>TARA_R110000824_G_scaffold102120_1_pt1 | contig 35016 bp, 36 predicted proteins | sample TARA_R110000824 | Tara Oceans TARA_R110000824 (sample SAMEA4397747) | marine metagenome | biome: Polar Biome; feature: [MES] marine water layer (ENVO:01000295) within the mesopelagic zone...; material: water (ENVO:00002006), including particulate matter (ENVO:01000060) such...
TGAGCTTAGATCCAATAAAGAGAGCTGATATAGTTAGACAGCAAATAAAGATACTGGACAATACTGAAGGTGTAACACAGGATGTAATAGATAGAGCTAATGACTTATTGCTACATGCAGAGGAAGAAGAAGCTAACTATATAACTGAACTTGATTATATAAATGACCAAGAAGCTATAGCTAATGGTGAACTAACTGAACAAGACATAGAAGATATGGCTAAACAATATGAGGAAGGATTATAATGAATACTCAACAGAAGAGAAATAAATTCGACACTAACTTTAATAGCTTTAGTGTAAAACTATGCACAAGCTGTGGTCATGCTTGGGAGGGACAAGGAAAGAATCAAGATAAATATTGGGACTTCCCTAAATATGGTTTACAGAAGAAATCTTGTAATGACTGTAAGAAGAAAGGACATTCAGATGCCTAAGTATATAGTAACTAATTATGTAGATTTAAAAGAGATATATTATATCAGAGCCGAATCTGAAGAAGAAGCTTTTGATATGGTATGTGATTCAATACCTAATGAAACATATGACCTTAGTAACAATCTAGAAATAGATATAGATGACAGCTTAGATGAAGCTGAAGAATCAGACTTAAAAGAAAGGAAGTTAAATGAATAAATTTATATGTAATGAATGTGAACAAACAGTTAGTAGCGAGTCAGAAGAAGCACCACCTGGTATTTCATGGTCTGATGGACATGAGTGTACTTTTACAAAAATAGATAAAGAAAGAGATAACAATGAAGAAAGATAAAACAGATTACACTAAACTATGGACTGATAGATTTAAGTTCTTAGTAGGATGCAAGATAATCAAGGTTGATTATATGACTAATGAAGAATGTGTCGATTTAGGCTGGGATAAACGACCTATCCAAATCCATTTAGATAGTGGAGCTATACTATCACCTCAAGCAGATGATGAGGGTAATGATGGGGGAGCTCTGTTTACAGGATGGAAAGATGAATCTTTAGCACCAGTATTAAGAGTAGGAGATTGAGATGGCTGATATAAGTATAGTAACAGAAAGAACACAACCTTATAAGATGTCTAAAGAACATAGAGATATGTATATAGATGCTTTAAGGTCAGGAAACTATGAGCAAGTAACAGGTCAATATATAGAAGAAATAGAAGGAGAGAATGGTAAGCCTTGTCTTTGTGCTGTTGGAGTATATCTTGCACAATTAAATGAACTTCCCGATCTATACGATGCTCAAGAAGAACAGGATATGTGCTCTATAGACTTTGGAGACCTTCATAAAGATAATACGCAAGATCTTATAGGGCATATAATAGATATGAATGATGGTCTAAATATAAGCTTTAAAGGTATAGCTGATTGGTTAGAAGAAAATGTAGAAGAGATAGTGACATGAGTAGACTCTCTCAAACAATAGCCTATCTTACAGCTGATGAAGTAACTCAAGAAGATATAACTGTTAAATTTACAGCTATATCTATTGATAAAGACTTAATGAAGCTTAGAAGACAATATAGGCATGCAATAAAGACTAAAGAAAGAATAGAGAAATCTGTTGTAGATAAAGAAATAAATGATAACCCAGAACTCACCCTTTGGTGAGCTTTGTGTTTTGTGTGTAGAACTAAAAATAAATAGGAGATGATACAATGGGAATGGATGTACATGGATTAAATCCAATAAGAAATACTGCTAAACCTGAAATACTAATAGAATATGTAGTAGATGGTTATACACAGTGGGATGCTGTTAAAGCTGATAAGAAAGTAGATGAATATCTAGCAGCTGAAGATGCTTGGGAAGAAGATAACCCAGGTATATACTTTAGAAATAGTGTATGGAGATGGCGACCTTTGTGGAATTATGTATGCACAATATCTCATGATATACTTGATGAAGTAGATCAAGATAATGGTCATGGCAATAGTGGACATCAGATAGATGAGAAGAAAGCTATAGCAATAGCTGGTAGAATAGATCTGTTTATAAAGAATGGAGATGCTGCAGATTTTGCTATAGAAAGAGAACAAACTTTAAGGGCTCTTGAAGATGAAGAATGTAGTCATTGTAAAGGAACAGGTAAAAGAGATGATGAATATGTTAAAGGACAATGCAATGGTTGTCAAGGTAAAGGCTCTGTAAGACCTTTTGATACTAATTATCCTTTTGACTTAGAGAACTTAGAGTGGTTTGGTAAGTTTTGTGAGCAGTCAGGAGGTTTTGAGATATGTTAAGACCTCAACCTGTAGAGATAAATGTTACTAAAAAAGATATTGATCAAGGTGTCTGCAAAGATGCAGAAATGTGTGCTATTGCATTAGCTTTAGAACGAGAATATAAAAGCCATATTAACTATGTACAAGTTGAACATTATGACCAGATTGAAATGTCTAATGATAATGAAGACTTATGGTATAAAGTACATATTTGTCCAGATGATGATGTCAAGGTACATGAGTTTATGAAAAACTTTGATGATGGTAAAAAAGTTAAACCATTTTCTTTTAATATAAATGAAATAGAGGAGTTCTGATGGACCAAGATGAAAAAGAGTATGAAGTTAATGTATCAGGTACCTTTACTGTACTTGCTTATAACCAAGAAGATGCAAATAGATGGATTAAACATCATCTTTCTGATTATATTAGTGAATTAGAGGTAGGAGATGACTAAAGTAGAAAAAGATGACTATGTATTAGTCACACCATGCTGTAATACCAGTAGTATAAGCTGTTATGTATTAGCAGATTTAAATAGTATAAATGCAAGCCATATAGAACCTGAAAGGCATATTAGCTGGTGTCACTCAGATGCTTTTGGTGAAGTATGGTGTGATGACTGTGGTAAAGAATGGGATACTATAGAACTTATAGAATCAGATAAGAAACTTTTAGAAACTGAATTAAAATGGGAAGGATAGCATGAGAGAAGTAGATGCTTCATGGAAGCGTGCAATAGAAGTTGTTGATTTATTAGCAGCTTGTGATAGAGAAAACAATAGGAAGTTAAATAAGTTAGAAGATTGTTTATTTGACACTAAAGCTTATATCGAGGAAATAACTGAAATAATAAAGATTCAGAAAGAAAGGTCTGAACAGAGAACTGCTACTGATATAGACTGTACAGTAGATGATATAGAATGTAATACAGATGAATTAGAAGGTTGTTTAGATAATGCATTTAGTCAAATAAATAATCTTAAAGACAACTTAAACATACTTAAAAACCCAGAAGTATATAACAAAGGAGAGTAATATGGCAATGCCAGTAAGAGTGATGGACCATTGGATAGGTAGATATCATAGTGTAATAAATAAAAGAGTAGAAGCTTTAAGAGATGAACAATCTCAAGAAAAGAGAAAGCTTTTAGAAGAAAAAAGAGAAGAGTTCTATAAAACTAATGGAATAAGTAAATTGCTAAAGAGATATGAAAAAGCTCGAAATGATGTAGAAATATCTCATGAAGCTTTGATACAATCTTTAGATTTTATGTTTAATGAAGCTAATAAAGGAAGTGGTAGAGATAAATATAGTTATGGTTACTCAACACCTAATTCTGTATCAGCTTTTAAAGAACAATTTGACCAGCTTATACTAAAAGGCTTTGATAAATACTGGGAAGCAAACACAGATTCTGGTAAGCAAATTAAAGAGCTTAAGAATATGAGAGAGCATGTTACTGATGCTGTATTTGCCTCAGCAACTCCTCAAAATCTGTTAGATGGACTTACAACTGTAATGAAATCTCTCAATGCAGAGGTACTCTTAAATGGAGGCTCCAAGCCTTTACTTGAAGAGCTAAATGAGGTTGTAATAAAGCCTAAGTAGTAGTAAATTATGGTGGTTAGTGGGTAGTGTAGTGTTCATATTTGACTGTTGATTCAATTCAATAGTTTCCTTTATTTTAAATATTACTAAGTACAGAATACAAGAGACACTACCTGCTCTCCATTATTTAATCTTTTAAACAAAGAGGAGTACAATGAAGAATCTAATATTCTTTGATTTGGAACATGGTAGCCAAACATTAGGCTCTGGTAAGGATATAAACAGTTTGTTTGGATTTCCTGAGCTAGAACCTTCAACATTTGGTGAATTTCAAGATATAATCAAACAGCTTTATACACCTAAGAAGGTGGAACAAAAAGTTAAGATTGGAAATCTTGAAGTAAAGCAGACTGTAAGGAAAGTGGTTCCAAGATCAGATACGAAGATAGATGGAATAATAATAGATACTGTTTCAGAGTTATCTAAAAAGTATCAGAGAAGTTTAATCAATCAAGAAGGCATGATGCAAATGAAGGATTGGGGTAAACTTAAAAATACTATAGATAAACTTATGGATATGCTGACCACACTACCTGGTATACTTATATGTAATTGTCATTCAAAGCTACAACATATGGATGATGGTGCAAATAAGTTAGTACCTTATATAGATGGTAGTAGTAAGGAAGATATATCTAAATGGTTTGATTTTGTTTTCTATTGTAAAGCAAAGACAAATCTAAAAGGTGAAGTAGAGTATCTATGGAGAACAGCTCGAACAGAGAAGTATGATAATGCAAAGGATAGAACTCAGCTATTAGATGCTGATATCCCACAGGATTATCAACTTGTATTCGATGCTGTAAAAGAGAAAGGCTGGGATGGAGCAAAGATATTAATTATCGGTAGCCCAGGATCTGGCAAGACATATAGTTTAAAAACAATAAATAAGAAAGTAGCATAATGGCAAAACTAACATTAAAAAGATCAACTGGACTTGGAGATTTATCTGAAGGCTGGAAAACTGTAACAATAAATAGTGCTAAAAGAGGTAAGTATGACAACAATGGCACTAAATATATTGACATTACTTTTGAAGAGTATGATGAGAAGATAAAACTTAGAGCTCATCAGAAATTTGTTAAAGCTACAAATGAAGAATTTTGTGTTCTTAGTATATTTAGATATGCAGGTGCAGGATTTGTAGAAGCTGATGGAGATGTAGTTGATATTAATGATGATCCTAAAAACTTAATAGGATGTAAACTACAAGTATATTTCTTTAAGAATGCTAAAGGATATACAGATATTTCTGATAATGTTTGTGTTGCAGAACCAATGAAGAATGTAGCAGAAGAATGGACTGAAGAAGATATAAAAGAGTTGAAAGATTCTCAGACATTTAGAATAAATAAATATATTACAGAATATGTAAAACCAAATATGGTAGTTAATTCAAATGAATCAGGACCTCCTTCAGGTGATGAAGACTGGGGATAGGACATAATTAACTAACAACTTAAAGGGTGGGTTCGCTCACCCTTTTCTTATTTGGAGAATAAATGATAAGAGAATATGCACCAAGTCTTTCTAATAGAGGACATTTCTTAACTGAAAATGAAGTCTCTAAAATGAAAGGTGGGAGAGACAAGTTTATGTCTTTATTCTGTTATGATGAATCTGTTAAAGAATATGTTAAAGAAAAAGGAAAGATAGCAGGATACAAAGGTATCATATATCTTTCTGGAGAGCATATAATAGATGTAGATGGTAATGACTTTAGTGAAGCTAAGAATAAGAGTATTGAAGTACTTAAAATATTAACCAAACTAAATGTTCCATGTAAAATATATTTCAGTGGTAGAGGATTTCATATATCTATCCCAAGCGAAAGTTTTAAGTGGAAACCACATGAAGACTTACATAAATATGTTAAAAATGCTCTTACAGCTAAAAATATATTCAAATATGCTGATCCTTCTGTAACTGATAAGACTAGACTAATCAGAATAAATAACACAATAAACTCAAAAGTAGGTATCTATAAAGTAGAATTAACAGAGCTACTGAAAGATAATGATTTTGATGAATTGACTGAAGCAATTATAACTAAATATGCTTCAATACCTAAAAAACCTTCACCTTATGGCTTCTTTCAAGAGATGGAACCAGTATTTGATGCTTTACCTCCTACTAAAAAGAAGAAGATAAAAGCTAAAAAGACTGAAGAAAAGCCTGTCAATTTAGGTAGACAACCAGATCCTGTAAACTATCCTTGTATTACAAGTATGTTGAGCTATACAGGAGAAGGTAAGAGACATATGATTGGCTTAAGATTAGCTTCTTGGTTTAGACTAAGATATCCAGAACATATAGTAAATCTTATTATGGAAGACTGGAGAAAGCAAGTCAATATAGGTGCTAAGAAGCAATTAGACTCTGATGAAGTATTAAGACTTATAAATGGATCATATACTGGACATGATGGTAGTGGATACAATTATGGCTGTAATGATTTCATTAGAGAGTCTTTTTGTAGTCAAACTTGTAGACTGTATGGAGCTAAACAAAGTAGTGATATAGTAGGATTCGGAGGTATGGAGAATAATGCCTTAGAGTTCTATTCAAGTGGTTTAAAACCTATTAATCTTGGTGATATGTATGAAGGTGAAGACTTTCCTATATATCCAGGTGAACTAGTTGTGCTACAAGCAGAACCAAAAGCTATGAAGACTATGTTAGTACATAATTGGGTACTTGCATTTAAAAGGCAAACTTATTTTCTAGAAATGGAGATGAGTCCTAGACAAATGTATATGAGACATAGAATGATTAAAGAAGGATTAAGCTATGAGAAAGTAGAAGAAGATTTAAAGAATGGTGTGAGGTCAGGATATAGTGATGAATGGCTGATGATCGACTATAAATCTTGTTTTCCTTTTGAACTTGACAAAAGAATCAATGCTATGTCAGAGAAACCTGAAATTATAATTATAGACCATATAGGATTAATGGAAAGTAATCACAAAGATATGAATAGTAAGATGGAAGAGATTATGGGAGCTTTAAAAGAAGTTGCTATAAGAAATAATATCATTGTGTTTGCTATTTCAGAGATGACTAAAGAATCTATGAATAAAAAATGGGGAGTACCTGCTATTGCAGCTGCTAGAGGTAGTGCAAGAATAGCTTATACTGCTAATAAACTATTATCTATAGTGCCAACAAAGAATGAAAAAGGCTTGATAGAATATCTCAAGCTTGATACTGTAGCTAATAGAGAAAAAGAGGGTATAAGTATATTCTTAGAACCTAATGATTGTAAGCTAGAAAAAATGAATAAAAGTAATAGAAAAAGAATGGTTATATAATGAATATATTTGAATTAACAACAGAAATTGCAACAGCTAATATAGATCTGTTTGCAACTGAAGAAGAGATAGAACAAAAACTTGAAGTATTGTTCTATGAATTAGGTGAAAAAGAAGATGGATTATGGATTTGGTTTAAAAAGACTCAAGGTGATATAGATTTAGCTGATGAGTATATCTCTAAGATCCAGCGTCTAAAAAAGGTGAGGCTAAACTCTCAGAAGTGGATGAAAAACACTATGATAGAAGCCTCAGAAAAGACAGGTAAGCTTCCAGAGCATTCAGTTTTCAATCCTTTAAAAGTTATGGAATCTAAGTCTGTAGAAATTATAGATGAGAGCAAAGTACCAGAGACTTATTGGATTGAAGTGATTACTAAGAAGCTAGACAAAAAACGAATGTTAGCTGATATGAAGCAAGGTAAGAAAATACCAGGTGCTGATATAGCTACAAATAAATATGTGAAAGGGTTAAAATAATGAACTTAAAGAATACATCACCATATGCAGATATAAAGAAAGAACAATTAGTGTATGGGGATACAATGACATCTAAAGCTTATGGAGTAAAGATAGAGGCTCCATATGAGAACATACATAATCCCCAGACAATGGCTAATGGAGCTACAGGCTGGAAAGAAGTAGGTATAGTATCTTCAGATTATCTTCTTGTACCTAATAAGACTATGGTGCAGATGGTAGACGATGTAATGGCTGGATCTACTTTAGAGTTTGAAGAAGAAAAGCAATTCTGGAATGGAAAACAATTCTTTAAAAGCTGGAAATGTACAGATGAAATAGATGCAGAAGTTGTAGAAGGAGATAACTTAGGTATAGGAGTAGGAATGTGGAACTCTTATGATGGTAGTATCTCAGCAAGAATGGCTTTATTTGCTTATAGATTGGTTTGTACAAATGGAATGACATCCAGACATGAATTTGGAGAATATGTATTCAAGCATGATATAAACAATAAAGACTGGAAGAATGAAGTACAAAAGACTTTAAAAGTTTTAGATACTGCAGAAGAAAGTGTTAAAGATTTTGCTACTAAATGTAGTAAATTGCCTGAGCATTATGTGAGGGTAGGTGATGTAGCAAATGCAAGAAGAACTACTTTCTCATCAATGGGTACTGGAGTCTTTGGTAAAGCCTTAGACAACTTCTTGATTAATGAAAAATACAACGAAAGAACTGCTTGGGATTTGCTTAATGCTGGAACAGATGTTTTCTGGCATAATAAAAAGCAAACTATTTCAGACTTCAACCATAATAAGCAATGGGTTGATGGCTGTCTTAGTATAGCAGCTTAGAAAAGGACTATATATGAGAGGTTGGCACCTCATACCATACTACACACCATTCTACCTCATGCCGACCTCTCTATATTTTGTCAAGTAAAGAAGGAAACGAAAAGAAATCTAAACAACTTGGAATGAACCATTCCACAGCATCTAATCGACTCAAAAAGAAAATTCTATTTATGCTAGTACAAAGATTAAAACTTGATGAATGTTATCAATGTAAATCTCTTATAGTAGAATCAGATGATATGTCTATTGAGCATAAGAAACCTTGGCTTGATGGAGATACAAGACTTTTCTGGGACATGGGCAATATAGCTTTCTCTCATAAGAGTTGTAACTTTGGAGCTTCAAGATATAGCACTACTAGTAAGCATATAAAGTATGAACATAGAATAGAAGATAGAAAAGATGAAGAAGGGCACTATGCAAGTAGAGCTTGGTATGATAGAGGATGTAGATGTAATGAATGTAAGATTGTTAAAAAGATTTCAAGAAGAAAACATGAAAGGAACAAAGAGTGAATCAGAGTAAATGCATGGTATGTGGCTTTGAAGTTGCAGTTTTAAATTGTCATTACATGTGCAATAACTGTGGGTTTGCAGCTAACTGAGATGAAGGATCAGATCCAAGTTCTGGATATGATATAAAAGATAAAATAACAGAGAAAAAGGAAACAGATGAGTTACGACAAAAACAAGCCAAAGAAGATATTTCAAAATATAGGAAGTGGAGTACTTTGGAAAAATAAGTTCAAGAAAACAGATAAAGAGCCTTTCTTTAGAGGAAAAGCTACAATAAGAGGACATGAATTAGAACTTGCTGCTTGGATAAAACAAGATAAGAATGGACAGGATATGATTTCTATGGCATTTGATGATGTTATAGAACCAGAAGAACCTCCACATCAAAAACAAGAGAAACCTAAAATGAGCTTAGAAGAGCTATTTGGAGGTAATTAATGTCGAAAACAAGACATGCAAAATCTAAAGGGAGGAAACTTCAAAATATCATGAGGGATGAGCTTAGATTAGCTTTTCCCTCTCTTGAAGAAGATGATATAAAAAGTCAAACTATGGGTATGACAGGAGAAGATATAGTTCTTTCACCTGCAGCTCGTAAGAAAATACCTTTTAGCTTTGAATGTAAGAATGTAGAAAGGTTAAGTTTCTGGGCTACAGTTGAACAATGTGAAGCTAATTGTAAAGAAGGAATCACACCAGCTATTGTAGTTAAGAAAAATAGAAAAGATCCTATGGTAGCTATGCCATTGAATGTTTTTATTGAAATGATAAGGGAATAAGATGACTAAAGAAGAAACACTAATAAAAGTTCTTGACAGCTTAAAAGATATTCAACTAGCTATACTCGAATTAATCAATGAGATAAAAGCTAAACTATAAATATTCTTTCATAGCAGGTAAGAGGGAAGTTAATCATATACTTTATAGCTTTCCTCTTTACCTTTAAATAAATAACCTGCCCCTTTAACTACAGCCTGTACACTTGCATCAGATAAAACAGGTATATATCTTTGAGAAGCTTCTGATCCTTCTTTTAATCCACCCTTATAAAAAGAGCTTGCTACATCATGTATGATACTTGGTATAACAGGCATTAAATTATAGAAAAGTTCATCTTTAGCTTTTTGTACATTATCATCCTCATCATCTATTAAACTCATAGATGTAAATAAAGTAATTAAGAATGCTATAAGAGCTCTTAAAGGAGGTGAATACATTCCTCTTTGAATAGAGTAACTTAATCTCCAATTAAATGGAGTCTTACTTAAAGCTGCATTTGTAGTAAATTTTATAGTATTAGTTATACTTTTATAAAATGGTATGTAAAACCATCCCATACTCCAAGCAGTTACTAAACCTCTTGTTATAAGAAGTCTCAATAATGTAGCTGGAACTTTCCCAGTATTAAAATCTTTTAAATTACTTAATCTAAAATCAGCTGGATTAGGTCTTCCTTTAACCATATTCATATAGTTTTTAAGTATAATTGCTTCACTCATAGTTTCAGCCCATGGATAAGTTTTATATTGGAATATAAGCTTGCCATAACCTCTAAACATTTTTGGTAAAAAGTTTTGACTCATACCAAACATATTATTATAAACTCCCTGTCTTGCAAAAGCTAATACAGCAGGTTCAAAAACAGCATAAGGAAATTCATCTCTCCATTTCTTTAAAGCTAAATCTGTTAAAGAAGATTCATTTACAGCTATACCATTATCTACTGCATCTAAAGCATATCCTATAAGAGCTTCAGTTCTCATCTCCATCTCTACACCAGTGAAAGAAAGAAAGTTTTTAAAGATTGGCATATAATATAAAGCATAATTAACAAACTTATCTAAATAGCTTTGCTCTAGCATACCTTTAAACTTATTCATTAAGAGTTTTAATTCTTTTTTACTTAATGTACCCTTAGAAACTCCATTCAAAACTTCCCAAGTATCATCCATTAAAGCATCTACTTGATCTATAAGCTCTTTTTTCTTCAAGCTAGTTCTTGTGTTCTTAATACTTATTTCAAATAGTTTTCTATACCATTTAGTTTTTCTAAAAGATTCTACACCCAGTTTTAAAGCAGCTACTTGTAATGGTGGAACAAATCCATCTTTCATTTGAGTTCTATCTGGATCAAATCCAGAAGAAAATACATCTGAAACACTTACTAAAACATCCGTAATACCAGCTCTTTTTGCAGCTTCTTCAGCTATTTCTCTTTTTATAGGATCTCTCATCCATTGCCAACCTCTTGTAGTACTCTTTAATCCATTTGAGATAAGTATATTTACTCTTTGAGTATTATTCATTAAAGATGCTGGAGTTCTTAAGAATTGTGCTGAAGTAAATCCACTTAATTGAAGATGTCCTTGATAGATAGATTCAGGAGTATAATGCTCTTTAGAAAAAGGATTAGCATTTTTTATATCAGCTGCTCTTTTATTTGAATAATCTATGCCAAATATAGAAGCTTGTGTATCAGCATGACCTAAAGAAGCTCTTACATGATCTAATGTATATCTTACTAAATCAGGTCTATCCCATAAAGGTGCAATGTTTGGTGCTATATCAGACATTAGTTTATTGCTATATAAATCACTAAAGAGTGTCTTAACATAATCATTAAAGACATCAGGATCTCTTCTTCTTCTAAGTCTATTCATATGATTTGATCTATGCTTATTAGCTCTAATCATCTTATCTAAAGATATATCATTCAATTCTCTTGTAGATACTAAGCCAAGTGCAGCTTTTAATTTTGTACTTAATGATATATGAGAATCTTGATCTTTTTTTATTTTATTAACCAAGAAATCCATCTTACCATAAGTCTTAGGATCATTTGTATCAGCATAATCAATTTCTAATACATCTAATTCTGCTTTATCTATTTCTAAAGTTCTTTCTAATCCTTTTACAGCATTTATATTTTCTGCTATAGATACATTTAATGCATATTGAACTGGAAAATAGTTTCTAAGTACTTTACCTATGTTTGGATTAGTAGAATATATATTATTTTTATCTGCTCTTAAACCTAATTTAACACCTGATATATTATTTAACTCATCTAATATTTCTTTATAGCCCACATCAGTACCAGTACCTCTTATGAATGCATTTTTTATTTGAGCCAATCCAGTTTTTAAAGACATATTGTTTTCACTATTCATCTTTAAAGCTATATCATATATCTGTTCTAAAAGTTTTGACTGCTCATGCAACATAGTCCATAAAGTTATATGAACAGGTTTACCATCCTTATCTGTCTTTAAAAATCCTCTTTCATTCCGAGAAAGAAGCTTAGAAGGAATATTACCTTCATCAAGTTGCTTCCATTGTCCATAAGCTGCTTCAGTTATTTGTTCAGATTTACCTTTTTTCTTCTTACTAATACCCTTATGTATTACTTCTTCTCTTGCACCATAAAACCCATTAGGTGTTTTGTCTTTAAATCCAGCTTCTAAGGTTGCTTCTATATAGTTTGATATTCTATTTAAGTTGCCTTTATTTGTGTAAAGAAGTCTATATATATCTCTACCTTTATACACAGCTTGTTCAGCTGCAAGTGGTTGGATATAATGAACAATTTTAACTTCTCCATCTTTCTTTATTTTTTTATGTACAGTAGTATAATAAACTCTATTGCCAAAATTTCTCTTACCAACCATTACATCTTTATCTAAATCTAAATAACTTATTTCAGGACCTAAAGCTTGTTCAGAGCCAGTACCATACATATTGTATTGATTGTTTATAGCTTTATTTACTATAGCTAATACTTCTTCATTGTATTTAGTTTCAATTAAGTCTGTTGTGAAGAATCTATACTCTCCACTTGCCATATTATTTATAAAAGCTGTTAAGTTTTCATAACTAACACTTTCAGACATTTGAGATTGCTTTTTATCTTTATTTTTTAATTTTAAAAGCTCTTGATCGCCAAAGTATTCATCTCTACTTGTATAAAAGTTTTCATGAGTCTCTTTTAATCTATCAGTAAACCCTTGTTGTTTATCAATAAAATGATTGATAGTTGCTTCTCTATAATCAGCTATTTCTTGAGCTTTAAATATAATATTAGCTGCTGAAAAAGTTTTATCATACCATATTGTAGCTATTACAGGATCTAAAACTTCATTAGCAAATTGAGATTTAGAAAACCTACCTTTGCCTATAGGTACACCTTTCTTTTGAAAAGCAAACAAGTCTTTTAAAAGCCCATCAATAGACCATAGCTGTGATAAGTCTAAATTATTAAGATCATTAAATACAAAGTTTCTTTTAGCTAAGAATCTTTTTAAAGTTTCCAAGACTTCAAATGGATTTATAAATCCTATTTTAGAATTAGACAATCTTTGTAAAGTTCCATCAACTCTTTTATATATAGAAAGCATTGCAGATATTCTTCTAGGTTGCTCTGCTTCTTTCTTTTTTAATATAATTAAATCATTTTCTAAGCCTATAATTTTTATAGGTAACTCATCAAGTCTTTCTCTAATTCTTCTAGTATCAGTAGGAGTTTTAGACTTTCCAATATCTTTTTGAAGTTTTCTTTTTTCTAATGTAGCTTTTTCAAGTTCAATATTAGTATCTTTTATAATTGATTTAAAATTAGACTCTACATTGATAGTACCAAAAGATTCATTTAATGCAGCTTCTATTTCAGATTGTTTAGCTAAAATATCTGTTAAGACTGGATTTTTACAAGCCATTATTTACCTTTAATATTTTATACAATCTTCAGGGAGTTTCTCTCCTGTAACAACCCTGTAAGATGTATCAGTTTTTTTAAATGATATTTTATCTCTTATCGGAATATCCATATGATAATAATCTTCCCATAAATCTTTATAAGAGTTCAGTATCTCTGTATTAAGTAGATCAAAAGGAGCAAAGAAGTCCATTCTTTCTCTGTTTCCTATACCTTCTAAAAATCTATATGTGATACCTTGATCGGATCCTTCAGGTAATAAAGCTATTTCTTTCTTAGATTTTTTTGTCCACTCTACTATCTCTTCATCATAGTCTATTCTTTGTATGGTAGGATTAGACTTTGTTTTACTTATCTGTGTTTTAACCTTACCTATAAGTTCAAAATATTTTTCAGCATTTGCTTTTATCCATGTTTCACTTGCTACTTTAGCCTCTGCACTTATTTGAGGATAAGGAAGATTTCTTATAGAGTATTGATGTGCTGTTCTTAGCATACTAGCATCTTGATAAAAAGGATGTTCATTTGATATATTATTTTCTGCTAAAAACTTTTCACTTGTTCTATAAGGAGTAGCTAATAACTTCTCAGATGGAGTTACATTATTCTTTAAAGTAAGATTATTAGGATCAATTAAAAGTTTTGGTAAAGCTTCTTCTAAGAAATACTTTTTAAACTCTTCATCAGACATCAGATTTCTTTCATGCATCTCTCTTGAAATTTGATATACTTCTCCCATACTTTGAAGCTTTCTATTTTCTTTTAAAGTATTCTTTTTAGTAGATGTATTAAAGAAACTCATAACCTTTCTTAATATCTGGAAGTAATCTATATCATTATAATCATTTACATCTAGCCTTCTCCAAGCTCCAGTAGGTTTAACTGATTGATCAGTCCACTTTTTATTCATATTCTTTAAAGCAAATTGATTCATTTCATCTTCATAAGCAGAATATCCATCTTCATGTATTCTTTGTCCAGGCTTGGCAGGATATAAAGTATGTCCTATCTCATGCATTATAACAAAATTTTCAAATTCTTGAGCTGTAGTAAACTGATTTTCAGCTAAAGGAGTAACACCAGGTTGTTTAGGATTCATCCAAGCCTTCTCTTTAAACATCCTCTTTAAACCTTGTCTATCAATTATAATCTGTTTGTTCTCATGATCAGTATATGCAGCTACTATATCAGATTCTTTAATACCAGTTTTAGCATTTATATTTTCAACTATCTTTTTATTAGTATTAGAACCACTTATAGTTACTTGTTTACTAACAGCTATTTTTTTAATAGCATCTCTTTGATTGTTGTAAGCAGTATATAATTTCTTAAATTCTTCTTCTGTGCCTTTAAAATATCTCTTTATAGGCTTTTTTAAAAACTTTCCTCCAAAATCTTTAGCTGTCAATTCTATAAAATCAACTGAAGTAGGAACTTCTTCACCTACTCCTGCATCAGTTTGTTCAATTAATTCTTTTCCTAATTCATATAGATCTCCTTCTCCTTCTCCTTGTATAGTTAAACTAGCAGAACCTTTACGAGTACTAATAGAAACTAATCTATCTTTTTGTTCTTCAGTAAGTATAACTTTTACACCATCTACAACAGCATGAGCTTCTTTTCTTGATTTAGCTGGTGGATATTGAACTCTATTAGGTATATCTAAATATTTTTCAGCTAGAATAATCTCTGTAGTTGGAGTTCCCTTCCTTAATTTTGTAGACTTTCTATATATAACCTTATAAGAAGTATTTATACCACCTTCTTTTATTTTAAATATCTTAGCTATAAACCAATCTTGAGGTTTAGCTTGCTTACTACTTTTACCTCTATAACCAAAAGAATATAACTTTAACTTCTTAGCATTATCAGTAGCTGCATTTGCTAATATAGTCATCTCATGGTCTGAAGAAGTTTGTAAGAATCTTGTTCCATTTGGTCTTGTCATTATCTTAGCACCAGGTATTTTACTATATTTATCTTCTTTTACACTTGGCTTTAAATTAGCATAAGACATATTGATAAGTTCTTCAGGGTTAATAACTTTTATTATTGTCCCATCTCCCATATCTAATTCAAATTCTTTAAATGCTAAATTTGCTCTAACAGACCTTGTATTATAAGCCATACCCTGAGTACCAGCAGTTTTTCCTAACTCTGCTGAACCTTCAAAGAAAGACCTTATATTAGATATATCTTTTATCTTTACAGTATCTTCAAAATCATCTAACTCTGCAGGTAGATCTATAAATATCATTTTATCACCAATAAGATTTATAAGCTTCTTTGAAACTTCATCTGGTAATATTTCTAGCTGTCCAGTATCTCCATCAAAATCTGCTCTAAAAGGACCAAAGAGAAATTCTGGATTTAAATATACTGCATCTGAGTCCCAATCAGGTGTAAACTTTTCAAGTCTTTTTAAAGCTACAGCAGTAACTGAATCTACAGGAATCCTTGAAGTCAATACTCTTGTATCTACATTTCTTAAGTAATCATTTAATAATCTTATTTTTTCATCTTTAGTTTCAGTTGCCATCCATCTATTTTTAGCTAAATCAGAATCTCTAAGCATCCTATTCTTAACAAGAGTGAACATCTTTTTATTACCAGCTCCTATAATAGCTCCATTATAATCTGGAGTATAGTTTCTACCATAGCCTGGTTTTAATTTTAGCTTAGTACTACCTACATAAGCTCTTCCTGTAGTTCTAACTTTATACATTCCATCTCTTATAAACATATTTGTTATCATTGGTAGTAAGCCTGATAATAAAGTAGGATGATGCAATGCTGTTGGAGCACCTTCATAATGCTTCTGTATTTCTGTCTTTAAATCTTTACCTTCATATTCCAATATTCTTTTAGCACCTTCTCTTAAAGCATCTGGGCTTTTAGCCATATTTACAACAAGATTAGACCACCCCTCTGCTACTTTAACCATATGCTCTTCTAATATTTCTCTTACCTCTCTATATTCAGGTCTTAAATCTGTTAATAAATCTAATTGCTGAAATGGATAAGCTGCATCAGCTTTAGGTTTATCTAAATATAATAGTCTTTCAGATTTTTCTTCATATGATATTACAGTATTAAATTGAGAATAAATCCCTGTAGAAAGTTTTCTTTCATCTGGTGTAAGAAATTCATCTATATTTGAACCATCTGGTCCTTTTATATATACTTTATTATCTCTTAAATAAGTTTGTATAATTGTTTTTCTATAAGTTTCACTACCAGGATTATTATCTATTATTTCAAGATTTGGAATAGCTACATGTCTTTGATCTTTATCTAATCCAAAACCTTTATCAGACTTATGCATTTGAACACTTTTAGCACTTAACAATCTTAAGTTAGAGCCTAACTTCTCTTTCATTAAATCAAAATAAGATGTAGCTGTAGGTAAACTTCCATCACCTAAATACTTCTTTATACCTAATGCTTTTATATATGGCATATGGTCTACAATCTCACCATCCATCTTCCAGATAGTTTCTTTAGGATCTATCATTACACCAGATCTATTACCCATTTCTGCAATCTGTGTACCAGGTGAGAACATTAATCTAAGTCTATTAAATATATCTAAAGAATTACCCATCTTCATAAAAGAAGAATCCATCAATGTCTGATACCACTTATATCTTGCTATTTGAGAAGCAAAATCAGTATACTTAGAAATAGCTCTTGCTAAAGGTTTGTCTACATAGGCTTTATAATCATCTAAATGAATATCTGTTATATTGCCAGCCTCTTTTTCTTTTTCAAAAAACTCTAAAAAGCCAACTCCAGCTACATCATCTATTTCATTCTCTAAAAACTTTTTCTCTTCATCAGTTATATCTGTATCTGTTAATACATTTTCTAAAGTTGCTAATAAGTTGTTATTATTTTTTGTTAATAACTCTAAACTTTTTTCAGATAAACCCTCTTTTATCTTATCTATATTTTTGCTTAAAGCTTTATCGGTAAATAAGATTTCATAATGCTCTCTCAATATTCTTGCTAATATTATATTAGAAGAATTAGAGCCTGTAGAGATACCAACAAAAGTTAATTTTAAATCTTTTATAGAAGTTGCATCAAAATGTTTAAGATATTGAGAAGTTATAATTGTGTTTGCAGGCTTATACCAAAGCTCACCATCTTTATTTAATCTTCCAGATAAGAATCCATCTGATAAAGATATTTTCATAGTAGCATCAGCTAATGTAAAGCCTTTACCATATGGAGTATCTATCATTTCATAAAAAGCCTTAAGCATAGTAGCTGGTTCTTTATGATTTGTAAGTGGATTTATATAAGTATTTCTACCATTCTCATCTGTTTCAAAAGCTTTTTTATAATATCTAAAAACATCTTTTTCTATTCTTGGAACTTGTTTACCATTAACAGTATCATATCTTACATCACTTAAATAAATATGATCTTTAGCTGATAAATACTTTCTATTTATAGGAAGATTTGATACATACCAGCTTTTAAATCCTTTTATTTTAGCAGGTGTATCTACATATTCAGGATCCATATTATTTTTTATATACTCAATGAAGTTATTAAAAGTCATGTTTTGAGCTTTTAAAGATATATCAAGCAAATCTTTATTACTTAATCTACCAGCACCTTTTAAGAAAGTACTATTAGTGAAATCAAGTCCTGCAGCAAATACTCTACCTTCAGGAGATCTACTATCATCACTTTCACCTTCATTATCTTCTCTTTCTTCTAAAAGAATTTGAGCTTCTATAAAAGGATTAGTGTCATCACCATCTATTAATTCATTTAAAGTAGGAACTTTATTTATATCTTTTATAATACTGCTAGGTTCACCTTTTAAGATGCTTTTGATTTCTTCAACTACATAACCATAATCTTCATTTTCTCTTAAGAATTGTAAGAATGCATTAGCTGGTGTATATTCTTTTACTGAATCACCTTGCTCATTTATTATAGGTGTTAATAAATCTTTTACAATACCTACTGCAGCAGTAAGAGGAGTCCATTGTTTATCTTCAGCTAAAGCACTATCCATTGCTTTCTTAAAGGAAGGTCTTGCAGTTTCTAAAAACTTTTCAGGAGTACACTTAGCCATTACTTACAATTCTCCTCATCAAAAATATCATTTATCTCATCTATAAGAGCTGGATCAGCTATAACTTCATTCTCTTTCCAAGTCTTAGCTACAACAGGCTTTTTCATATTTTCAATAATTTTATTAGCTTCTTTTGATTTTGGTTCATTTTCTAACAAAGCATCTATTTCTTTTTGAGAAAGTATTTTAGGTCCATGCTTGGCTCTTAATTCATCAAGTGGATCTTCTTTTTCTTTAGGTTTGGGTTCAGTTTTTATTCCTGCTTTTTTTGATATTGTTCCAACTTTTATTTTTTCAAGAAGTTCTCCATCATCTTTATCTCTTATTGCAAATCCTAAAACATCAACAGGACTCCCTTCACTAATTGTGTTATTTGAGCTCATAATTTCAGAATTTAAATAAGTATCCAACCCATAAGACTCTACTTCTATATTATTTAGTTTAGAATTAAGTTCTTTAACTGCATTTTGAAGTATATTTATTTTCTGTGGAATCGTTAAAGAAGCCTCGTTATTGATCTCGATGTATATAGATTTACCTATTTTATTAACAGCTTTTATTTCATCACTTTCTTTATCTCTTGCATTATATTTACTTATTATATCTTGAACAACATTCTGTACTTTAGAAGCTTTAATATCTCCAGCTCTAAGAGCAGCTATCTGAGCAGCTTGATCAGCTTCATATCTTAAAATAGCTGCTTCATTAGCACTTGGTGTACCTTCAACTACTTTAGGTTTTTCACCATCTATTTTAGCTTGTAAGGCTGCAATTTGTTCTTTAGTAGTATTTATACCATCTTGATTAGATTCCATACCATAATCAACTAATTGTTCTTTTAATGCTTTCATTTGTTCTTCTAAGGTATCTACAGATTTTTGAGATACTACAACCCTTTGATTCGGTGGAGTATCATCTGCTATCACTTCAGGAATCTCTTCACCTATCAATATACTTGCAGCCATCTTTTTATCAGCTGCTAAATCTTTTCCAGTTATAATACCTTTGTTTTTAAGCTCAATTAGTTCTGGGACAGTCTTGACTAAGCTATTAAATTCACTCTTACTTAATTGATTTATTACACCTATTATTGTTGGATGCTGTCCAGGAGAAGAAGCTAATGCTTTAATATCTTTCCAAGCTTGTACAGGATCTTTAATTATTACAGGTTTCAGAGCTTTAGATAAAACTACTACATTCTGATTGATAGCACCTTGTTCTTTTTTCTTATCTGCTTTACCTTCTTCAGTCTCAATATATTGCTGTTTGCCTTGAGATATCTTTTTCTCTTTCATCTCTATAGACTTTTCAAGACTTTTATCTTTATAACTATCATAAGTAGCATTTACAAGTTTTTCTATTTCTTTAGGATTTATCTTACCTTTAAATGCTTTATTAATAGAAGCTTTAATCACTTCTTTTTTAGCATCATTAGTAGTTGCTCTTATTAAAGCCAATGCATCTGCTTCAGTTAAAGTATTAACATCCATACCATCTTGAAGAATAAACTTATCTCTTATATAAGGATTATTTTTGCTTGAATCTAACTTTCCATAATCTCTTTTAAACTGCTTTGCAATACGATCTAATATTAAATCTCGACCTTCACCTTCAGGTATATTTAAAGCATCAAATATAGTATTATCACTTTTCCCATCTTTAACCATCTTAGCATAGACTTCTAAAAGTTTCTTATGAGAAGGTGAATTTATATTTTTCTTTATAAGTTGAGCAGTAGAAGCATCTGTCTCAGGCTTTATTAATTTATCTTCATTTACTTTTATAGGTAGCCTTTGAGATACACCTTCCATCTCTTTTATAATAGCACCCATATAATCTTCATCTGAAAGTATTTTAGTAGGTAGGCTTTTTTTAAATAGATCGACAGCTTCATCTTCATTTTGTGTTCTAATCTTATCTTCTGCAAAACTAAGAGCTTCATCTATTTCTTTATACCCTTGTTTTTTAATATTACTAGCATTGGTTCCTGCTGGACCAGAGTTTTCATTTATTATTTCATCAAAGTCAAATCTTAATTCTTGAGGAGTTGTATAAAAAGCTCTTGCTGCCCCACCACCTAATAAGCCACCTATTACATTCTGTTTTGCTTCTTGATTATAAAACATATAATCCAATACTTCTTTTCCAGTACCATAGCCTAAGTTTGCATCTATAGTTAAATCTGCAAACTCTTGAGTCCATTCTGTAGCAGCTTCTTTTATAGAACCACCAAGAACTCTTGTCCATTTATTAGCAGCCCAAGAACGCATATTCTTCTTAGTCATGCCTGGCACTTTTCTTATAGTATTAAAGACAGCTTTTTTTGTCTTGTAATTTAGAGAATCAAAGTATTTTTTTGATTTCTTTACACTAGATATTCTGGATAAATATTTAGGTAATCCCATATGTTCAAAATATGATTGAACACCTGTACTTACAGCAGCTGTTACAAGTCCTTTATTATATGCTTCTTCTACAGACTCACCAGCAGCTATATTTCTCTCCATATCTTCAGCTATCTCAGCTCCAAGTATTCTTGCATAGTTATAAGCATAAGAGCCTTTTACTCCTCCATATCTAAATGCAAGTATTTGAGGAACTATTTCTGGAACTAATATACCAGCCCATTCTGCAGCTTCAACTGCATTTTTAGGGAATCCTAGAGGATTTTGAGCTCTATATTCTTGATGAGCTTTATACTTAGGATTGTTTTCCATATAATTATCAATATCTGCTTTCATAACCTTTTGGTTATTTAAGACTTCATCTGCTATTTTTGTATTTTGTAAATCATAAGCATCTTTTCCAAATTGTTCATAGTCTACATCATCTCTTGCTCTTAATCCAGTTTTTTTATCATATGCACCAAAGTATGGACTATCTTCTATTTCAGACATGCGATACATAGTATTTATATGATTAGCAGATGAGGATGCTTGTCTAATTTCTTTTGAAGTTTCACCAGCTGTACGAATAGCTCTAAATGTAGGAACAGCAGATTGAGCAAATGCCCCAATAACATCTTTCATATAATCTATTGGACCTGTTGCTTGTAGTAAAGGAGAGGTTAAAATAGGTTGTATAGGTTTAGAATAGGAATCTTTTAATTGCTGTCTTTGATCATCTGTAGCAATGTCATCATACCAGTCATTAAAAACTTCTTGATCTGATAATGTGTCTTCATATCCAAGACTTCTAATAGCATTTATATTAAATGCTGGAGCTTTATTTCCATTCATTAGTAATCTTCGATAGTTTCAGAATTATCAAAAATACTTTCATTGCTTTTAAAGTTTTTATAATTGTCTTTTAAGTATTTAGTGTAGGCATCTTTTTCAGTTAGATTTGAATATAAATCATTATAGTATCCATACTTAGTAAACATCTTTCCAATCTCTTCTCTAATAGTATTGTCTATTCCTGCTCCTTGAGGATGTTGCAAGCCTCTCTTCCATACTAATAAATCAAAAGTACTAACTTCAGTAGGATTGTTTCCCAAATACATAGCAATTTTATGAGCAGCTAGCTGTCTTGGTTTACTTTCAGGCTTAGTATTTTTATACCCTTCAATAAGTTCTTGCAGCTTGTCACTTAGATTGCCTTGATCTAGACTTGTAACAAGGGTTGATATAGCTTCAGAAGTAACATTTCTTGCTTGTTCAATTTGCTCACTTGATACTGCTCCTGATTTTGATCTAACTAATTTTATAGTATTCATTTTATTAAAAGCAGTTGTAAGACCAATTACTTCTGGAGTCTCTTTATCTCCTATTCCTGCTATCATTGGATTCAAGGATATAGATTTAAATTGTACAGCATCTAAATCGTTTACTAACAACTTAGTAGTATTGTCAAATTCATCATACTGGTCTGATATATATTGTTCTTGTATTTCAATATTTTGATCTTTCATAGCTTCTAGATCTTGAGGAATCATATTTAAATATTTCTCAGATTCTTCTAATTGACCTTGTTTAGCTAAACCAACTGCTGTACTAAGCAAGTCAGTCATAGATCTTATTTCCATCTCTCCTGTATTTGGATTCCAGAATTTAGTATCTTCGCCATATTTCTTTCTAACTTTACCTTTATCATCATAGTACAAGCTAAATAAATCATTTATGTCTTTTGCTCTTGTACCTTCTGTTATTTCTAATTCATTAGCTTTTAGATATAATTTATTAGCATTTACATAGTCACCTTCTTGAAAGAAATCAGCTGCTGCTTTTACAGTAGATTGATATTTATTACTTTGGAATGCATCTGTATCTGTAAGTTGTCCATTTTTAAATCCAAGTTTAGTAAGCTCTTTATTTAATTGCAAACCAGGGCTATCTTTTACATCTAATTGAGACATCTTTTGAGCCACACCAAGATAACCTAAAGCTTCATTTATTTTTTTATTATAAAAAGTCTGATCTTGTGCAGAAAGATGATTGTATTTAGAATCATAATTTTTTTGTATATCTTTCATTAAAGCATTAATCCCTAATTCATCTTCTGAAGATGTTTGATAAGGATCTTTAATCTTATTTTCAGCTAAATCTAAAAGACTATCAAGCTCAGTTGCAGTTGTATTTCTTTTGTTTAGTCTATTAGATGCAGAAGACAACTCAAGTTCTAATAAATTAACAGAAGATTGAAATACTTTATTATCTAAATGAGAGTTTTTAAGAGTTGCAATACCATTTGATATATTATCTACATCTGTTTGTGTAGATACACCAGGCTTTAAACTGCCTATCTTTCTTTGGATATAGTCAAAGTTATTAGATGCAATAGCAAGCTCTTCTTTACTTTGCTTGTTCTCTTTTTCTTCTACACCAGCTCTATAGGAACGAACTACATTTAATATTGTATCTTGTAGTTCATTCTTTAAAACAGATGCTATAGGGCTTCTATCTTCAAATCTTATAGCCAATTAATATCCCCCCTAATCACAATAACTGCTAGTAGGATTTTCTTCACAAAAAGCATCCATATCTGCACCTTCCCAATCATCATCAGCACAATTATGATGAGTAGGATTCTCTTGACAAAAAGCATCCATATCTACATTTCCCCAACTACCTTCACCACTACCTTCACCTTCACCTTCTCCACCATCCATTGTCCAATCTTCATCTATTGTAGAAGAGTCAAAAGGTACTCCATATCCACTTATTTGTGCTACTAAATCTTCAAATTCATTTGTAAAATCTGATTGTAAATCAAATGTCCCAGTTTGATATTGTTGCATTGCTAAATCACCAGCTTGATCCCTTGTATCAAAGCTTCTATTAAAAGCTTCCTTTAAAGAAGAGCCAACACCACCAAAACCTTGATTACCACCTCTTGCAAGTCTAAATGCTTCTTCTAAAGTATTTCTTGATTTACCTTCAGCTTTACCTATAGCAGATGAATAAGTCTCTCCTAACTGGTTTTGAGCAAGTGGATCATATTGTGTAAAAAGAGAAGAATAGTCATATGGTTCACCTGTTTCAGTATTTTCATGTACTCCCATTCCAAAGTTAGCTTGCATAGCTTCTTGAAATTCATCTCCACTTAAACCTGCTAAATGATTATATAATTCAAAATTATAAGGATTATCATAATCTGAACCAGCTGTATATACTGCTCCACCATTCTCAAATTTTCTAATTAAGTTTTGACCTATCTTCATGAAATTCTTGTCCCCATTGGTACTTCTGTATAAGGATATTCTTCCTCAGTATCAGTTCCAAGTCCGAATAGATTTGTTAGCCAGTCTTCACCACCAGCAACTTCTCCATAAGTAGGAGCTGCTAATACACCTCTAAGAAGATTTTCTTTTCTTAAGTCTCTTCTACCTTTTAGAGCTTCTTTATCTATAGATGATAAACCAGAAGTTCCAGTTTCTAATAATTCTTTTGCTCTATTTCCATGAAATTTAGTAGATGATAAATCTATACCATGCTCTTCTGCAAGTTCTTCAATAGTTTTTTCTTCATAATCACCAGCTATCTGAGCTCCTATTTTTCCACCTATAATATCAAATAAGCTACCTGCTATTGGAGCATATTTTGAATATTTATCTCCACCCCATTTTTTAGTAGCTAAAGCTGCTCCCCAACCTCCGATATTTCTTCCATAAGTACTATATAAGTCTTCTTTAGCACCAGCTTCTTCACCTAATACTTGTTCATCCATTAGAGCATCTTGAAGCTTTTTTTGATTTTTTTTGATTTTATTTATATCAGTATTAGCTTGAATCTCCATTAGAGTTGTTGCTAAAGATTGAGTCATTTTTGGACCAGAAGTTGATCCACCTTCATTATATTTTTTATAAAGCATTAAAAGCTCCTATTTCAGATATATATATTTTATTAATATTTAAGTTCTTATTCAATGTATTTTATCCACCAGTAGTAATAGTTGCAGGTAATGCCACAGCTTTTACAATTATAGGTGGAGAATGAGCACCTGCTCTATCTGTACCATGATACATATACGCTGATGCAGATGAAGCTCTTGCACCTATATAGTAAGTATAACTTGTACCTGGTGTTAATGATGTTAGTGCCCATCTAACATCTAATATATCTCTATCTGTTTCATCAGACTTCCAACAAGAAAAATCATAAGTATATTGAGCATGAAGTTCATTATAAGTAGCATTATCAGATAAACTAAACTGTACTTCCTTAGAGGAAGCATAAATATTTGCACTAAGAGATATTTCAATATTACCACTTGGTGGAGCTTTAAAAACTATTGAAACATTTGTACCCTGTGCAGTCTGCAATGTAACAAAAGAATTACCTATAACTATAACATCTTGACCTGGGCTGGCAGTCGTATTACTTATTTTAGTATACCCAAGTATCATCCCTGCATAAGATGAATTAGCAGCACTAAATTCTGTACCATTATTCTTTGATATAAATACACCATTAGCTGAATCAAGTACAATGTCTCCATCTACATCTAATATTAAATCTGAATCTGTAGTTCCATCACCTACAGTAGCTATGGTTAAATCACCTGTGTCTGCGACTGCAAGAGTAGCATAGTCATCATTATCTGCACCAGCAATAAGTTTTAAATGAGTATCTGAAGCTTTAATATGTATACCATCATTTGTATCAGAATCCCTTGTAATTATATTTAAGCCTGTACTTGTCTGAGTTCCTGATGTGCCTCCTCGACAGGTAATATCAATACCAGTATTATTTACTGTACCAACCATAGTTGGAGCATTACTATTGACATCTATATCTAATCCTATATTAGAAACAGTTTGACCAGATGCAGAAATACCTGTATGGTCAAGGTCTACAATCAATCCTCTTGCTGTAGCAGTAGCAGTAGCAGTAGAGTTCTTATCTACAGTTAAAGTAGATGCATAAGTTAAATCATCTTTTAAAGAGATATCTAAAACTCTTGTATTACCTTCTGAGGCTTCACCTCTAAGTCTTGGAGTTAAAACTGCATCACTATTTCCTGCATGACTTATTACTATGTTAGGAGTAGAAGTATATCCTGAACCCATATTAAGTATAATCATACGAGTTATAGCACCACCTGAGACACTATAAGTTCCTTTAAACCCAGCCCCTGCTCCTCCACCTGTAGCTGTTAAAACACCTGCACTATATCCTGTTCCAGCAGTTGTTATTTCTACATCATATATTTCTGAACTTGAAGAATCTTTTATATCGCCTTTTATTTCTACAAAGTCTACTGTTTCATCTGCTTTATAAGTATTAAAATGAATACTACTTGTATAATTATGATATTCAGTTTCAAAATCTTTCATTGGATAATCTGTATAGGTAGACCTATTTGCTTCATAATAAACAACTATAACATCATCTTGTCCACGAACAGCCCTTCTCATATGGTCTTTATCGGAATGAGTAGAATTATTTACCATATCAGTAGTAATACTTGCATAAGGGATTATAGAAAACTTTTTATTAAATCTTGACATATTTAGGAAGACTGATTTGTTGGATAATTACCAACTGATGTAGTGTTTACTTGATTTATAGTTCCTATAATATTAGTTAGGTCTCTAAATCCAGCACTTTCACTTACAGTAACATGGTCGCCATTTGTCTCATCATGAAGAAGGGATGCAGGATTATCTCCAACACCATCTCCAAATCTATAATATGCAACTAAGTCATTTTCATTATCATAGCTTCCAGAATTTGAGTTCCAATTTATAGGAGTTGCACCTATAACAGCTACAGCAGCTGCATCTAAAGCTACATCCCATACACCTAATTCAGACATGTAGAAACTTGGAGGAACATATGAACTATCAGGATAATAACCTATTTGAAATTTAAAAGGAGCTACAGCAGATGGATTCATACTAAAGTCATTTGACCCATTTTCATCAGATGCTACAAGACTTCCATCTAAATAAATTTTAAAAGCATTGCTTGAAACATCTGTACCTGTCAAAGTTATATTTTTCCAGCTACCTACTTCAATATTGATAGATTCGTGAGACCACCCATTATTGCTACTATAGATTTTAAGTGAATTTTGTCCTGTATATATTCTTGTTTGTTTTATCGAACCTACAAGGTTCTGCGATATACCTGCTGCTTTAAAGCATAAAATATTTTCTCCAGCTCCACCACCATAACCAAGATTGTTTAAATATACCCAGAAAGAATAAGTAAAGTTATTTGAAGCAGGGAATAATGGCTCTATTACATCAAATTCTTTATATATATATGAATCAGTAAAATGCCAACATTTACTACTTGTCCAAACAGTAGGGTCTGCTGGCTCAACTATTGCCCCTGTTGATTGTCTTGCAATATTAGCTAACATTATGAATTAGCTCCAAAGTTTAATCCACCAACCATAACATATATATTATCAACAGTGCCATCGCCAGATATATCTTGTGCAAAAAAAGTAAATATATCAACAGCATCTACTGTGTCTGTCCATTGAGGCTCTTCTCCCGAAGGAAACTTCCCTATATCACTTCCACCACTCCCTATTTTAACTGTTCCAAAAGTAACATCATATGGGGCACTACCACCAGCTGCTGCATTTTTTACAATCCATGTTGCTGAATGCCCTGCCACCATATTATCAAATTGTATTGCTGTACAATTTTCAGTAAGAACTGTATAGAAGACATTTGCATCATTCATATCAAGAGTAACTGTAGCAGCATTTTGAACAACTGTATCTATTGTTTCTTTATAAGATTGAAGTTTAGTATTGTCAAGAACTCCATCTACCTCCAAGTTTCCTGTAACTGTAAGATTATCATTAACTGTTGTTTCTGATGTAGTATGACCTATTGATATAGTTTCTGTTGATGTAGAATTACCAATAACAATATCTCTATCTGTGTTGATAGATATAACATTAGTACCATCTTCTTGAAGATTTAATCCTGTCTTTCCACTTATAGTTAAAACTCCAGCCGATGTAGACCATGTACTTGCTTCTGCTGCTGTTATTGTTATAGGAGAACCTGCAATAGTAGCCCCAATGTCATTATCATGAGTAATAGTAAAGTCAGAACCTATACCCATACTAAAAACTGAAGCATCTGTATTTAGTGCTAAGTTATTAGTTATTCCTACATCACCTACATTACTAACTGTAAATAAGTCTGCATCAGCAGAAGTAGTAACTTCAAAAGGATTTGTAGTTTGAGTGCTAAATCCCTGTATCTTTAATTGAACTTCATTTTGCCCACCATCTATAGTTTGCCCTCTTGTGAACTCATTTGCAGAACTTAAAGATACACCTGAAGTAGATAAAGTTACAGAATTTCCACTATTTACTCCTGCGTGTCTATACTTTAATTCATCATCAGCAGTATCTATAAATAATAGTCCATGACCTTGTGAAGGAGCTGAAGGCTCACTTACTTCTTTAAGCTTTAAAGGGAGTTGTACTTCTACTTCTCCACTACCTGCTACATTTGTTATTGCGTTTACTTTTATTACACTCATTGTTGTGAATCCTCATATTTTGTATAATCATCATTATTTATAGCACTCGATGTATTAATATAATCCTGTCCTGAAGCTATAAGATTTCTAAGCCTGTTATGAGCATTTCCTAAAGCTTCTATGTCATTAAGTATCTGTTGATTTTGAAGTTGTAAAGTTTCTACAAAGCTGTGAGTCCTACTTGTATAATTTTGAAGATTATTTATTTGCCCTGTATTATCTTTTATATCATCTACATTTTCCTGAATTGAAGATTGAATAGGACTAAAATCTACACCTCCTATTACAATTAACTCTACCCCATTTTGTAATTTTAAATCACCTGAGCCTGATATTATAGTTGAGCCTATAGAAAAAGCAGATATAGTAGTATCACTTAAAATAACAGTTCCAGTTACTGACTGTAAAGACTGATTGCTATCTGCAATTATATTACCAGAGGCATCTGAGACTTCGATTGAACCACTTTCAGCAGTACTTATATGAGAATCTCCTAAAAATAAAGAATCACTTTTAAGATATAAATTATTCCACTTATAACTCTCTGAACCTAAATTATATGTCTCATCTGCACTTGGTACTAAATGACCAGTAATACTACTTGAGCCTGCAGTTGTAAGAATTTTAACTTCACCTATATCATCTGTTCTATAATATAATTCATTTGTTTTAGTATATAAAATCCCTATACCTGCTACAGCAGAAGGAGAAGTTGCATGTTCAGCGATTCCTATATGCCCTCCAGCATTATCATGTGTAGCTAAATATACTTTTGAAGAAGTTATACCTGGGGAATCTACAATAGATAACCCTCTAACAGATGTATCTCCAGTGCCTTGAGAGTCAGCTAAAAATCTTACTCCTAAATATGCACTTTGAGTTTGATTAGTATAATTTGCACATCCAGAAATAAATCCTCCTAAAAATGCATTACCAGCTCCTAAATTTAATACTCCAGCAGTTGCACCTCCAGATTCATCTCCTAATGTTATTTCATTAACAACATTAGATGCATTTGAATCAGCTCTCTTTCCAACTATTTTACTTTCAGTTCCAGCTTTGTTCTTAAAGACTAAATCTGTTCCATCTGTTGATATTTTAACACTTAAGTCTCTACTATCACCTATATTAATAGCATTATTAGATAAGTATAGATTTTTCCATCTTTTTGTAGGAGAGCCTAAATCAAAAGCTTTATTTTGATCTGGTACTAAGCTTGTTCTGGAATGAAAGATTTTTAACCATTGTGACATAACTTTGAAGAATACAAATAATCCATCTTTTAATCTACTTATTACAAAATCACCCTCACTACCTTCATGGCTTAAAGGCTGTCTTGTTCTCCTACTTGGCTTATTAGCCTTATTCTGTATTAAGTTTCTTAATTTATTTAACATTCTTCATTCTGTATATTATAGATATATCACCTATTTCAAAACCTTTAGGGACATCGCCATCAGCTCCCAGTCTTAATTGAAAAGAATGTACATTATTAGCTTCAGATGATGTAGTAGGTTTTAATTCAGCTATATAATAATCAGGTTCTTCAGTATTAGATATATTAGAAACTTCTATAAAATCTTCATCAACAGCTGAGTTGTTTTGTATGAATAAATAAGAAGCTGCTGCTGATGCAGTATAATTAATTTTATAAGCACCTTCTTGACCTACTATTTGATTCACTACATTGCTTGTAGCTGGATTAGTGTTTGTGCCAATTCTAATAACTGCTTGACTTGATTTAATATTTTCTTTTCTTGAGATAGAAGTAAAACCAGGTTTAAAATAAAAGTTTAAATTATAATTTCTTGCTTCTAAAGTACCTAAATTATATCTTGCATAGCCTTGTGCAGTAGTATTATTAGTTATTCTAGCTGTGTTATTTGATACAGTTACAGCTGAATTTGAAACAGCACTTTGATTAGCTCCAGCTAAATTAAATACTCCCTCAGTTTCATTTATATTTGTACTAAAATTTTCATTAGCAGTTGTATTTAAATCGTTAGAAACAAAATTATCCCCATCTTGAAATGTCTTAGAAAACTCAGGACTACCATTTGTAGAATAAGTAACTTTTACATTAGTAGCTGCTTCATCTGTTTTAAAAGATACATAGACTTTATATATCTTCTTTCTAACACCAGGAGATCCAAAATCTATATCAGGAGTGACAAGCTTAAATTCAGAATTTTTAATAGGTATATTTTTTAAAGTATATACCTGTAATCTTTCAGCACTACTTGAAGGATCAAACTCTAAGAACTTAGGAACACCAGAACTATCTAAAGCAATATTTGACCTATTTCTTGTATTAATTCCCATAGAGCCAGGAGCCATACTCCAGCCTTCTGTCTTAAAATCATACACCCAAGCATCATTAGACTGATCTTCTCCATTCATACTTATAGAAATCCATAACTGCTTTTTAGAAAACAAATAAGTTATAGCAGGTGTATGAGTTGCATCTAATTGCCAAGATTGAGATAAAGCACCCCCAGACCAACTTACATTATGAGAAGGTTGCCATTCTCCACCTGAATATATCTTACCTTCTGTAAGATTCTTTACTTCTTCACCATTATATAAATAACATCCATTAGGATTAGCCCAAGCTACTCCTCCTTCAAACTTAACTACTTGAGAAGGACTATTTATCCCATTGTAAGGTATTTGACTTTCTATACCCTCTGCTCCATCTTGAGCTACATTAACTATATATACAGACTTCTTTTTAAAAACTAACAATCTATCTGCATATCCTTCTAATTCTATAATATCATCACCATCATTAGCAGCTATGTCCATCATACCTTCTTTAGCTGGGAATGTATCAAATTGAGGTCCTGCAATACCTATATGACTTCTTATAATTCTATCAGGATAAGTTGGAGCAGTTTCAAAACCATCTCCTACATTATCTTCTTGCTGCACATTGCCTATATAACATCTATTGTTTAATATAGTAGCACACTTATATTTAGCAGAAGTTACTTCATCAGCTCCATATCCATTTAATATATGATAATTCAAAGATTTAGGAGGATCTACAAAATTAAAAGCATTAGCACTTGTTACATCTCCACCTGTTACACTAGCTGGACAAATATAATTATCTCCTTGATTAGCTTGAGCCCAAGGAGTATAAGTCATTTCATCAGCTTTTTTACAACCTTTTATTAAGTCTATATCAAGTAAAAAATGTTTAACACCTTCTCCATCTACAAGATCTGTATAGTATAATCTTGCACCTGTTATTCTTGGATTAACTAAAGTATTTGCATCTACATTAGTTTTATGACCAGCACCATTATCTGTACCATACTGTAAAGTAACTCCAACAAAAAGACTTTCTTGATTTGATGAATGAGTAGTTACACTACCAGAGTCTCCAGCTAAACCTACTAATTTAGTTACAGGAGATTCTTGAGAACCATCATATATAAAGCTTATATAAAAAGTATACTCAGCTTCTATGTCCCAAGTACCATTTGCATCTGTAGCAGAGCCTGCCCATATCTTTAAAAACTCATTACCATCAGGAACAGCTACAGTTGTGCCTGAAGTTCCACCTTCTGCACTTGCATCAAAATCAACAAGTCCTGCAATAGCTGAACCTTGAAATTGAGTTAAAGAATATCCACTATCAGCTCCAGAGGCATCTTGAGCAGTTGGAGGTATAAGTTCTTGATTGTCTACATACCATCTATCATGATTAATTGTAAAATCTCCAGTTTCTCCAAACAATGATCTCTTAATATGTCCAAACCATTTATTCTTTAAGCCAACATCATTTCCAGCATTAGTATAGTTTCCATCTGCTACTCTTAATGCACCATCTCCATAATAGAATACAGGCTTCACAAGTGCATCACTACTACCATCACTACCTAATATCATAGTTGGTTTATCTAAATCAAAAGTAGCTGCACCAGCTATTCCTCCATCCCAAACAAGATTAGCTTTGTCTAATAAATATATATTAACTCCATTAGAATATACATAAAATTCAGTTTCTTTATTTAAAGCTAAACCATTACTTATAGGTCTTGTATAATCTGAAGGGAATATAAAAAAACCATGTCCAGGTGGTAAAACATAAGTTGTACCTAAGTATTCACTTGTTATTCCAGCATCTAAACTTGCAGTTTCAAAATCAGCTTTAGGAGTTAGTCTAACAATTCCTATTGTTCCTATATCACATGCTTTAGCTGTTACTAAGCCACCTATAGGAATGTCTTTAGAATCATATGCACTTAATACACCTTTTTCAAATCTATCTATTTTTAAGACTTGTTTAGGCAATTACTTCTTCTCTATAGCTTCTTTTAAAGCTTCTTGCATTGCTTCATATAATGCATCTAATAACTCAGCCTCTGTTTCTTCTGAAATCATAGGTAAGTTCATTTTCTTATTTAGCTGTTTGATGACTTTATCTTTAGTGTCATCATTTAGAATCATTTCCACAGCAATTTTTTTTATTGCAGCTACAAGCTTGTTCATTGTTATCCTTTACTATTACTTTTACTAATGTTTTAAGTGCAGAGATTTCTCTCTCTAATTCCTTAAATCTATTATCCTGTTCTTGAAATATATCTGTAACCTCATCAATTATAGGAAACTTCTTACCAACTTTTTCATCAATAGCATCTAAGGCTATCTTAACAATCTTATTTTTTAAACTTTCGCCTATCATATCTCTCCTTATGCAGTAAGGGTAGGGCTCGAACCTACAAAAGCTTTCTATATGTCAGGAAGAATTAGGACCTAACTAAAACTTACTACCTTAACAGGGTAGCGTGTATGCCAATTCCACCACCTTACTATAATAAACCCTCTAAATTCATAGCTCTCGCCATTCTATTAACTCCTATCCCTGCACCAAACCTTGGGAAAAAGTCTAAAGCAAGATACTCTTCTAATTCTTTCATAACTCTCTCTTTAGTAAACTTACTGAATAAAAGTTTAGCATATTCTCCATCACTTATACCATGAAAGTTAGCTCTCATATCATTTGCATTACAGCTTCTTTCTGCTGAACCTATAGTCTCTTGTCCATGTAAAATTACATCTACTTTGTTATATAAGTCTTTATGAAACTCATTCTGCTTCATATTCCAGAAAGGATGACTCCTTTGAGGGAAAGACTTTAAGAATATCTTACTTCCTATATCTCCATACATCTTAGTTTCATGTTCAGCTTCAAGATGCTCTACACCATATCTTGTACATATACCATCATAGGTACAATGGATAGAATCTCCAGAAAAGCCTAAGTATTCTAAAAGCTCTTCTTCCATATGAATCAATTCTTTCATATCACCTTTAGATTCAAACTCAAACATAGGGAATATCTTTTGATGCCTACCCTTAATAGGGTTAGGTTCATTCCTATAGCTGGTAGAGATGCAGAATACCCCTTCTAAGTGAGGATTCTTTAATAGTTCATATTCTAACCACATCTGACCTGTTTGAGGTAGAGGATAGTTAATCCCATCAAAGACAAACTGACTAATAGTCTTTGGATCTTCACAGGCTGCTAATATACTTAATCTGCTTTGTGTTGGTACTTCTGTAAAATTCTTTGCTTCCTTAAAATATCTTCTCATCTTTGCGACTACTTTGTCATAGTCAAGTGTTTCGTACATTATATTCCTGTTTTTTCTAACTCTTCATTAAGTACATCTACAAAGGATTCATTGCCTCTGTCTTTCATTTTCTGAACTGTATCTTTATATCCCATAAGCATTGTTTGACTACTTACAGCAAGCCCTATAATTTGAGCTTTATAACCCTGTATAGTAGCTATTATTTGCTCAAAGTTTATATCTGTAGCAAACATATCATTTATAATATTTAGAGTATCAACTGTAGTAGGGTCAAGGAGGAGGCTATCAAGATAAAACATAGCCCCAATAATAGTAGTTGTATTAATGGCAAATCCTCCTGCCTGTAGCCCTTTTGCCTTAGACAGTTTTGCATTGAGTCGCTCATTTTTTGAAATTTCTTCATCACTAAGCTCTTCTTCAGGCTCTTCAGGTTCTTCATCTTTTGGTTCAGCAAGTCCATAAGGTTTTTTATCAGTTTTTTCAGGCTCACTAAAGTTTCTCTTTCTTTCAAAGTTAATCCCACCATCTTTGTTGAGACCTTCACCCACATCACTTGTTTGTAAACTTTACTAACATATCTATATTACCTTTGATTTCTTTTAAGCTCATCTCATTAAGCTTTGAATTATCAATCAAAGTTACTACTATCCCATGAAAAACTTTATGCTCTTCTTCAAG
>TARA_R110000824_G_scaffold9415_10_pt1 | contig 34804 bp, 48 predicted proteins | sample TARA_R110000824 | Tara Oceans TARA_R110000824 (sample SAMEA4397747) | marine metagenome | biome: Polar Biome; feature: [MES] marine water layer (ENVO:01000295) within the mesopelagic zone...; material: water (ENVO:00002006), including particulate matter (ENVO:01000060) such as......
CTTCCTGAGCCCCCCTATTTTTTCCAAGTTTACCATCTACTTCTTTTTCCAATTTCTCTCTTTTCTGTTTTCTATTTTGAATAATCAGCCAGCCGTCTAAAAGATCATCGTCTTGTATGACTTTTTCATCTGGTGACTCCATGTGTTCGTTAATACTATCATAAAATTTTGACCAGTTTATAAGTGATCTTTGTTCCGTTGTTAACTCTGACGCACTTTTGCCAAACACAGAGCCTTCTATTTTTGATGCCCCCCAGTAAGACCTCCAAGGCTCAGTCCTAGCCAACTCCCTAATTATCTCTTCTTCTATCTGTGCTGAAAGATATTCTTTAAAAATATGTTCTATTAGCTTATGCTCATCTTCCCAAAAATCATCCCCATCATATATATGCTCTCCCTTTTTATCTATTACAGAAGTATATAAAAGATATTGTAGTTTTAAGGTATTGGCAGAGCCATCTCTCGTAAGGTTGCTAAAGATTGATTTTTTATCTGATAGTTTCTTAAACCTGCCTTTTTCGTTATCAAGTGTCTTTCTGGTGGCTTTTAACAATTTTGGATTCATTTGTGCTTCGTAAAGTGCTACCTTTAAATTCTCCAGCCTTTTTGGAAATCCTTCTAATTTTTCTTCTTCCTCGTCTGACCACAAACCGTTCTTTAACATCATTTCATTGACTTCTTCTGCGGTCATCACACCATAAAATCCAGCATCTCTTTTCGTAGAAAAGAAAATCTGCTGCGCTACATATTTATCATATGCTTCTGGTATGGCTATAAAGCAAGATTTCCCATCAATTTTAATCCCAATCTTACCGGCCATAATTCTAGAAGCATATAATTCTCGTTCATTGTGGTCCACTCTTTGTGTCCTCTATTTGTTCTCTCAGTTTCCTGTTTTCGGAACGTAACACGTCCATCTCTTGGTTAAGTCTATCGACAAGACTTCGGGCGTGGTCTTCCACAGAAGAGGTTCTGCGGTACGATTCAAGATAGAGTTCCCCCATGAGCTTACAGATCATCTCATAGTTGAGTGGGCCTTCAGACTTCATTTTGTCTGGATCAATAGCATCCACATGAATTTTCTGCGTTGGCACTTTCTTCTTTGCCATTTGTTCCTCCTAAAAATCCTAAAAACAAGGGGGGTAGCCAGACTAGCCGACCAACCCCCCCCCATTTTTGTAGTCCAATACGGGTCTCTTACAGAGCCGCATCGCCGTGATCATGACTAACGTCAAAATCATTGAAATTCGTATAAGTATACGTCAATTCAACATTGTCACCGCCTGCATCTCCACCAGTCATACCAACTGAAGCAAGCTTGTTCTTTCGGCCCGCATCAATAGTTAATCCTTCTTTGGTGTTGAGCAGAATTCTCTGGTGCTGCAAGTTCACGGCCTCTTCGAGGGCATCAACCATGTCACCAGAAGTTGCAATAACAGTAAATTCTGTCGTAACTTCAACTGGGAAAGTAACATATCTGTAGTAGGCACCCTTACGTCCCAATTCAAACAACTGTTCACGACCGAGGTCAGTGGAACAGCTAATGTTCTGAACATGAGACTTGAAGACCTCAGAGTTGGAAAACTTGTCGTTCGTACCAGATCCACTGACACCGTCAACATCGAGAGGTAGAATACAACCGCCTGTGGCTGTAGTAATCCCGTCTGGTCCACCCGTGATATCTTCAGTACCGGTACCGGTATAAGCAAAGCTCAGGTCTTCACGACGCATGACGCCGATGTCGCTGCCGGTGCTTGCCGGAGCATCTTCATCGCCGGGATCGTCGTCAAACCTACCGATGGAGGCAGTAGCCGCCTGCCAAACCTTATTATTACCCACAAGGTTAACTGATTCCGTGGCATTTCCTTCTACCGGGAAGGTATAAGAAACCGAGGAAACATAAAGACCCGACATCCAACACTCAGAAACTGGTGTTGAGCTCGGATCAGTGGCTAAAACAGTATCTCGATAAATATCAAGCAGCATCATTGTCTTTTGGTTCTGTCGACCAACGAGACTTGTGGCTGTACCACCACGAGTTGCCAAACAATAAATTGGCGGATAACCATCAAGAACTTTTTCGATTGTAACTTCGATATCGGGAATACCTTCAATGTTTTCATAGATAGCCAATTGACCGAGCTCAAAGGCTTGTTCTAGATTGAAAGTAGTTGTGATACCGACACTTTGAACGCCGTGGGCCTCTTTGTAACTGGCCTGACCTTCTGCGCCTTCCTCTGCAAATGTAATTTGCTGGCAGGCATAAAAAATGCGATAATTGGTATTAGCTGGCATTATTTCTTCTCCTATTTGTTTTCTGTCCGAATAAGACGAATTTTACTATAGTATTTTTTCTACTGGAAGAAGCTGAATCGTCAATGTATTATACACCACAAATATTAATTTGCGCCCTCCACGATCTGAAAAGTTGTCCTTACAATGGCCCCAAATAAATTAGGATTTACCTCCCCCATCTCCTGTACGATGGTATCAGTCATAAAAACTTTTTTATTTCTAAAACCCCCTTTCGGCTTTGGTAGGGCTTGGTCATCAGTGACTGCCACTAGATCTGGATACATAACAGCAGATGGTCTTGGAGACCCCCTAAAATCTAGATTTAATGGAAATTTTGGTGATTCTTGTATGAGTCCGTAGTTAGGAATCCATATACTTTTATCATTTTGTAAGCTAATTAAGTCAACTAGTTGATTTCTATCTATGGAGTTTTCTGTTATTATATGAAATAAGACATCTTGATAAATCCACTGTCCTCCACCAAGTTGAAACCCCTTGAAGGTCCGACGAGGAACTATTTCCACTGCAACAACAGGAAGATGTCGTCGTGTTTGTGACAGTTGAGACCAATTCCCAGTCCCAAAATCTCCAAAGTCACTGCTTTCTACATTATATGAATTGAATTGAAGTTCTCGATACCATGGAGTGTCTGCCGGAATAAAGCTAGCAAATCTATGTGAAAAATCACAAGTGACTGTGCTCGTTGTAGAAATTGCGTCATCTAGCACGACTCTTCCTCCCGGATAATCTACATACCCCGCCGCACTAGCCAGACTTCCTGAATGAACACCATCGTCTTTATAGGGAGTAACGGTATTAAAAGCCCCATCTACAAAAACGCCAGAAACCCTGATTGGTGCCTGATCTATATAGTCTACGGGAACCCCCGTCTCCCAAACCCAATCCGCCCTAAAACCACCCCAAATCTGACCATCGGTATAATTGGGATCTTTAACAGGATAAAGTTGGTGTCGATTGCCGCCCGAAACCCCTGTCGTCGGACTGTTAATATTTTGAAAGCCCCCTATTTGTAATAGCGACCATTGAAAAAAGTCAATAATACCATATAACAAATTGGTAGATATAGATTCTCGACCAATCTGCGTAATTCCCTTGAATCTTAAATGGGGCTCTATTGCCATTATAGCTTACTCCTAACTATAGCCTCAATTTTTTTTTCTAGTTCTGGAAGCATCATATCCATAGATCTAGTGACAAAATTTCTATTAACAGTACCAGAATATTGAGGAGGAACTCTAGAATTAGAAGCACTTATACCCCACCCCTCATCGCTCTTTCTCATTATGGGACCACCCGTTCTTGAAAATTGACTTGACCGACCTCCAAAAGAAATTCTATAATCCTGAATAATTATGCTATCTCCTGCTGTAAGAAGCCATTTTAACCAAGGTATCTTGTGTCCATTTTTGCTTGTATACTGTCCAAGGGTTTCTACTTGACTATAAAAATTAGAAGGAACAGCCGTCACCGTAAATCCCCCTGCTATCTGACCGCTTCTTTGGTATATGGGCTTCATGGTAACTGTTGCCGTGTTAGCGATTATGGCTATCATCTCGTCTAAAGATGGATACGGGTCTACCACTCCAAGCTCTTGTTGTAACAGCCCGCCTCCAAAAGATAAGTATTCCGGAGAAAGCCTGATATACTTACCAATTAAACCCCTGACAGTTGTTTCTATTTTGGGTCGCATTGCAGGTATTTTAGTTTTTAAATTTTTTATTAGAGCCCTAAGAATATTCTTTTTGATAGTTGCGGGCTTGGATATAAGGTTAATGCCAAGCATAATTTCTCCACCAGCCATTAGCCACCCCCAGATCTGCGAAAAAACTGAAGAAAATATCTGTCGTGCCTAAACCCCCATGGTACAGCTTCTCCTTCTCGAACGCATCTAAACTCCCTAGTAGAACTTACATGACTATCTAAAATAATCTCTTTGGCCCTTTCTATTTTTGACAAATCAGACATATATCCGATTGCTTGAGCCACTCCTTCTGGATTTTCAATGGTGTTGGCAATCATGTGCCAATCTTTAGAGTTCCAGTAAACTCTCAACTTTACACTCTCGGTGACTTCTGTCGTAGTCCTGCCTTCTCCACCACATACGGGGCAGAAGCTATTGTTTGGGAACGGATTTGGCCCGCCGGATTTATAGACACCGGTCGATCTTCTCGTTCTCGGATCATAGTAACAATTAGAACACTCTGTTACTTTTGCAGGGTATATAAGAGTACAAGTCTTACCGAGTGTATCAATGAAGGAGTCAGCGCCCCATTCGTGAGCGTCTATGACCCCACTTGGTATGCTGAAATCTCCTAGTTTTGGGAATTTGTCTGCCATTATATCACCTTAAGACCATCGCCGGCATTGTATAAACTAGACACATCATCGGCAGTAAGCACCCTGTCCCACATTCCCCATTCATCTATGGCACCACTTACGTAATTGCTGGACTCTTGAGTTCTTCCTATGTTAAAATCGCCGCTACCCTGATATATTCCCGAAGAATACGAATCAGAAGCGTCGAGAACTCCATCAACATATATTAGTCGTTGGTCGTTATCTGCGTCGTGACAAAAAACTAGGTGATACCAACTATTAGGAGGGTCTCCGAGCACGCTGTTGCTGCCGAGGTATGAGATGCTCGATCCGTTAGCCGATGTATAGAATCTGAATTGGCTAGATCCTCCTTGCCAACGAATCAGATATTCTTTGTTTCCTCCGCTCCCCTTCCAAATACCACATAGGTGTTGATTCGCCACAATATCAAGAGTAACTCTCTGGTGCCAAAAAGCTATACTAAAACTGGAATCTCCGGGGCTCAGAAAGTCTATACTAGAATTGTCAACACTGAGGTATTCTAAGTTAGACCTTATAAAACTAGCGGCATTACCAACGGCGCTGCTGACTCCAGAAACATATCCTGTAGTATTATTGTCAGTTAAATCAATACCGCCTTGGGAATCTACCCTAGTTCCACTTAATTCATCTAATTCATAGTAGCCCCTTAAGCTACGAGCCAATCCACGCGAGGAATAATAGGTGGTGTCATCAAATCTGGTAGAATATTTATTTTCTATATCAGATAAAGAAGGAGAATTAGAATCTTTCGCTGCATCAAAATGGGCCTGTATATTCCCCGTACCATCGACGCCCGTTACGCTGGTGCCATTTTTAATGTCGTTTGCCGACACTGCTTTGGTGATATCTGCCATTGTTCATATTCCTTACCTACTAATAATATGTTGGATCATCAAATCGACTGTCCCATCTTGTATTAATAGCAGCAATGTCTATATTCGTTACATCCCTGCTGTGGTCGGGAGATTGACCATCTCCTTGGGGACCGTCATTGTCAGTCTTAAATCGACCGGTAGGTAAGCATGTGGTTACAACAGTGCCATTTCTTTCAGTAGTACCACTTGCATTGACTACGATTGCCATTATAATTCTCCTTATATAGTTGGTCTGTTTCTGTGATTTGCAGAACGCCCTCGATTGTTATGGAGGTTGTATGGGCCAATAATAGAGGCCCCTGCGTTGCTGTTACCAAGTTTATATTCTTTTTCCGCGCGAGCATAATCCCCACAAATACTATCTCTCCAGTCTTTTTTAGCTGCCGCCACGCCACGCTTGTCTATAGAGGCAGAACCGTCCCTAATGCTAATTGCGTTGTTGGCTTCTGTTTTATATTCCGAGTTCGCAAGAAGACACGCCGCCTTTAAAGTAACCAAATTAACAAAAGCGTAATCGTTACCGGTAGTCGGGTCGGGAGCGATACTAACCTCACCTATGCTAATAGTATAATCACTAGAAAAATCAACATCCTTTTTCATTAAATTAGCTGCTACAACTATTACCTCTTCTAATCTAGAATCAGAATACATTGGATTGCTGCCAGAGTCATCAACAATTGTTCTGAGCATAGTTACCATATCGTCTTGCCAAGCCATAGTATTCTCCTATTTATCTGAAACTTTTAAGATACCATCGCCCACAAGAGTTGAACCCCCGCTAGAGGTAACAGTAACTTCAATGCGATATCTGACAGGATGGGTGCCGCTGGAGATATCAAACGACACTGTTCCGCTTGATATAGTAGCAGATCCTATCGTCAGTCCTGATGGGGTGGAAGTGACCGTAGGACTAGAGATTGTCTCAGAGCTTGCCAAGAGGTTAGAGAAGTCCATAGAGAACCCTCTAGTCTCTCCCGGCTGCTTTATTAGCATCTGCGGTGCAGTTACGCTTGCTGGTTCATTATGTGACATTATGTACTTGATCCCGCAACAGTAAGTGTATATGTAGTTTTAGCTGCGGCCTGTCCAGCAGCCAAAGAAAGTCTTAGCCAAACCCCTATTTCTGCGGCAGCCGCTAGGTCTGTTCCCGGCACCGCCTTTTCTGCATCGTCCCAAGTGGGAGAGCCAAGCATGTCTCCCCCCGCAGGAGAAGTTAGTCTATTAGAAGTTGAATTAGAATCATTAACTGCATCCTCTAAATCAAAAGCCAAAAGCCCTGAAGGATCAGCGCTAGCTGTAATCGTAGCCGACAATAACGAAAGCGATCCGTGATCGTTCTGAACAAATACTTTTTCATAAAATACTTTCGCAGAACCACCAGAGTCCTCTGCTGTAGCACCATAAAATGGTCGTCGTACAGTATCAATACCATTTTCCATAGTGGCAATCGCAACATCATCGCTCTCTTTGCGAATAGTAATTGTCCCGTGGGATGAACTGCTACAGGTAATTTTTAAGATTCTTTCAAAAGTTTGAGCGGTGGCAACGGGAGTAGTACCAGTAAGAGTTTCTGTTTCCGAAACAATGCTACCGCCAGCATCTCTTCCGTAAACAGTAACGGTTTGCGTGGTATCTCCACCAGCATCACTCAGAATCTCTACCTCGTCTGTTGCCGAAATATCTGTAAAAATAATTTTTGTTGTTACATCTATAGCACCCCCAGAAGTAGTACCGTCAGCCTCTGGCATATTAGCACTGCCGTATACAACAATGTCACTACTTGTTACACTCATAATTTATCTCCCTTATAATACCCAATTACTGGATCTTGTATTGATTTGCCAATCAGTTGATTTTGCTGGTAAAACCCATTCTGTTTCTCTTTTTGACAGTAGCCACGATAAACTACCCCTCGAATTTAACGCCCATAATGTTCCCCTTGCTCCTAATATCCAAGCTAATGACTTGCTGTTTGTAAATAACGCCTGCCATCCCAGTGGCACCACTTGATCAACGGATATACCCCCTAAATAGGATATGGGTAATTGTTCACTTTCAGTCAGTCCCTCTAGATGTTCCAAAAGGATCTGTTGATCTTCGCCTAAACTAGATAACCAGTCAATATAAAATACACCATCTGAGCTTAATTTAAGATTCCAAGAAAGAGGTATCGACAAATCTTCTGCAATAGACGATAATGTTTCTAATAAAACTGTGTTGTTAGAAGAAGTCGAAATCAGATATTCTACTGGAAACTCCTTATTAAAGGAAAGACCAAGAGTATTTTCTGTGGAAATAATTTTATTGTCAGAAAGGGCAGATAAATATTCTAAATTTACATCATTACCAGAAGATAATCCAGCGAGGTGGGACAATGGAGCGACATGATCAGATAACCCCATGTTTAATACATGTTCCGTTGCTAGGGCATTTTGCAGGGAAAGGTTGAGGATATGCCCAATATTAACAGCATTGCTGGGAGACAGCCCAGTAAGCTGAGATAGGGGAACAACACTATCTGATGTTATTGCAGCCAAATATTCTATGGGTATAATTTGATCTGCCGAAACAGAGGTCAATCCCGCCGCTGCCGACCAAGATAAAACCACCACATTGTCGTCAGATAGATACAGCAGGTGTTCTGCTGGAAATTCTAAGTCTCCAGAAATTCCCAATAAGTGTTCTAAACTTACTTCCTGTGTGGTGGATGGGATGGACAGAATGTGTTCTATAGGCGTCTGCTGGTCTTGGGATATATTTAAAAGGTGGGATACGTTTATGGCTTTGTCAACAGATACAGATAAAAGATACTCTATAACAATTTGGGCGTCTGTTGATGGTAACGATAATAGGTATTCTGCATTTATAGAATTATCTAATGAAAGATTTAGTATATGTTCTACAAGAGCCACCCTGTCTGAAGAAATAGATAGTAAGTGCGATATGGGAACTGATTGAGTGGATTCAACGGATAGCAGATGTTCAATAAGAAGCTGGCTATCAGCAGAGGACATGGATAAAATATATTCAATCTGAGCCTGCTTGTCAGTAGACAGGTTTAACAAATGGTCTATGTTCAGGGCGTTTGATAGTGAAAGACCCAGTATGTGTTCTAGTAGAACGCTTTCATCAAAAGATGTTGAAATTAAATGCTCAATAGTTAACCGTTTATCTTCCGACAAGCCAAGTAGGTATTCTATATTTAGGGAATTAGCAAAAGAAAGACCTAGGATATGTTCAACAGACATCGCCCCATCTTGAGATACGCTTAACAGATGATCTATTGGTACTATCTGGTTGCCAGAAAATCCAAGTATATGTGAGGCATTAACTACTTCGGCATCTGATACATTGAGCAGGTGTTCTATCAAGGCTGCCTGATCTGAGGAAACCGAAACCAGAGAAACCCCAAGGGAACTGAAAGGCGAAACGCTAAATGGTTTTCCGCTAAACATCTATTTTTCCCCCTTTCTTAATATCGCGTTTTCTTTTACTGTTCTGTATTTTCTGCACTGATAAGGTATTTCTAAATAATCAAAAAGACTGCCCTGCCCCTCAAGCGTGTTGATATCTTCAACATGAATTTCAAACATACGATCTTTATATTTCTTTGCAGTGTTTATATACTCACTATAATATAAACCAATACCATCTTTTTTACTAGACACCTTATACTGAGGAAAGCACGGAGTCCATATGTCGTCTGCATTCTCGGCCCCCTCCGTCCAGTTATCGTAGTCTTTCTTGCTAGTCTCTCTTGAAGTCTTAGCCAAATAAGAATCTATAACGAGATCTTTATCTCTATATATATGTACTATTTTTAGGTTGGGATAATTTTCTATAAAATAATCTAAATAATTTAAATAATAAAATGCCACATCCCCAAAGAGAGAAAACAAAGCAGCCCTCTTTTTCATGTTACTTATTCTTTCCTCGGCTAATCTTTGATCAAATAACCAAGGCAAGGGCTTGTTTAATTTATGCTGCTTATGCTGCCAATTGGCCTCATGAAAAACACAACACCCATCGCACCCACCTATAATCTTGGACAGAGATACGGTTCCACACCTTCCTGTTCCTATCCCTATAAACATGGGGGCCACCCAATCTATACTTCTGCTTGTAATTATTTTATTTTGCCAGTCCCTGTGCAGGAAAACCACATCCTCAAGACCGTGCTTATCTTTGGACATCTTAAAGAAGTGCTTGCTTCTTGTTCTATACTCAAGATATTCCTCATTCTCCCTTTGGTCGTTTTTATGGTCTGCCTTCACATCTGGAGTGAACGTTACCCTTCGAGAGTATCCTGTTGTAATATTCTTTAATCTGAGAAAGAAGTCAAAGTGTTCTGCTAGTTTAAGGTCTTCGTCCCATTTTATTTCTTCGAAAAGGGAGGTCTTTGCTAGAAAAAAATTAATAACAAAGTCTACATATTTATAATGCACCCCTCCCTTTGTTTTTTTTAAAAAATCTGGGCTGGGATATTTGTAGAGAGTGGTTCCTTTAGTTTCTAGGTCTATATCACATTGAGCTATAATGTTTTCGACACCCGGTATTTTATGAACGCCCGGAAGCTTCCCGTGGTCTTCGTCGTGTAATATTCCTCCCACTATGTCTATCGCGGGGTCTTCTTGGAAGATAGAGATAAAATTATATATCTTGGTTGTATCAGTAAATATAACGTCATCGTCAACGACAAATGTGTATTTAGTTTTTACATACTGTACTGCTTTATTTCTACAGGCGGATAGGCCTGAGTCAGGCTCCATGCTTATCAATTCCACCTTATCCTTAAAGAGATCCGGTAGTTCGTATTTGGTAAACCCGTTGTCTGCTACAACTACTGGAATATCTGGGTAGTACTGAAAAATAGACACCAGCAATCTATCTAAGCATTCCGGCCTATCAAAGGTTGTGATAATAATGGTTGTATCTAGCATAATTTTTTTACTACATTAAATTGATTTATTGTGGGCTTCCATCGTCCCTTGAGAAGTGGGGACTTGTCCATACACATTCTATCAAGCAGATTCAACATGTTTTCTTTGTCTATGTCGTATCCTATTTTGACAAACCTTCTCAGTCTATTTGGCCTACTATGAGCTTGAGAAATAGATATATCATTTCCTATGTAAGTTAACCTCTTTGCGAAGCAGTCTTTGATAAACTCTGGATGATGATACATGTTGCCACGGCAATCAATCGCACATGCCGCTATAGTGTAATCAGACCAAATAACAGAATCTTTCGGTGTGACATCCCGTAGTACATCTTCACAAAAAACATCTACTATAAGACCATCAATTTTAAAGGTATCTAAAATATCTCTATTGGCAACAGGAGTCGCCCCATTGTTCAATAGAGAGTTGCTGATTCGTTCTTGATCTGTGCGATTAGCAACAAAGACATCTATATCCTTAAGCTTGCTTTTGTCAAATAAAGACCTGACAACACCACCGCCAAGCCAGCAATAAATATCGTCTGGAAAGAGATCAAAATAGCTCTTTAGTTTTGGTATATCCATGAGTTGCCCCTCACAGATATGCTGTCACCAAAATAATCATCTACCGCTTGGATGACTTCTGGGAACTTGTCAAAATAGTCGTGACCTGCCAGTACCCCACCATCTTTTACTTTGGGAAGCCAGTTTTCTATGTCCAGCCTTACCATTTCGTAGGTATGTCTAGCATCTATAAAAACAAAATCTATGCTCTTGTCTTCATATAGAGGGGCGGCGTCGGCAGACCACTCCTTGATTGGGTTGATGTAGTCTCTGACAGGAAAGGTGTTAAGAAGGAAATTATTATAGATTGCATCCCCCTTGATCTTCTTGCTGTGGTCATCTTCCTCGGCATTTTCTACACTAGACCAGCACCACTTCCACTTGTCTACGCAGTCAAACTGAATCTGCTTACCGGAGTTAGCAATTTCGACTGCCATGTAAGCCGCGCTTTGACCCTGATAGACCCCGACCTCTACAAAATGAGAGCCATTGCTGGCTCCCTCGACCTGCTCTTTGTATATGTCTTCAAAGTCGCACCAACCATGAATTAATTTATAAAAGTGTTTAATCTTCAATAGCCATAGCCCCCCTTATTGTTATTTCGGGGTCTGTAGAAGCAAAGACTTCCGTGTTAAGAGCGGTGGATTTAATTTCTTCTACTGTATCGTAAGAATCAACCATATCTTCGGCAGCAAGAACAGCGGCCACAACTGTCTTCACCCAAGTTAGCATTTGATTTATGTATGCCACCCTGTTTGTTAAGCCAGAATTGCGAGCTTCTTCCGCCAAAGCAATAAATAGTTCGCGCCTAAAGGATGGGTATCTCTCTTCAATAAAGCTTGCGGAAGACCTTGAAATTTTTTCTTTTCTAGATACTCTGCGTGGTTCTAGGAGATAAGTTTCTAAATCTCCCATATAGACAGCTAATGCATCGTCTAGGGCTTCTTGTGTAACACTATCAACGTATAGCGTGTCAATTGAATCATATCTGCCTTCGCCAGATTCTGCTCCAGACAGTTGAACTATGGTATCTAGATTATGTTCTCGACTAACTATTACCTGTGCCATTATTTACTAACCTCATTTACTGCTACAAATGGATCCCATATAGTACGACTCGAACCATCTTCTGCTTTATTGTATATCTCTGCATCATCAGCAGCATCATTATGATAAAAATATATCTGAATATAATCACCTACGCTTAATTCTAAAGTCTTATCTACAGCCCCATAAACATATTGATCAGTAGTCGTAGACGGATAGCTTGAACCACCAAATGTTTGGGCTCCATTTATATATATATCTATTCGAAAGTGCTCAGCAGCATCGAGAGTATTATTAAAGAGTATCTGAGAAGTTATGCTATATCTGCCGGGTCTTTTAATAGTGATTCTCGCATCAGCACCTGCTGTAGTTAACATATTGGCATCAGAACCACTCGCTCCCATATCGTGCTTTGAAGCATCAAATAACACTTTGTGGGGCGTGTTATCTCCAAAAGTTCCCGAAGCACCCTCCATCGTCATCATGCATGTGTGGGGAGCAACCTTCTCTGATGTAATCCACCACTGCTCATCGGCGGCTGTGGCATCTCCGGGGCCACAAACGAAAGTGACCGAATCATGCTGTACCCATAACACGTATTTGGTATTATACTCATCAATGTCATCAGCGCCATAACCGCTTACCGTGGCAGGAATAATATTAACCACACCTGTTCCACTGTCTATTTTTTTAATGGTATACTCTTGTCCTTCATTGTCAGCAGAAGCCGCAGGTAGCGTAATTGTTCTATTGGCATCTGTAGTATCAACAAGCACAATGTGATCAGAGGCTGTCATCGTGTAATTAGTATCAACCTTAGTTGCTACTTTTCTAACAATGCCAGAATTGGTAGTAAGGGTGCCAGCTACTGTTAAATCTCCACTAGCATCTAGATGTACAGATTTTCCAGCAGGATATCCACAGAATATGGTATGAGTACCACCGCTAAACGTTTGTCTGGTGGTGTCAGTGAAACTAGCTTGAGTTGCCAGAATTGTAGTTCGGGTAAGGGTGGTGGAATCTGCGCTGAGTGTTCCAATCCCCACCTCCCACTTTGTTCCATCTGCGTCTTCTAGGGTATAATAGGTTGTGTTGCTATCAAAGGTTGCATCTGCATCGAAGGCTACAAAGCCAGACACTGCACCGGCAAGGGCCATGTCACCACTTGTACCGGTACAGGTCTCTTTTACCCTGTCTTTCAGAACTAGAGCCATGTCTGCCCCGCATATCTAAAGTATCAAAAAAAGGGAGCAGCAGCAGTTAACTGCTACGTACTCCCTATCTTTGGAAATTTAAAGCACCCTAGAAGGAGCCGAGAATAACTCGACGATTGTCCAAGACACCAAATCCGTGCTCCCCAAACCCATAGAAGCCTGCTCTACGCTGACGGTGCAAGGTATCATCCTCGAACACCTGAATATCGGCGCGAACTGGCATCACGAATGAGTCATTGGCACTCAGGTCAAGGCCGACTACAAGCTCAGTATCCGAGGTCTCAAGGTTACCCAAGAGTTCGTTCGTGAGGAATAGTTGGTATTCTTGCCCCTGACCAAGCTCATCGAGGTCATGGAGATTAACCGAAAAGATGCGGTTAACCGCGCCATCTTCTGCGACGAAGATTTCACGACGGGTAACTTCATCAACCTGATCTACTCCCCAGTTGCGAATGTCTTCCATTCCTTCTGGGCTGAGATACAAGTCGGTCAAACGTCCGCGATTGATGGAAGTACTATTTCCACCACCGTTTCGTCTCATGACGGTCTTCATGAGCGAAACCAATCGCTTAGTAAACTGACCGGCGGCTGCATCGCTATCGTACACGACGATATTGCGATCAACACCCGCTGCCAGTAAAGTGTGCCAAGCGTCATCGTTAATTTTCTTAACGAAAGATGCTTCAAGCACTTGCATAGCACGGCCAACAATATCCCAGCGAGCATCGCGGGCATACTTCAGCAAATAATCAATGCTGGAGCCAATGTCGTAGGTCGGAACCATGACATAATCGCCTTCGATATTCCGCTCTGGAATACGTCCGTGGTTGGGGAGTGTATAGGCAACGAAGTTCTTCTCTTCTCCGGGAGCCAAGAAATCCAAGGGGAATTCTGGGGCCGTTCCGGGAGCCAAGACGATTCTTTCGAAGATCCCTCCTGTAATATCACCATTCATAACTCCTCTACGAAGCGGCGTTTGCAGAGCAACAGCAAGTTCATGCTGTGCAGCGAGAGCCTCTTCACGACGAGCAGACCCCGAGCGAACGAGAATGTCATTCATTTCAGGGGTAGCGTTTGCTTTATCTGTCATTGTAAGTTTCTCCTTTTTTACTCTGCTTAAACACCACCGTCGCCTAAAACGTTAGGCAGGTGAACTTCTAGTTTCACATAGTCATCTTCATCCGGACTGGACAAAAATCGACCAACCGGGGCATTGCTGGCGTTACCGCCCGCACCCTGAGTAATCGTCACTTCGCCGTCCGCACCAAGATAAGCAGGAGCACCAGCAGTTGGCGTTCCTGTATAATTACTAGTAACTACCCAGCCCTGAGTAAGCAAAGTAACTTTGCCACCGCGCTGGACTTCATTTTTGTGGAAATTAATGTGTTGACGTGTCTGATCAATGTCAACCATGTCGTTCAAGAGCAATCCGATGGGAATAGCACCCGATGCAGTACCTGCATACGAGACTTTCGCATTTGATTGATCGAGAGCAACACCGCTGCCACCGGTCACTAGGCTAGCAATTCCACCCTTTGCCGCCGATGCCACGTCCATAAAGAAGGATACGTCTGTGACGCCTTCAAATCTGTCGCCTTTAAGAGCCATGTTATATTTCTCCTATAACTTTTTTTTACTATTGGTTCGGATGAATCGAACGATCAAGGAATTCTGCCAAAGAGCCCATCAACTCTTGATGTTCTTGGACAGGGGTTTCTCCGGCAGTAGCAAGAGCAGCGTCTTCGTCGGCCTCAGCCTCTTCTAACACATTTTCTTCCGCAACTACCTCAGCAGGATCACTTTCCTCTGCTTCTAGTTCTTGTACTATATCCTTTTCCTCCAATTCTGCCTTAGCATTATCTTCTTCTTCTGAAACCACCGTTGGTTTCAACATTCCAGCCAAAGATTCAAATTGCTCATCACTAAGATTTGCAAACTCTTCAACAACGGCCTCAGCTTCCTCTTTGTCCACGCCCGCATCAACCAAAGTAGAGACCCGAGACGTCTTGAGAATTTCATCTTTAATTTCTGCCAACTCGACAGAAATCTTGGAGGAACCCTCAGAAGATTCAGCTAATTGCGTCTCTAGATCTTCTTTAATTTTTGCAAGCCCTTCATTAGAAGCATTAGCTTCCTCAATTTGCCGTTGCAATTCAGCAATAGCAGCGTCTTTTTCAGTCACTTGTTTGCCAAGCTTTTCAAACTTAGCACTGACTGCTGCTTCATCCATTTCTTTTAGTCGTCGACGAAGGTCGGCAACCTCTGTTTGAAGCTCTTCTATACGATTATTATCTGACATTGAATCTATCTCCTTATCATTAACCGAAGAATACGTATTCTGGAAGGAACTTAAAGTTTCTTCACTTTCAAAAGCATTTACATTATTAAAAATGAACACACTTTCTGGATTAGCTGGCCTTTTGACCAGACCCTTACCACTAAATGTGATATCTTTCAACAAGCGGCCCACCTTATATTGCTCATACTCACCCGTTCCCCCGTAGGATCTCAGGTGTTTAGTAAGGAAAGCGCTATCTTCATTTCGTGCAACCGTCTTGTGTTTTCCGTCTGGGGTAATTACGGCGTAATCAAAATCCGTAAACAGGGCTTCCATCGAAACAAACCATTCCCCACGAGTAATTCCGTCAATTATCTCAGTCATGCGTTTTTCAACTTCTGGATCACGACTGTTGAGGTGCTTATAAAGCACTCCACTAGTCAAAATGTGAAACTTTTCCGGTAGATTTTCAAAATCAACCGAATCACCATGATCATCAATAATTGCATTACCCGTTATGTGACCTATGACATCAGAAGGATCGTGTTCATAGTTAAATGGCTTGTCTTCTGGTGTATTTCTAGCAGTCCAAGTCTCGTTTCGATCAAACACGTCGTCATTTTTGTTCCACCCCGTGGTAACAAGTATTGTGTTGACGTAGTGCAAATCAAACTGGCCCTCATTGGTTGCAAAGGCCTTGTCTAGATTGGCTGCCTCGGCAGCCCTGCTGGCAAGGTCTAGCCGATTTTGTTCTGTGTTGTTAATGATGTTTACGAAAGCAAGAGAATTACTAGAAGCAATTTTATCTCGCAGACCATCATTAATTTCTGCCGTATAAACTTTCATTCCCGACTCCATAATATTAAGGTCATAAAAATATACACCACATTTGCGAAAAAGGGCAACTTACTTTTTGACAACAGAATAAACACAGACCTGAATATCTCTCAAGTCGTCCACAGAGGGACTACTGCCATGGCTAGAAACAAATTTTCCGACCAGTTTTTTGTATAACTCAGAAGACCCGCTTGGTACAGAAAGCTCTCCAGATTGAGCCAAGTCCAATATGGTGTCTTTGTCAATCTGAGAATATGGGTCTAGCGAACACAGTATAGAAAACTTAAAAGCCTCAAGTGTCTCTGTCTCTTTCGCAGAAAGACTGCGTAAATTTTTCTTTCCGAAATGTTCTAACATTGCGGGGGATATGATATCCGATATCTGTGACTGTGCAGCCTTAGCCCACAGGCTTACCCCTATAAAATCTTCGATCTCGGCATCGGCCTTTGGTTTCGGGGTTCGCTGGGATCTTTTTTCTGAATCCTTGGAGTTCTTTGGCCTTCCCTGCTGTGGGACGCCGGTCTTCTTTTCTGGCACGGCGACCTTTTGCTTGAGTGCCTCCTTCATATCTTCTTGTGGGGTCGACTCCCCTTCTTTTCTCTCATCGAGCTCCAGACCCACCTCGCTAGGTGTCACAATACCCCTTTGCATTGCGATCTTCGAAAGATCATGGTTTTTCTCAGGATTGTGCCAAGGACCAGCTTTATGCGACATACTACCTTTCTCTCTTGCTTTATCTTCTCGACGACTTCTTATTCTTTCGATTTCGGGGATCTCTCCAAATCGTTCCTGAAGAGTCTCAGAACTAATAAGACCACGATCCGCAAGCTGAATAAGCAATGCTTTCTCAGCAGATTCATCAGAGAGTACCATTCGGTCAAACTGGATACTGGCGGGGAGTCTGAACCCCATCGACTTCTGGAGAATAGATATTTCTTTTTCCCAAAAGCTTCTCAGTATATCTCTACCATATTCTAGTCTTTGAACTAGGGTTTTAAGAGAAATATAATTATTGGTAAACCCACTAGCGGTAGCTGCTCCTGTAAGAGTGGGAGGAACTCCTAAACCAGCATAGATACTATTCCACACGGGGTCATATTTGGTTGACCCTAAAAACTGATGTACGTTGGTCCCCGACTCCTTGAAGTCAAGCTCGGGACCCCAAATTAGATCGAAAGCTCCGCCGCCGGGATTGCTCATGAGAATATCAGCAAGCTTCTGTACTGCTGCGTCTGTAGGGAATATTTCATGCTCAAGACTACCCAGTCTCCACAGGCGAACCTGAGAAATTGCCCCATCCAGAGCCGCGAGATCTGCCAGCTTCATCTTTTCCAGAAGAATGACGTCGTCCAGTATGGCGTAAATCATAGGATACGACCATGCCTGCCAGTCATCCTTCTTGTAATGAAATACTCTAAGCTTGTCCGAATCTAAGGGAACCGCATCCTTCCCCCCTTTCGCTGCTGCCACAATCTCTGCCGGCAACTTGGAAATTAGCTGCCTTTCCGTTTCGCTCTTTGGGTGTAATATCTGCCTTCTTAAGTTAGCCGGTATTTTAATTGCATATGACGGCGATCCTGCAAATTGAGCTAGTTCTCCCCCAATTATTTCAATAGATAAGGGACTAAGGAAATTGTACTTGCCGGGAATAACCTTTTTGAGCAGTTTTAATTCTTCTTCGGAGTCCATGTCTGGACCGAGAGGGGAGCCAATGGTCTGGTATTCTTTTTGATTTTTTACATTAATCTTTACTGTAGATCTTTTTACTATCACATTGCCCGCTCGATAGAGCATGTTTAGAAATCTTTCGGAGACATGTCTTCCATTAACTTTCTTAAACCAGCCACGATAAAACTTCTGAATTCTGGGATTTGGGTGAACCAGCTTTACCCCCTGACACCCAAAGTCTGACATTAAGTCTATTACATTTTTAATTAAGCCCACCTTTTTATAGGCTTCCATGCAAGCGCTTACAGCAGCCTTTTGCTCCTTGGGTACTGACTCATCTGGACGAAAGTATTCATAATCTGTTCTATTAAAACCATCTCGGACAGATATGTTGGTTTCTAAGTCCTTGAACCTCTCTCTCCCCGCAGAGGCCCTTTGTATTGGTTGATAATCAGCTAGAGGCATTTCGTCCTTAGAATTCTTATTCCAAGTAAGAAAAGCAGCTTCTGATTTATTGGGCTTATTAGGTTCTTTAGACACGGACATTCCCGATCCTCCATTTGAATTGCAATGTAACTACATTATAATTATAATACACCAACTAGTGTTTTCTTATACCCATACCATAAATTCCTGTTATTTTTTTTGTCAAATGTTCGGGCCCATGATAAAGTTTGCTGGAAGAACTTGAGGATTCTTGTCCGGCAAAGCCCCCTGCTGGGTTATACTGAGATGTTGAATATACCTTACCCATAGTTCTTGCCAGCATATTGGCTATTACTAAAGCGCTATACCTATCTTTTCTGAGCCTTCCCTTTCTATTACCCGGAAGTTTAACCTCTGGGGTATCCCACTTATCCCTACCGCTTATTCCCGTCTGGCTATATTCAATGGTTGCCAATTCATCTTTGAGCTCTTCCAGTTCCATAACACAATCTTCTAGTGTGTCATATATCTTATTATCTTCTTTGTCTTTAATAATAGCCTCACCAATACTCCATGTATCAAAAAATGGCAATAGGGCAACCTTGTCTTCAAAATCCTTGCGTAAACCATGATTGGCCTCAGAGGTCCAGTCTGCTTTGGCAAACTGACACATGTGTAAGATGTGTAGTCCGGGCATATTGTCCGTGGGCTTGCCGTCTTTTTCCCACCAAAATGGATCTTTATTGCCCTGAACACGATATGGCAACACCGGAACGTCTCCCGGCAAAAACTTATCTGGATCTTGCAAAGCCTCCATTATGGCAATACCACCACCTTGAGCATCAATACCTATATGTTCGGTAGGAAATATCCTCATCAATTCTCGTATTTTTTTAGCACAATATCCATAGAAATCTTTTTCTTCTACCAGCTTTTTATTTATTTTTTCTTTATGTTGATTTCTAGTAGTGGTCCAACAATACACTATGCGTCTATGGTCTCCATGAATCTCTATAACTACGATAGAAAAGTTGTCTTGCTCTGATGCTGGATCAATGCCATAAACGTATTTGCAATTTGGATTACCTGAAATAACCGCGTGGAACTCCACTGGACCGCTGGCTAGATCAATAGCGGGATGGCAAACACACGACTCTACTAAAGAACGACGAAAGAACCCGTCTGAATCGGTACAGAAGCACGCACCATACTCCATCTGATAGATAGAGCTATGTATTGTCGCCTTAGCTCTGGAAACCTGAGTATCGTCCATAAACCCCGGAGGAAGTTTATGGTAGGGTATTCTAATAATACTATATTTTGACCAATCAAAGTTGTCTGGAACTTCTCCAGAGAATATTTCTTCTAGCTTCTTCTGTTCTCCTTGGCTTTCTATTATGGCTTTATATTTTTTCCAATAGTCAGCAAAATGATTAAAAGCGTAATAAGCCGTACCGGAAAGAATACTCTGATTGCCTAGGCCGTCTGCTATATTTTCTGAATTATCGGGGGTCCACAGTCCAAGAGATTTCATTACTTTAATTCTAGCCCTGTCTTTAACGCCTTCTACCGGTGTGGCGCTAACGGAAGCAAAACCCTGTACGACTGTTTCATATATCTCCTGTGGAATAGACGCAAATTCGTCAGCAATAATATAATTGGCACGAAGGCCACGAATTTTAGTCCCATCGCCCATAGGAATGGCCATGATGATAGAGTCACCGACATAAAATGTACATCTGTCAACATCTCTTTTTGGCCCTTGATGAGTGCCGGAGCCAACTATACTCCTTAATATGGGGGCGTTTCGCCAAAAGCCCTCGATATACTCAAATAGTAATTTAGACTGCCTAAATGCTGCACCTACAATAATGACCTTCGAACCCTGACAAAACAAAGCTCTTAATAGGGCATATAAAGCGAGTATCCATGATTTGCCACCACCACGAGTTGCCACCAACATTGGAAATGTCTTAGTCCACAGCTCTTTTAAGATTACAACCTGAAATGGCAATAAGTCTATATTTAATAGATGTTTGCAAGTCCATGAAAAATTATCTGGATTTCTCATGTGTTCGGTTAACTCTAGAACAGGGTTATTCATTGCCCACTCGTCCCTGTTAGACGTTAGGCTATTTTCTAGATTAAGACCGCTAGTATCCCCTAGTCCAAGATAGGAATCTCGCAGCATTTGCTCAACATTATTTGGATTCAATTTCCACCACCCTTTTGAAAATACTAGAAGCAACCTCCCTGCCACGACTGCCACAAATGAGGATTTTAGTTTTGTATTGCATTTGAAGTTCTATCAGTCGTTTTAATATGAAGGGACCCCTAAATCTTAACTGATTTCGCTTATTGTAGGGTATGCCAGAGTTTTTAGGATAATCAATTATATCTGACATCTCAAATTCTAGAATTATGAAGGGGTACTTAAAAGATTCTAGCCTTTTAAGCTCCTTCTCAAATCTATTTTCCGTAACGTTTCTCGCAAACTCCGACACAGAGCCCTTTCTCTCTATACAAAAAAGCTCCTCCATTCCCTTGAGACTATAATCGCCCGTATCCAACTTGGTGGTTTCTGTACCTACACATCTAGTGGAACCAGCAAAAGTCCAGCCCTTGTCTCTATGTTCTCTTGTATCTCTGATTACCGTATACTTCATCATCTAACACATCCAATATACGTGGTATGATTGGGTTGCGTACAATGTCTCCTTTTTCTAAATATGATACCCCTACGCCCTCTATTCCCTCCAGTCTTTCCAAACAAAATTGAAAAGCCCCCTGATCCCTACGCTCTAAATCGGACTGCGATAGATCTCCAGAAATTACTAATTTAGAATTTATACCCATTCTGGTCACCAGCATCTTCATCTGATCAAAGGTGGCGTTTTGCATTTCATCCCCTATAATAAAGGAGTTGTGAAAGTTTCTACCTCTCATTAAAGCCAATGGAATAATTTCTATGTGTCGGTTGTCTTTGTTGCTTGAAATTTCTTCGTGAGACATAAAGTGTCTAAACTCATCAAATACAGGATAAAGATACGGATCTAGTTTTTGCTCGGCGGTTCCCGGTAAAAATCCAATGCGCTCACCCGCTTGCACGATTGGTCTAGTGACGACTATCCTTTCTACTGTATCTTTTAGAAAATATTCTATCGCAGCGCCCACAGAAAGATGGGTCTTGCCACTACCGGCTGGGCCAGCACAAAATACAATGTCATTTTGGCTTATTAGCCGAAGCACTTCTTTTTGATTTGGAGATCTGGCAGAAACTCTTTTTCTGTGTTTTCCAGATCCGTGAACGTGCTTTTCCTTATTTTTTTTTCGAGCCATTATTCCTCGCTACTATTTTTATGAAAAGTGATTCCCAGTTTTCTTCTGCGGTTGTAACCTTTTTATGGCACACCCTACATAAAGTTACACCGTTATTGGGATCGAATCTCAACTGGGGGAAATCTGACCACCTCCTGATGTGGTGGGCCTCCAGTCTTTTTTTAGAATTACATAGTTGGCATTTTCTACTATCTCTAGCATACACTGCTGATCTCCACCTTTTGTATAAGGGGTCAGAATAGTCACGATATCTACTCATCTCACCTCTAGGTTCTTTTTCCACGCACCCGCCATCACAGGGACATATACCCCTAATTCCTCAGCTTTGTACTTCAAGGCATTAAGGTCTTTTGGAAAACAAGTACCTCCAAAACCCAACAGACCGTCTGGTCCCGGAACACTCCAGTGGCTTTCTCCAAGGCGAGTGTCTTTAGTTGTTAATCTTATCACTTTGTCGTAAGAAATATTGAGCTTCTCGCACACCTGACTTATTTCGTTTGCAAAGGACACTTTGACAGCAAGGTGGACATTTGCCGTATACTTAACCATTTCTGCCTCAGTTGGCTTGCATCCATACACGGGAACATCTGGGAAGGCATTCCCAAGGCAAGTACAAATCGCCCATAATGCTCGACCGCTTGCCCCCACGACAATCCTGTCTTGGTTTTTAAAGTCTTCGACCGCATTTCTTTCCGTTAAAAATTCAGGATTAAAACCGATGTCAATATTAATATATTTTTCGGAAAGCGCTTTCGTAGTGCCGGGAGCAACGGTAGATTTGATTGCAACGACTGGAATTTCGTCAGTGTATCTTGCTGCTTCATCTATACTATTAATAACTGACTCGACAATAGAAATGTCACAAGAGCCGTCCTCTCTCATTGGGGTCGGCACGCATATAAAGATAGGCCCATCAACCCATTGCACCAAGCTATTTATAGATTCGTGAGTACACTCTTTATTGTTATCATAAGTTAATACTTCAAATATATGAGACATGCCTTTTTGGACTGCTGTTCCTACGACCCCACATCCCACAATGCCTATTGTATTCATTGTAATATCCTTATATCATTCTCTACCATTCTTCCGACTAGTTCATCAAATCCTATAAGGGGTCGCCAGTCTAATTTTGATCTTGCTTTCGAAGGATTTCCTCGAAGATAGTCTACCTCTGCTGGTCGATAGAATTTAGGATCAACAACTACATGTTTGGACCAATCTTTAATTCCAATGTAGGAAAACGCACTATCGAGAAATTCTCTAACCGTATATGCTGTGCCTGTAGCTAAAACATAGTCGTCGGGCTCATCACATTGCAACATCATCCACATTCCACGAACATAGTCTTGGGCATGTCCCCAGTCCCTATAGGCGTCAAGGTTTCCTAGGCGAAGAGGTTCCTTTTCTAGCTTTTCAGAAAATCTAGCAATATACTTACTGATTTTTCTTGTAACAAACAGTTCGCCCCTACGTTCTGACTCGTGGTTAAAAAGAATTCCGCAACACGCAAAGAGGCCGTAAGCCTCTCGATAAATGCGAACTGAGTGATGGGCCGCTAATTTTGCAACCCCGTAGGGGGACTGAGGCATAAACCCTGTGTCTTCAGATTGGTACTTGTTCATTCCAACACCACTATAATTTTTACCAAACATTTCGCTGGTCGACGCCTGATAGAACTTGGCATCTGGAAGGTATCGACGAATTGCCTCTAGTATATGTATGGGCCCCTCGGCGTTGGCTTTCCATGTATACATAGGCTGATCGAATGAGGTCTGGACATGGCTTTGTGCTGCTAAGTTATAAACCTCATCGGGAGAATATTGTTGTATTAACTGAGAAACAGAAAATGCGTCTGTAACATCTCCCTCTACTAGAGTGAGATTCTTGTTTCCCGATTCGTGATCAATGCGTGCTGTATTGGACACACTACTCCTGCGAATCACTCCTACAACACCGTATCCTTTTTCTAAAAGCAAGTCCATCAAATATGATCCGTCTTGTCCCGTAATTCCAAAAATAATAACCGTCTTATTCATCCTCTTCTTCTCCTGCTGTGTCAGAATTTAATAGTGGTCTGTCAACTGTTCCATCGTCATATTCTGTATATTCCGCCAATTCTTTGGCTTTATGTTTGGCAGAAAGCTTCATTAATTCAATCTGCCTTCCTTCTTTTGTTCTAGACTCTTTTTCATCTAAAATCTTCAGTAGATCAAAAAAGGACTTTCTTGAATCTTCTAATTGTTTAAATCTTTGATCTCTCGTTGCCTTCAGATCTTTAAATTTCGCATCTTTCTTTTCCTGTAGCTTCATATGCTCTGTGGTTCTTGCATTCTGAGAGGCCATTGCCGCATTTAGCTGTGTTTCTATATTAAGCATTAAATTTGTGTCTTGAAATTCTACTGCTTTTTCCTCTTCTCTTTTTAGTTGTTTTTCTAATCTATTTATGGTAGAAAGAACACCGTGTTTTTCCGTAAGCACCCTGTTGATTAATATTTCGAGGGTAATGAGATCTTTCATTTGCATTTGATCGGTCGGTAGAATATCTTGAAATTGCTGATTCAACGCGGCCCAGCGAGCCTCAAAGCCTTTTAGTTCTTCTGTTGATAGTTGGGTCTTAATCTCTTTCCAAAAGTATATGTTGTGTAGCTTGGTTATAATCTCGCTACCTTCTTCGGTAATGTCTGTGTGGGGTTTTGATTTTCTATACTTAGACACAAAGCCAACAGTTCTATCTAGCTCCATCGCAAGCTGTTGGTCGTCCTTACTGTCAAGATATTGATCGAGGAACAGTTTTTCCTCATCAGACATTCTACCTCGCTTTGCCATTATCTTCCTCCAGTATTTCCCTTATTGCGTTTATTACCTTGTCTCTCTTCTGCTTGCCCACACTTACGTCTTCCATCATCTTCTTAAAGTCTGCTCTCAATGACACGGGTAAATTTTTATCTATAATACCCATCAGTTCGGCTCTAATAACTAAAGCAGGAACGTCCGTGTTGCTCCGCATATTTTTTTCGTTTTCATCTCTTATGGAAGATATATCCAAGGGTTCTGCCAAGCTTCTCTTAGCACCATTTCTTTTTTCCCACCCGGTATATTTATCGCACTCCATCTTATCCTCAAACGCGGAGCACATATTTTTAGATTGCTTATATTCTGGGTCGTAGAATGGACAAGAGGGACAGGGGGGCTGGTGTCTAGAAAGCTTGTCTCTTTGTAGATTTAGAAATCTATTTCTTACGTGACTACGTAGAAAATTATAGAGATTACCAATTTCGGGCTTATAACGAGGAAGTGCTTCAAGGGCATACATTCTCCCTTGCTGTTTCATGTCATCTAAATCGAAATAGCCGAACTTGAAGTTGAATGCGAGTACGTTTACAACGCTCTCTATTATACTAAGAACTTCTTCCTCTGTCATCCCTTTCGGAATCTGTACCATTTTCATCTTCTTCCTCTAAGACTGCTTTAGCTTCATCCAAGGGTGGATCGGGAACTTTTAGATCTTCGGCAACTTTTTCCTTGCTTTTTGCCGCTTCGGTAGTATATAATTTACTATGGATAGAATCACACATGGAGACCTCCCAAAAAAAAACTGGTTGTTACACTAATATAATACACTCAAAACCAGAAAAAATACAGGTACTTTAGGAGAAATAATTAAATGAATCAAATATGGAGTGAAGCAGAAAGAAATTTCGTTCGTGATAATGCCGGGGTTTTGACTGATAAAGAGGGATCTGAACAGCTTTCAAGAATAACCGGAAGAATTGTAACTATTCATTCTTGGAGAAAACAAAGGCAAAAGATGGGAATCTCTAAGATGCCGGGCAGGGGGATATGTAAAATAAACTATAAGCAAGAGGAGGCGTCAATTGTTTCTAACAAATAGTTCCGAAGACGACGTTGTTAAGCTGCGTAGTTCATTGAGCGATATTAAGTTTCTCGTCCAAAACACCCTTGATACCAATAAGAAAATACCAGAAAAGCTAAAGGTTGTCTTGGATGATATAATAACAATTGCAAATTCTGGAATGTACAAACCAAGGCCTGACGGACTACACAGGGCCAAGATAGCATTTAATAATCAGAAGAGTGGTTGTTGCGGAGATGAAAAGTAGTTTATTTGGCAGAATAGGTCATAATAAATGGCATTGAAAAATGCCAGATTACATCGTTAGCAGATGTTAAAAATAAGGGAGGGGGAAATGTCCCGAAGAATATTATAGACTTAATTGAAACCAAAAAGGGGACCATGGCAAAAAGAAAGAAAATATGTTTAACCTAATAATCGGATATCATGTACCCGAGGATGAAGAACGACACGAAGAGTACCTGACCTGCCTGAGAGAGAATATAAAAACCCCCTCATTGGCAAAATTCACATCTTTTTAGCCCCCCACTGAAGATCCAAAAATAGTCTATGCTAAAGGGTGCGGTAGAGACCTAGAGCTTGTTGGTGTTAACACCACGAATTGTGGACAATTTTTACATTGAGTACCGATAAGAGGGGTCCGCACGGTGTATTAGTATATAGGGAGAATATTGCCTATGACCGCGCGTCAGTCTTATCAAAAGAACCAGTCCGTCCTACACGATATTCAAGATTATTGCTTGGATGTCCAACGCCGTACTATATTCTTACATGGTCACATCTCTGAAAGCGAAGAAGATCCCGGCGTAGACTACAGAATGTCTTCCCGCCTCATCAAAAACCTCCACTTCTTGACCTGCATCAATGACGACCCCATAACCATACACCTACAAAGCATCGGTGGAATATGGCACGAGGGCATGGCTATCTACGACGCCATCAAAACAACTTCGCCCACTGTAAAGATAATCGGGCACGGCAGCGTCAGTTCTATGGGTACCATCATCATGCAAGCCGCCTCTGAGCGCCTCCTGATGCCCCACGCTGAGTTTATGATCCACTATGGGGAGTTTGCCATTGATTCCAACTCCGTGTCCGCTAGGACCGCTGTGGACTGGAATGAGGTGTGTAATAAGACAATGTTAGAGATATATGTAGAGGCCTGCTATAAGTCTCCCGGTTTTAAAGGATACGGTAAGGTGCGCATTCAAAACTCCCTAGATAAAAAGATGAGGATGCGGCAAGAGTGGTATCTTTCTGCTAAAGACGCAATTAAATATGGTTTCATAGATGGAGTAATAGAAGAATGAAAGATTGGAATAAATTACATTTCGAAAATCCGGTGGTTGACCTACATACACATCCAGCACTGAAGAGTCTACTGTTTCATAGGAACTTAGGCAGGAAAAAGAAAAGATGGTTGTTAGCTGCTTTATACAAAGGGGACTTTTGGCCTTTTAGCGAGAGGATAACTTTTCCAATGCTACAAAAGGGGGGCGTGGACGTGATGCTCTCAACGGCATATATACTGGAACAAGGGTGGATTGACGATATCAAGCTGATTAAGTTTCTCTTCTGGATGTTCTCAGGTATACGTAAGAAGGTAGTAGATCCTACTTACTTTGATGGTACTAATGGGATGCTAGATGAAATGGAGAGTCAGGTAGAGAATTATAGGAAGAATCTAGCCGAGGGAGACAGGAATGTGTCGATGGCTTATTCTGTATCGCAGCTTAATGAAAACATGGACAGGGGCGATATCTCGATTATTCATTCAATAGAGGGAGCTCACAGTTTACAACATACAGAGGCAGGGCGAACTTTTGAAGAGGCAATAATGTCTCATCCAGAGGCGATTGAAGTGGAGCTTCTTAATAACTTAGATCATTTCTTTAATAGGGGGGTGGCTTATCTTACCTTAGCACATTTTTATCCTAATCAGGTGGTTAGTCCCGTGTTTCCATATCCAGATTATGGCTTGAGTCATTTAGATTGGCAGGAAGCATTGGGTAGGTGGGATATGAATGAGGGTTTAACAGGAGTAGGAGAGAAGGTGGTGGAGAAGATGTTGGATCTAGGGATGCTCATCGACATTGCTCACTGTACTCCTACGGCTAGAAAGCAAGTATTTGACATCGTAGACCATCACAATAAGACAAGTTGTCTAGTGTCAACACATACAGGGGCGTTTGGCGTTAATCCAGACATGTATAACTTGGAAGATTGGGAAATCAAGTGGATGGCGGATCGTGGGTGTGTGGCCGGGGTGATATTTATGAATTATTGGATATCTCCTGTAGACTCTAAGATGGGATTGAAGTGTTTAGACCAGACCATTAGTCATATGATTAAGGTTGGGGGTGAGGATTTTCCAGCAATTGGGACGGATTTTGATGGGTTTACGGATCCACCGGAAGAAATCACTAATATTAGCGAGTTACCTCGTTTTACTAAATACATGTGCGCTACGAATCATTACTCTGATAGTGTTATGAAAAAAATACTAGGGGGAAATTCTATGCGATTACTAAGAGAGGGGTGGAAGCATGAGGTTACTAACGAATGAAGACGTTTCTGGGCTTTTAACAGTAGAAGAGTGCATTCCGGTAGTTGAGCGTGTGTTTAAGGAAATAGAAAACACGCAAATGCCACCAAAAATCTATCTAGACATCCCCAATGGGGACTTTCGGGCCATGCCTGCGGTTGTTGGTAATACTGCGGGTATCAAGTGGTGTGGGGTTCACATGGATGAAAGTGGTAAGAAGAGAAAAATAAACATTTTTGCTAAGGTTCTTATCAATGATGTTGAAAGTGGCAAGCTTTTAGCAATCATGGACGCAGAAGTGTTAACGGCAACCAGAACGGCGGCGGTCACGGGCGTAGCAACTAGGTATATGTCTCCCGAAGATGCCCGTGTCGCCGCTTTTATAGGGTGCGGTATGCAAACTCCAAGACAAATTCAGGCAGTTTGTGCGGTTAGGAACATCGTGCGTGTTAATTTGTTTGACTTGGATGAAGACAGAATGTTTGAGATGTGTAAAACAATGGAATATTTACACGCCATGGGAACTGAGGTGCATCCGTGTCTCGATCTGGAGGGCTGTGTAGGCAACGCAGACATTGTAACGACCCTTACTCCGTCTAGGGAGGGCTTTTTGGACTACCACATGCTCAAAGATGTGTGTCATATTAATGCCGTGGGTGCTGACGCAGCGGGAAAAAGAGAACTAAGGGCAAATGTGTTGAGGGGGGTGGGCGTTATAGCTTATGATGAGTGGGAGCAATGCTCGCATTCGGGAGAAATCCAATATCTGGATGAACTTTCGGAACACGGGGCTCTTTTGTCACTCGCACATATCGTTAAGGACGGTTTCTACCGCGAAGACCAGACGTTATTTGATGCAACGGGTCTGGCCATAGAGGACGTTGCTACCGCGAGGTATATTTATGATAAAATTACTAATGCTATTTGTGGTTAGCCTACTGTTCACTCCGGATACTGACAGGTTTTGTATCGAAGATAGTTGTGATTATATAGAAATTAACGATTTTGGAGGAGCTTCCGAAAGTCGTAAGCAAATTATCTTCTGGGAGTGGAGAGAACAGGGCGTTGCCAATATTCAGAGAGAAATAACAGGAGATCCCACGGGGCTTGTGCAATATGGGCCGGGATTTGCTGTCGTAGAATATAAAATGATACGAAGTGAGACATCTCCCCTTGGAACAGACCCAATAGTCGAGCACGACTTCAAAAACAGGCTCGTGAGGGTTATTTTTTGGGATGTTCGTGATAATGTGATGAGAAAAATAACAGCAAAATGGATAATCTATACAAAAGTCCCCGATCCAGAACAGGCTAATCTAAACGTCTGGGCTAAAGAGAGCCGAAAAGGCCTAACGCCGCCACCAAAGTCTAATTAAAAGTGGCCGTTTGAATTCTAAGGGGCGATTCTTATTTTAAAAGTGGTCGTTTCAGATTTGGGCCGCTTGCTGTTTATGCACCCCTGCCGGTTTTTCCCCTCCGATGGGGGGGATGGAAGTGGTTTATAAAAACCCCCCCACTTAGGGGGTAAGTTCGGTTTAGTACTTATGGGGGGTAGGCAAAACACCCCCCTTATGGTGGTAAGTTAACAGTCTCAATAAGGAAATAGGGCAAAAAAAAGGCGTTTCCATAAACCCTTGCTATCATTGAACTTACGACAACTCAAAAAACTATCTCGGTTTTCTTCGGATTTTGTTGTGTGCCTTATTGAGACTGCTATCCCGCATTGCTTGACGTAAACCCTTACTATCATTGGACTTAAGTGCAATACCCCCCTAATGGCGGTTTTATGTATATATAGAGGGGCAACATTAAAACAATGTATCAAAATCAAACACAAATGAAAAGAGTATCAAAAATGAACAATGTATCAAAATCAAACACAAATGAAAAGAGTATCAAAAATGAACAATGTATCAAAATCAAACACTAATGGAGTTACTGTACAAATGACCACTACCACCCATACTTCGATGCAACGACGATGCAGACGTAACGAGTTATTTGTGAACAGTCTGAAAATGCAGTCTGGCTGTTCCTTGTGCCAAATGAAACCCATGACAGAGGCAGAATGCCGTCTGTTGGATTTGAACCACGATGGCGGTGGTCGAGTCGGCCAATGGGCTGAAAAATCAGCCGGAAAAACAGCAGATGTTGCCCGTCTGGTTTGGTCTGGTGCTAGCCTACAACGAATTGCAGACGAAATCGCAAAGGGTGATTTCCTGTGTAAGAATTGCCACTGTATGGAACACACTGACCCACCTATTAGGTTGATTGAAACTGAGGCATACGCCAAAAAAGAAATCGAGAACTTTCTCGGAAAAATCGTAACCGAGTGACCAAACGTGTCACTCACCTGTGTTATACTTAGGTATAACAAAACAATAATCGTTCTTGAAAGGAACACAATATGACTAACAAAACACACACTATCGTTACCCCCGTAAATGGCGTTCGCCACCTATCCGATATCCAAGTATTCGAGTGCTTCCGATTGCCGATAGATGAGCAAGGGCATGACCTGTGGGGTTATCGTGCCATTATCGATAAGAAAATCGGCAAGCGTGAAGTGCCGAAACACGACAACCTGCCCGGAAATCCCGGAAGTAAAGAACGTATCGAATGGCTACGTGGACATTACGAAAATGATACCGAAGAAAATTCACCATTTGACAAAAAAGACTAAAGATTACACATATAAAGTGCCGATAATATATATAGAGGCATAAGGAACAACTGAAGTTGAACAGTATAACAACGACACGTGAAGCCTAACAGCGTTAACAATGGCAACTGAAACCTAACAGTATAACAATGGTACGTGAAGCCTAACAGCGTAAACAATGGCAAGTCAACGGTTAAGACTATAACAATACCGCCGGCAAAACAATTTACCCGTTCTTGAAAGGAACACACAATGAGTATGATGAAACTACAACTAGAGAAACTAGCCGAACGTGTTACAGGTGATATTGAAATCACCGATACGCTTATGGCTATCGTAGAAAAGCACAGTATCCGACAGGATACAGAAAAGTGCTGGTGTTGGAATGACGAAAGTGGTACGTCCACTTGTGGCGGAATTGGTGCGTTAGCCAATTTCATCAATAACGATTGCAAAACGATTCGTTGGGTTGCCCCTCGCAATCACGTTCGACTTGCCGTTAATGGTGTTCCCGTTTGGACAACCTCCAATGGTGGATAAGATAAAGGAAATGAAAATGAGAGATTATGCAGAAAAGGTTGCAAGCCAAATGAAAAAAGGCTTGTCGAATGAGAACAGTCAAATTTGTGAAATCGGTAGGGTTTTACGTGACAGTGGACTTTCACACATTGAAGTCAATTATCACATGAGCGTCGATGAGGATTTTATCCCTGATGTTCTTCAATCCTACAATCCGCCAAAGAAGCGGACAAACAGTATTCAGTTAATCAATAACTTGAACCCGTGGATAAGGCATCCTAAAAAATAAGGAAAATAAAATGAGTAAAGCTAGAAACTACCCAACGAATCACGTTAGCCATCCAAACATTGGCGACGTTACCAATCACGAAGATGGTACATGTGAGTTTAAGCTAGATACGATACCCGATAAGGGCTTGCGTACTATCGATGTGTTTCAGGGTAAGAAGCGATTGTTTAGTATATCGGTAAGTGATACCGGCGTATGCTATCAGGTGTTACAGGCTGGACAGGATAAGAACTTGTTTACACTGTGGGAAGATGAGGTATAGTGATGGGTGAAGGATACTATGGTATGAGTGATGAGTTTATTATGTTTGTTATTGTGCCGTGTTTAATCGGCGTTGTTTGTCTTGTTAAAATGTTAGGAGATAGATATGAGTGAAGAAAGAAAAGCATTAGGCTTGTGTGCGTTGGCGTTTGTGCTGGGTATGCTGATCGTTGTAAGTATGGGCTGTGCTGCTGGTGCTGGTGTGCGTGTCGATGGGCATGGTGCTGGTGCTGCTGCTGCCGTAGAGATAGCCCCATAGGGGGCCGGCAAGGGGCCCGCACATAGCGTGCCAGTGTACTACCTAACCTCGCCCAGCTAACCCCCCCCATATAGAGTAGCAGGCAGTAATATAATTGTAATTATTCCAAGAATTACTACAGATAGGGGTTGACAAATGCCGATATATATTATATAATGAAGACATGAAAAGAAAAGAGATAATTATGAAAAAAGCCTTTGTATTTGATTTTGATGAAACACTTGCTCACACTGATGCAGTTGTACTAGATGGTACAGAAGATAAATTTGCAGAGTTTAATAATCCGTTAACCGTACTTAAGGGTACGCCATTGCAGTTAATGATATTGGCAAAAGAGGTTTATGATGAAGGGCATTCTGTATTCGTATTGACTGCTCGCAATGATTGCGTTTCAGAAGCGATTGCAGAATTCATGTCATACGATGGAATTGTTGCAAATGAAATTCATTGCGTAGGGTCTAACGTTAACGTTAATGTTGCGAAAGCAAAGCGTAGGGTTTTATTGAGCATCATTGAAAATCACGATTTAGTTTACTTCTATGATGATGATGAAAGGAATATTGAACTTGCAAACGAACTTGATTGTAGAGTAAAAAAAGTTTGAAATAGGGCTTGACAAACAAGCCAATATATGATATAATAGGGATATTAAACAGAAAGAGAAAATTATGACACTTGAATTTGACAACAACGAAATCACAAACGAGCAACTCGCAGATGCTGCTAACTTCTACGACGAACTTGAGCTTGAACTTGACGCTATGGAAAACGAGCTTGATTGGTACGATGCCGAAACTCGACAAGCCGATGAGGATTGGAACGAGCAACACGAAGCGATGGATATGGGCATGCTAGATGCACATGGTGAGATTCACGATTACGATTATGATGATGAGTAAAGGAAAAATGAAAATGAGTAAAGAACACAATCCAGCTATCAAATGTAAAGATGGTTTCACCATGTCAGTACAGGCACGAGATGGTGCGTACTGTTTACCTCGTGAAGATTATCCCGATACCCCATTCACCCATGTAGAGTGTGGCTATCCGTCATCTAAACCATTGACTAAAGAACTGCGAGAGTTAGCAGAAGGCCCGCATAAGTACACTGATACCGTATACGGTTACGTGCCGGTCGAGGTGGTACAGGCAGAGCTTGATGCACACGGTGGTATAGTTGATGGATGTATGCCGTCCAATGTTAAGCCGTTTGATTTCGCCGCATGGCAGGGCACACATGAAGACCTATGGAATTAGCCTGACAAGGGGCCAGCACATTGCATGCCAAAAGTATTTTGGCTTATTTCACAGAATTACTAAAGATTACCCTTGACAAATGCCGATAATAATAGTATAATGGGAACATAAGAAGTTAATAGGGAAAGAGAGAACAAAATGAAAATGACAAACGTAAGCACAGAAGCAGGACGAAAAGCAGCGACCATCCGAATCCGCAACGAACACCGATGGCAACTACAAGAGCTAACAACCGCATCAAAAAAGATGTGGGAATTATGGCACAAAAACCAATCCCAAACCGTTAGGGATTGTATCTTGGACGGTATCGTTTCCGCAGGGAGAGAGATAAAAAGAATCGAAAAAATCCTCGCTTAGGGGTTGACAAGCTAAAGTAAATATGGTAGAATAAGGAAAAGGAAAGAAAATGAAATTGATTGAAGCAAAACGAGAAACGAAGTGGATTGAAAAGGGTATTCTGTACGAAGTGGTTCAGGATGTTGACAACTTCGGATATATCAAAGTTCAAGAGCCACGCTGCATCGGCGGCAAGGTTCACTTTATCCACAAAAGCAACATGAAGAAAGTGACAATAGTATGAGAAAAATGTTTGGTAAAGAAATGGGCGAAGATGGATTCGTCCGCGTGGTTGAACACATCATGACCAAAAACTTTTGGGAATTCTACATTGTGGAAACTACCGAAGGTGTTAAGCCTGAAGGACACGCAACCGCCGTTGTGGTTGGCGACTATACGGAATTTGGCGACGTATATATGCCAGAGATTGCGCCGTACATCATCAGCCGTACAACTCAGCTTGATGAAATTATGCCTGCACCAAATTGGAGATGGGAAGAATGACGAAATTTAGAAGAAGCCAACAAATAGAAATGGCTAGGTTCTATCAGAGAATCACCAACGCAGAAGAAAGAAGAAAGAAGGAAGCGACGAAGAAGAAAACCCTCGGGGAGAAAATGAAAGGCTGGATTTCAAAATGAGTGATAGACTATTTGAGTTTATTGTTACGGGTACATGTATTGCCGCAATCGTGGCGGGTGCGATCTTTGGAACGTGGGCGCTGCTTGTTACAATGGGCATGTAACAGCTAATCATGCCGGCTAGACGCACCACCCGCATGGGGGGCACTAGGGGGCCGCCCCGCGCCCCTCTATGGGGGGGTAAAAATAACCTCTCTTATTCTGAGAAAATGCCGGATTTGGGGTTGATTGATTAAAGAATTTATGTTATAATGACGATATATATAATAGAGAAGTTAATTGTTAAGGAAAGATATT
>TARA_R110000824_G_scaffold182_3_pt1 | contig 34775 bp, 48 predicted proteins | sample TARA_R110000824 | Tara Oceans TARA_R110000824 (sample SAMEA4397747) | marine metagenome | biome: Polar Biome; feature: [MES] marine water layer (ENVO:01000295) within the mesopelagic zone...; material: water (ENVO:00002006), including particulate matter (ENVO:01000060) such as......
TTGTCATGGCTTGTTATGAGTCAGAGTTTAACCACAAATACAACCAGGTAAGACACCCAAACGAACAAGACCGCTTTGCTAATTGGCTGGCTGGGTTGCCTAGTGTTTTAGATATACCCTTTTATCCTGGTAAAATTATAGAACTAGCAAAGCAACTCCAAGAGGTGGACACATACCCAAACGAGAAAACCACGACCAAAAATATAGTTAAAAACTATTTCAATTTTATGGCTTGCAACATCATAAAAATCAATTCTAAGTTAAACAAATAAAACCCTATTATCATGATTGAAATCACGCAAATAAGAACAAAGCAAAAAAAGAACCCCGACACAAAAACAACATACTACCCAGGGGAAACCACAACAGAAATAATAACAGAAAGAGAGTACGAACTAACAACCGAAGAAAAAACCCTAAAACACTTTAGACGTTCAGGCGGTAAAGAACACGCGGAGCGCTCGTATACTTGCCGAGGTTATAGAGTTGTAAAATTAACAAGTACAAGCCCAAGCGGAGAAACTAAAATAACAAGAGAGTACAAATTTAAATAAAATACACCATGAAAAAAGCAAGATTATTTTTATCAATTTATCTAGTGGGCTATATGTTAACATTAGTATACTGCATAAATGAGGCGGAACAAAGACACGACAAAAATTTATGTTTAATGGGTTACATCGAATGTGATTGTAAAATATAAAACCATGGCTATAAAAACAGAAATTACAGAATTGACCAGGTATAAAAACCAATACGAAAACGCGTTAACAGAAAACGAATTTCAAGAGGCTGAAAATTATCTATGCAAAGTACATGACAAATACGGGACTATAGATGAAAAAGCAATTAAAAATTTAATACGATAAATTATGAGTCTTTACACTATTACAATAGAAAACGATTTTGACGATACGACAAAGGTTGTTTTGGTTTTATCCAATGAGCCACTTTACAAAAATTCAAGTTCTTTAAATAATGGTTTCATAGAATTATATGAAAACGAGTCAATTTGTAAAGTTGAAAAATCAAAAGTAAAAATAAACTCCTGGAGTCAAGACGAGTTTGATGAGTTAGATGAGATTAAAAATTTAATACGATAAGTTATGAAAATCACAAAAACAATACTAAAAGACACGTTTAACACCCTGGCAATTCAAAGCCAAAGAAATTATAAGTACAAAAGATCGATTTCATGTACCAGCAAAACAATAATTTTTGACGTACACAATGAGGAGAAAACTATATTTTCAAATTTTTACGGAATTAAATTACTATCGCATAGCACAAGGAATAATATAACGACATTTCATTGCGATGCTAAAGAGATAGAACTAATTATAAAATACAACTTAAAAAAAGATAGCGACACAACACCAGGCTATTTAAAGCAAATACAAACCACTCTAAAAGCATAAGCCATGATAAACGACATTATAGAACTACAGAACCAAGTAAAAGAGTTAAAACTACTTTTAAGGATTGAACGCGCTCAATGTGATTGGCTAGATGCCTTGGCAAGCCACTACAGAGACACGCAAAACGATTGCGATGAAGACTATCAAATATCTCAGCAAAATTGTGACGAACTCTATAAGAGATTTGAGGAACTAGGAAATAAAGAAAGAGAAAACAAGCAAAATAACAAACCATTAGTAAGACTTTAAAAATATAAAAACATGGACATACAATATATTAAAAAAGCTAATTTAATACAGATAGATAGTATTATAATGGACTCAAATTTTAGCAACCCGTTAACCATGCGCGAATGTTTTGATAGGGCTTTGGAGTTGGGATACAAAGGTACGTTTCCAATTAAAAAGTATGCCAGGAAATGCGATGTAACGAGCGAGGGCATGAATGAGGGCTACCTAATAGAGGCGCCAGCAATGATGTATATAAAGTATGAAAATGACTTAATAAAGCATTTGCGCAAAATTGAGAAAGACGGCAATCCCTACTATGAAACTCTTTTATCAGAGGGGAGGCTAACAGATGATTTTTTGTTAAAAGACTACTATGAAGCAAATTGTTATTATTACACAGAATGGGAGTGCGAAGATGATATTGAATACATTGATTTCAATGGAGTAATAACAGAAATATAAGACCATGGTAAAAGAAATATTAGAGGCGCTCATGATTATAATTGCAATCGGGTGCATGGTAACAATAGTAAAACATTTAATAACAGATAAATAAAAATTATGATTTCACACCCACAAGAAAAAGGAGACACTTACAAGATTTTTGTAAATGGAAAATTGTTGAACACCACTTGCGTATATGATTTTGCATGGAATAGAGCATTTGGCATTGCAAAGTTTTTAAACCTGGAATTTATAAACCCCAGCGGTAAGCTAATTATAGACAAATGGAAAGGCGAAAACGGAATGATACTAATAACAAGAGGTTTCAAACATTAATAACAGATAAATAAAAATTATGGAAGCAATTTTAAAAAGATTAGAACACGTTGGCGGTGATGGTGTAGAAAATGAGATTTGGCAAGACACAAAAACAAAAAAATTATACAATGTGCCAATTGAAATAATTAGGCGCTTTAATCATCTAGAAGAAATATAAAAGCCATGAAAGAAATAAAAATAATTACAACAACCGATGATGTTTTGATACAATGCCCAAATTGTAAGGAATGGGAAGAAGCCGGTATTGATGAGCCAAGAAAAAGATTTGTACACATACCTATAATCGAATGGCTTGAAGACAAAAAAGATCGAAATGAAAAAAGCATAAACGAATGTAGTGAGTGTAAGGAAAAATTTAAGGTTGAATGGGACTATACAAATGATTTGGAAAAACTAGAAAATAAAGTATTTGATTTTTTAGATAATTTAAGAGACACCGCTATAACAAATATGCTAGGAGCAACACCATATATTGAAAAAGAGTTTAACGTAACTAAAGAGACTGCAAAAATATTGCTGGTATCTTGGATAAAAAAAGCATAAAAATAATGGAAAATAACGCAATTTTTATGGAATGGGTAAACGATGGGAATGTGGAAAAAATAGACACCGATAAGTATGTAGAACAAACAACACAATGGAAAAAAATATTTACATGGAAAGAGTTAAAAGAGTTTTACATAAAAGAATTTATTGAAGACTATAATGAAATGGGAGAGACTTGCAGAAACGGAAAAACCTGGAGCAAATGCAAATGTTGTTAATTTAAAAAAACAGAAACGATGAAATTTAATTCAAAGCTAATAATAGAAAAAACAAACGTAACAGAGACTCTGTTGTATCAGTTAAAAAAAGATATTATTTCTGATAAGTTAACGGGAGATATGTTAAGAGATTTAAACAAGACAATAATAAATATAATTCATACAGATTTTTAAAACCAAAAACATGGAAAGAAACCAATACGAAAATTTACCCCAGGAGATTAAAAAAATAGTTGATAGCTGGGACGATAGTGGAGATTTGTACAAAGAATGTGCAAGAATAAAAAAAGAACTAGAAGCAAAAAATTATACTTGCGACTATGGTTTAGATGGATCGATTTACGATTTACGAACTAAAAAAGCGCCAAAGCACGAAGATTTAAGGGTAAGATCTGTGAGATACTTTAAAACACGTAGAGGGACGGGATACGAATGCACTACAAATAAGTTAAATGTTGTAGTATGGAATGACGGGCAAGGCGGTGGGACTTATATCGCAAACTATTACCCATACACTAAAGACTATAGCGATATAATGGAAAACGAGCAATACCTGGAGAGTCTAATTGACGACTTTGAAAATATTGTTGAAGACGTTGAAAAAATACCATTTAATGTTTAAATAATAATGTTCAAAAAAGTTGCACAGAATGTTTACAATTACTAAATTGCAATAAATTAATTAAATTAAATCAGTATGAAAAACAATAAACTAATAGCAGAATTTATGGGGTTAGAAAACCCATTTAATGAAATTACTGACGCTACACTTTATAGATACAAGAGTGTTGATGAAAAGGGAGAATTTCAATTTGATATTGAACTACACGAAATGAGGTATCACGTCTCTTGGGATTGGCTTATGCCTGTATGTCAAAAAATTGACAAATACCTAGAGGATAATATATCGCTCATAGGATACTTTGATGATTGCTTAAAATCTAATGATATAGACGTAAGGTATCAATCTGTAGTAGAATTTATTAATCAATTAAATAAATAGAGTTATGATAGAGTACAAAAACAAAGTTATAGCAGAATTTATGGGTGCATCCTTTAATGACAAAGGAATGACTCGTATTTGTGGAAAATTTGGACTTGAAAGAGTGAGTGATTTAAATTTAAAATACCACACCTCTTGGGATTGGCTGATGCCAGTAGTTGAAAAGATTGGAGATTTAAAATCATGGAGTATAAACGCAACATTAGAGCATTTAAGCGACACAGCAGATGCAGATGGGGTGTATGGCTTAACCGATATTTACGGGGTTGTAGTAAGCTTTATTGAGGCGCACAACAAGGATAAAGAGAAGGTATCAATCTGTAGTAGAATTTATTAATAATCAATTAAATTAAATTAAATTAAATTAAATAAATTATGAAAGTAACAAAAGTAATAAAGTCAGACGACTATGTAAGATTTGAATATGAAATTTTTACAGAAAATGGAAAAGGTTTAGAATTTCAAACCCACATACGTGGTGGAATAACAAAAAACAAAATTGGTAAGGTGCAGTTTTCAGCAATTGAAGATTTAGATTATGAAACGGAATTTATTGTCTTCGGAGAATACACAGATTACCGCAAATTCCAGGAATTTTATGTAAACCTATATGGAGAAAAAAAACACGCAGATCTGATGGATCGTATTCAAGAAACTTGCGAAAAATATGTTATTGAAAAATATCCAAAGTCATTTGACCATTTAAGTTTAGAGGATAAAATAAATATGTTAATTCACATTATAGGTTATGATAAAGTAAAAAAAGAATGGGTTTGGAGTGAAAAGATCGAAAAAGAAAATTTCATAAAAATGGGGCAAGATGTTAAGGTTTATTTTACCTCAAATTTTTGGGTGCGTAGAATTTTTAAAAGCATACCAGGATACGAAACGCGCTGGAGACAATTTAACTATGGTAACGGAAAAGTAAATGGAGTAGAAATACATGATGTTTTAAATTTAATAGAAAACAACACAAAGAAATAAGATATGAAAATAAAAGGAACGTATTCAGTAGTTAGAGACTCCTATGAGTTAGATGTAAATTACATTTATTATTGGGACGATGGAAATTATGAAAACCCTCCAGAGTGTGATTTAGAAATAGAAAACGTGGAGCTAAATGGAGTGGATATTAGCGAGTTTTATTGGGATTGGGTACATGACAACTTATACCAAAATGTATGGGAACACGCGCAAGAAAACAAAGACGAATAAGTAATTATAATAAAAACTAACTATGGTGTTTACCGAAAGAGAATTAACAATAATTAAATGTGCCTTAAACGACTACCAATTTCAGTTTGTTGACGACACTTCAAATCAAGGTCTACTTGAGGAAATAGTAGAACTAAATAATAAAAAACTATGAAAGTTAAAGATTTAATAAAGATATTGGAAAATATTGAAAACAAAGAAAGAGACATACAAATACTCGTTGGAGATGAAGACAAAGACTACTTTGCTTCGGGACAATTTAGTGTAATGCACACAGATAACGTGGAGCAATGTGTAGAAATATTTATAGAGAAAAATAACTTATACGATATATAAAATGGGATATACAAGCCAGGTATTTATAGGAATACCAAAGGAAGAAAATGAAAATTTAATCAATTTAAACTTTGAAAGTCTTTGCGACAATCGAAAATTGATAAACTCATACGGGTTTAAAAATATGTTTAAATTAAAAAAAGAAACCAAAGATGGAATGTTGATTTACGAAAGTGTTTGGGAACTAAAGTGGTATGATTATTTTCAAGACGTAAAAATAATAACCGAGTTTATGGATAAGTTATACGATGAAGACAAAGAAGTTTTTGCTATAGCTATAGGAGAAGACCAGGTAGTACACTCTGAAATAGGATCATATTATGATCATGTAGAGATATACTTATGCGTAAATATTAAAGATTAAAATTAGTTTTTATCAATATTTTATGTTATTTTTGTGAACTCACTATAATTTAAATATAATCAAATCATGCACAACACTTTAAAAGAATTATTCTTATCATTTGATCCTACTCACAAAAAAAATACAGAGTCAGAAGATATAAAAGCCAAACACGAGTCTATTAGGATAATATTAATGAATAATGGAAATATAGAGTATGGAGATTGTATTATAGATGAAATATGTGATGTGGTTGGAATACCACCTACAACCGTATATTATGTTGAGGGACAATAAAATAAAAATTCCAGGGATAAGCTGGGTAACAAATTCTACCGCTATAAAAATAAAGTGGGAGCAAACAAATTCATCAGATTATGGTGGTAAATTAAATCAAGATAAAAATGAAGAAGAAAATATTTGACGATTACGTTATGGCGGTTGCTAAAAAATTTAGTTTAACAATAGAGGAAATGTTTGCGCCCTCCAGGAGACAAGACCTTGTAGATGCAAGGCAAATGTTGTACTACTTATGCATGGAAAGACCTATAAGAATATCATACATTCAAAGATTTTTAGAAACTTACGACTTTAAGGTTACGCACTCTACAATAATTCATGGGTACAACAAAGCAAAGGAGTCTATGAAGATTGATGCAGATGTAAACGACTCAATAAATGATATTTTAAAAACAACCAATGTATAGTTTGATAGATATATTTGATCAAGCCATGAACCAGGAAAGGGCAGTGATAAATGTTGCTAAAAATATGGGTTTAAGTGTAATTAGAATGGGTGTAAAAATTCAAAAATTTAATGACCGGATAGAAATATTAAATACCGGAAAAGGCGGATCTTATTACAAAGAGTGTAGTGAAAATGAATATTATTATTTTATCAATAGTGGCTGGAAAATAGGGTGCATAAGGTTATGCATACATAATTGTTTACACAAGTTAAAGCTTATAGAAAATAAAATTAAAACTGAAGTAAATACTCGAAAAAACGATAAGCACATTAAGAACTTAAAAAACAAAAGAGAATTAGCTTTATATAAACACGCAGAACTACAACTTAAACTAAAATCAATTTTAAATTAAATACAATGAGCAAAACAGAAAAAAATTATTTCAAAGACATGGTTGCAACTGATGTTAGCAAGCACGTTAAAAAGAAAGGTAACTATAGTTACTTATCGTGGGCTATAGCCTGGAACTACCTAAAACAAGAGGACGAAAACGCGCAAAGAAACGTGTATGAGGCTCCCGAAACGGGGCTAAATTGGTTTTCTGATGGAATGACTGGTTATGTAAAAGTGGGTATTGCTCTTAAAGGCATAGAGCATATTGATTATCTACCTATTAAAGATTTTAGGCACAAATCACTTACTGTGGACAAGATCACATCTATGGACGTGAATACCGCTATTCAAAGGTCAACGGCAAAAGCTATTGCAATGCATGGTTTGGGGTTATCTATATATGCAAATGAAGATACCTTAATAATTCCAGACTTTGAGGAAATGAAAAAGCCAATAAAGAATGATGGGGATAAAAAAACCACTTATATAACCCTAGATATTGGAGATACAAATTGGGATAAGGTATTGAGTTATGTTGCTAAAAACAAATCTTTAGGGTTAGAGGAGATAACCGAAAGATTGAAATCAAAATATGAAATAAAAGCAACGGTAAAAAAAGAATTAGCTAAATCTATGAAAGATGAATAAGAAAGATATACTTAAAAGCCTGGAGGACGATAGTAAATATTACGGGGATTTTGGTAAACAATATTTATCAAACTCTGATATAAGAAACCTATTAAAAAACCCAACACAATTTCGACAAAAAAACGAATTTACCAAACCAATGTTGGAGGGTAGATATTTTCACACAAAAATATTAGAACCCCACAAAATAAAAGATTTCCAGGAGGTAGATGCGTCTTCTAGGGCTACTAAAAAGTACAAAGAGGAATTAGCAGACTCAAAAGAAGAGATGTTATTGCTAAAAAAAGAAAGAGAACACCTTGATTTTTTATGCACAAAAATGACATCTAATATGGAAATGTTTGATTTAATTTATGAAGATGGTAATGAGTTTGAAGTTCCAGGGATTGATAAAATAATGAATTTAGATTGGAAAGGTAAAGCTGATATAATAAACAATAATAGTAATTTAATTATTGATATTAAGACAAGTGGAGACATTGATAAATTTATGTATTCTGCTAAAACTTACAACTACGATAGCCAGGCTTATATATATCAAAGATTATTCGGTAAGCCTTTAATTTTTTTAGTAATAGATAAAACTACTGCAAGACTAGGTATTTTTGAATGCTCCCCGTCTTTTATACAAGGAGGCCAAGAAAAAGTAGAGCAAGCGGTAGATGTTTATCATAAATTTTTTAGTGATGAAAAAACTGAAGATATTAATTCATACATACATAGACAAATTTTATAGTCTGATTGAATTTACACCAAAGAAAACTATTATGTGGATAGAAGTTCCAATGTCCTGTAATAGTGTAGAGCATAAGTACCAAATTATGACCTCTGCAATTAAACACATGGAGCATGTAATTAAAATAAATAAAAAATGAGTGAAGTAAAAGACAAAATTTACGTAGGAAGTGGAAAAGAGAAATTTGACGGCGACCAAGTATCGGTATCTGTTTGCTTATCAGATCTTCCAAAGGATTGGATCTTCGAGTACAACAACAAGAAGTATGTTAAATTAATAGTTCAGAAAAAAAGAGAGGTTGACCAATACGGAAAAACTCACTATGTAGCTATTGATACGTTTAAGCCTGATGCAAAAAATAGCCAAAGTGATACACCACCAGCGCCAACAGAACCTGAAGACGATCTTCCTTTTTAGTATTTAAAAAACAAAACCCTGGGGAGTTAGCGCTCCCCTTTTTTTTCCTTTACAAATGACGAATGACAGAAATAAGACTATATTTATAAACTTATAGAAATCATAAAAAATATATATTCTATATATATACTTTTACTATATATTATTGACATTATCGACATTATAATATATAAATAACTAATAAAGAGATAGTTAACAAAAATTAAATCAACATTAAATCAACATATAATGGACATTACCATTTTTAAAGATATAAAACAAACAGCCCAGCCATTTTATAGAAATATAAATTTAGTTTTAAAACGTATACAAGATGGAGCATCGAAAGATATTGTAAAAAAAATACGCGCTGAAAAAGATAAGAGCAATAGAAATATATTAAAACAAAAACTTCCAGCAATATGTTTTAGTGGAACATTTACAAAAAGAAGTGATAAAGCCATAAAAGAACATAGTGGCTTAATATGTTTAGACTTTGACGGATATAAAAACGATAGAGATCTACTCCAGGAAAAAGAAAAGCTATCAAAAAACAAATACATATACGCAGTTTTCATATCTCCAAGCGGAAACGGATTAAAAGCATTAGTTAAAATACCACCAATCCCCGAGAACCACAAAAACTACTTTTTAAGCCTTCAAAAATATTTAGATAGCGAATACTTCGATAAGACGTCTAAAAACATCTCAAGAGTCTGCTATGAGTCTTACGATCCTTTAATTCATGTTAACGCGCAATCAAGTTTGTGGGATAAGATTGAGGAGCAAGAATATACTGAGGTTAATAAAAATATAGATATTCCCACAATACCGGTAACAGATGAAAATAAAATAGTAGATATTCTAACAAAGTGGTGGGCTAAAAAATACCCAATGAATAATGGGGAAAGAAATAACAACACCTATGTGCTGGCCTCTGCTCTTAATGACTTTGGGGTATACCAATCTTTAGCTGAGTCTGTATTATGGAAATACGAAAGTAAAACATTTACAAAAGAAGAAATTAAAAGAACCATTGATAGCGCTTACTCTCAAAAACATAATTTCGGTACAAAATATTACGAAGACGAAGACAAGGTTAATAACCTTAGAATGAAACTAAAGCGAGGAGTCCCAAAAAAAGAAATTAGATCTCAACTCCAGGAGTCAAATATTGAGGTTGCGACTATAGATAATGTAATGGCTCGGTTAGATGAGGAAAATGCAAACAATCAGTTTTGGACAAAAAACGATAAGGGTGTAATAAAAATAGTTCACATACTCTTTAAGCAGTTCCTGGAGGAAAACGGGTTCTACAAGTTCAATCCTGAGGGTAGTAAAAACTATGTTTTTGTAAAGGTTACAAACAATTTAATAGACCATACCTCTGAAAAAGAAATTAAAGATTTTATTTTAAATTATCTTTTAGAGATAGACGACCTAAGTGTTTATAATTATTTCGCAGAGCATACGCGGTACTTTAGAGAGGAGTTTTTAACACTACTATCTTCTATAGCCGTTTACTTTATTGAAGACACGAAAGATAGCGCCTACTTATATTACAAAAATTGCGCGGTAAAAGTAACTAATGACCAGGTAACAAGAATAGATTATTTGGATTTAGGGGGCTACGTGTGGAAAGACCACGTAATAGATAGAACCTTTAACGAATGCGATGGAAATAAGTGTGATTACCAGCAATTTGTATCAAATATATGCGGAAAAGACGAACAGAGGGTTAGTTCCATGAGATCCACTATCGGGTACTTGTTACACGCGTGGAAAAACCTATCCTATTGCCCAGCGGTAATTTTAAACGATGAGGTAATATCAGATAATCCGGAGGGGGGAACAGGAAAAGGAATATTCATGAATGCGCTTAGCCACATGAAAAAATTAGTTTTTATAGATGGAAAGTCTTTTAATTTTGAGAAAAGTTTTGCGTATCAAACCGTAAGTGTAGACACTCAAATACTTTGTTTTGACGATGTTAAAAAGCATTTTGATTTTGAAAGGCTATTTAGTGTTGTAACAGAAGGGTTGACATTAGAAAAGAAAAATAAAGATGCCATAAAAATACCTTTTAGTAAATCTCCAAAAGTAACCATAACCACTAATTACGCAATAAAAGGAAAAGGATCTTCATTTGAAAGAAGAAAATGGGAGTTAGAATTAGCCCAGCACTACACTAAAGACTACACACCTCTTATGGAGTTTGGTAAGTTAATGTTTGGAGAGTGGGACGATGATGAGTGGTGTGAGTTTGACAACTACATGATAGAGTGTGTTCAAACATATATGAACCATGGCTTAATTAAATCTAAATTTGTCAACTTAAAGACAAGGCAATTATCAGCTGAAACTTGTCATGAGTTTTTAGAATGGAGTGGAGAAATTGGAGGAGGTAAACAACATGAAAAGTTAAGGAGGGCTGGTAAAATTTATAAAAGCGATTTGTATTTAGACTTTGTTGAAGACAATCCTGATTTTGCTCCTAAGTCAAAATTTACGGTTTCAAGAACAAAATTCTACAAGTGGCTTACCGCGTATTCAATATATAAGTATGATTGTAAACCCGAAGAAGACCGCGACTCCCAGGGGAGGTGGCTTAGGTTTAGAAGTAAACATGAGTTAGAGAAAAACGGACTAATAGATTTTTAAAAACGAAAATTATGACTGAATTAAAATACTTAGAAAGCAAAGGAATAAAAGACAATCCTAGAATAATTGACTCTAGCGGACAAGCAACAGACTTTTATTTACAGGACTTATTAGAAGATTATACTAAGCAATTAACTTTAACCGATGTTAGCACACGTCAATTACCATCTTGGGTTAGACCTTTAATTACTATAATAACAATGTCTTTAGTTACAGTATACCTAATTTATAAAACATTTTATGTGTGCTAATGTATAAGGCTATAAAGCGTTGCCTTAAATATGCTTTAACTTTAAATAATTAATACAATGAGTAAAGAAAGTGGTAATTTAGAATTTAGAGAAAACGGCAATGCTTTTATAGCCAGTGTTAGCGGTATTAGTAGTATTAAATATGTTGGTGGATATACCATAAACGGATATTTAACATTTAGCTTTATAAAAAAACCTAACTTTATACACAGATTTTTTAGCAAGCTACTATTAGGGTGGGTATGGAAAGATGATTAAATTACCGCTAACACCTTATAACGTCAACTAAAATAAACTATGATAAAATTTAGAGACTATCAATTAGATATTATTAACAAAGCGAAACCTCTTTTAGAAAAAGATAAATTTGTTTATCTTGCTATGGAGGTAAGAACTGGTAAAACTCTCACGAGCTTGGGTGTAAGTGCGCTTTTGCCAGTTTCTAACCTTTTGTTTATTACAAAGAAAAAAGCTATCAGTAGTATAGAAGACGACTATAAGCTTTTAAAACCTCCATATAATATTACCGTAATAAACTACGAGTCACTACATAAAATTGAACAAACTGGCTGGGATATGGTAATATGTGACGAGTCTCATGGTATGGGTGCTTTTCCTAAAAGAAATAAAAGATCTACCCAGGTGAGATCATTAATATTAGAAAACAAACCATTTGTAATATTTTTATCAGGAACACCTACTCCAGAGTCATACTCTCAGATGTATCATCAAGTATCGGTTATATCTAAAAATCCTTTTAGTGAATTTAAAACCTTTTATAAATTTGCAAAAGTGTATGTAAACGTAAAGCAAAGAAAAATAAATAGCTTACTCATAAACGACTATAGCAATGGTTTAGATATAATAATAGACGCAATGAAACCACATACCATTTCTTATACCCAAAAAGAAGCTGGTTTTAAAGTAAATACCAGGGAGCATATACTTGAGGTTGAGATGAGTCCTATGACGTATAAATTAACTAATAAGTTAAAAAAACACTTAGTTGTTGAGGGAAATAATGATGTGATACTAGCAGATACTCCTGTAAAATTAATGATGAAGCTTCATCAAATGTACTCTGGAACTGTAAAATTTGAGTCTGGAAATTCTATGATTATAGATTTAAGCAAGGCTCAATTTATTCATGACAATTTTGCTGATGCGAAAATTGGAATATTTTATAAATTTAAGGAGGAACTTAACGCGCTAAAAGAAGTATACAAGGATGATTTGTGTACTGATTTAAGCACGTTTAATGAAACCAATAAAACCATAGCTTTACAAATTGTAAGTGGTAGGGAGGGAATTAGTTTGCGTAAAGCTGATGCTCTTGTTTATTACAATATAGATTTTTCAGCCACTAGTTATTGGCAATCCAGGGATCGTATGACAACAAAAGAAAGACTAGAAAGTAATGTGTATTGGATATTTTCTCGAGGAGGAATTGAACCAGATATATATAAGGCGGTTACAAAGAAAAAAGACTATACACTACGTCACTTTAAAAGAGATTTATTAACTTTAAATTAAATTATGACAGCAAAAGAAAAAGCAAAAGATTTAGTAGATAGGTTTCTAAATGAACAAAATGATACAGAGGAAATAAGTCAAGCTAAACAATGCGCATTAATTTGTGTAGATGAGATATTAAAAAATCAACCTTATGATATTTACACGATAGATCAATGTAATAATTTAACTAAGTACTGGAAAGAAGTTAAACAAGAAATAGAAAAATATTAATTAAATATAGGTTATGGACGTAAGTGCAGTTAATTTAGTTAAAGAAACACTAGGGGTAGTTATGCTCTCTAGTATGGTAATAGGACAGTTAATAGGTATAATCTCTGCAATGTATTATTGGAATGATCCGGAAAAGGAGAGTGTAGATATATTCTATATGCTAGCTACGTACTGGATAGCAGCACCGCTAGTAGCGTGTTTTTTATTGCCTTTCGCTATTATGTACACCCCAGTCTATTTGATTGGTAAGTTAAGAAAAGTAAATAAATAAGTTATGGAAGTAGTTAAATTAGACGAATTAGAGATAGAGCTATGCGAATATATTGGGAAGCTTAGATCTAGTATAGCTAGAGGTAATAATGTTTTTGATGCTAAAATAGGAGATCAAAATGGGATAGAGGCAGATATTCAGGGATTTAAAGCTGAATATGCTTTTGCTAAAAAAAATAATTTATTTCCAGACTTTGGGTTGTCTCCAAGAAGCGGTAGCGCAGATGGTATTACTAGAGACAATAGTAGGTATGATATAAAATCAACAAAATATAAAACTGGAAATCTTTTATCTACATTAAAAATAAATAAAGATATTGATATTTATATCTTAGCCCACGTAGACGAAAACAAAATAAATTTTATAGGCTGGGCTAAAAAAGATGAGCTTATAAAAAAAGAAAACATAAAAGACCTGGGACATGGTTCGGGATATTTTTTAAGCAGACATAAATTACATAAATTTAAATGAGTAAATTTAACACTACTAAAAATTGGGAAAAAATTCCTTTAATGACAGAGCAAAAAATACAAAACAAAAGAATAAAAGAACTTGAGGCTGATGGTTATTACGTTATAAAATTAAAACTAACAAACAAAAACGGCATACCGGATCTAATCGCATTGCCCCCTGGATGTGATGTTTTATTTTCAGAGGTAAAAAAACCTAAGGGAGTATTATCTGAATTGCAAAAGTATAGATTAAAAGAATTACAATCTTATGGTTTTAAAACCGAAGTGTATAAAGGAGAATATGAAAAATAAAAAAATAGTTGAAAAAATAATAAAATGTATAAACCATGAATTTGGAATTGACCTATTAAGTAATATGAAAAATAGGCGAGAAGAATATGTGTTTGGAAGAGCTTTATTATATGATATTTGTAGAAAACATCTGAAAATGAGTCTTTCAGATATAGGAGATATTTTTAAAAAAAATCATGCTACAGTTATACACTCATTAAAACAACTGCCTTACATGATGAAGTATGACTCTAATTTAAGAGACAGCTATGAGAAAATTACTCGCACATGGCTATTGGATTCTGAAGAACTTATTCCGATTCCTGAGGAGGAATTAAAAACCAGGATTAAAAATCTTGTAAACGAAAATAAATTATTAACTTTGAAAGTGAGGCAGTTAGAAGAAAAATTGCTTTTATATAGTAAAAAGTATAAAAAACACCTTGTGCTAGTCAGTAATATTGAGCATAAAGTTGGGGAAAAACAATTTCCAAAGTTTGAAAGAAAACTAAATGCGTTGTTAAATGGAATGTAAAAACACTTTAAAAATTTAAATTAATGGCCAACCCGGTATCGAAAGACGACATACAAGCTATTAATCATATAAATTATGTATCTAATAACATGCACTCATTGACTAATGATCTATATGAAGAATTAATGGATAGAGATCATGAAAAAGCTAAACAAAAAGCTAAAAGTATTATAAATATAATGAATGATCTTATAAAATCTCTTTCCGATGAAATCTAAAGCAAACGATAAGCCCTCTGTAGTCAAAGAAATACTGAGGCTAAAAAAACTACCTCAATCCGCTAGGGTTATATTAAAAATAAAAAAACTGCAACAACTTTTATAATCGTTGCGTTTTTATTCATTAAAATCATCATCAGGATCTGACTCGAAATCATCATCACTTTCAAGATCTTTTTTATTAATCTCGTCTTGTCTAATCTCAAATCGATACTCCTCCGGCTCATTTGCCTTTAAATATTTTAAGTATTTTTCTCTTTCTTTTTTAGCCTTCGTTTGTCTTCGTTCTATAACTCCATCCTCAAACATCTCTTTCATAATAACCCTCCTTACATCTTTGTAAAAAGGAATAAGACCAATGTTACCTAAAGACTCCAAAGCCATTCTATTAGTAAGCTCGTCCATGTTTTTTTCACGACTCTCTTTTGTTTTATTATTTAAACCCCTGTAAAGTAAAGCTACACTTCGTTCTACAGTGTTTAAAATTGGCCCCATAGGCCCGGCAAGAATTTTAAGCATAGTAGCACTAAATCCTTTTTTAGCAATATCGTCTTCGTTAAATTGAGAAAAAGAAATTGAATGCTTAAAAGGATCGTAATCTCCTTCCCTAAAGTCACCAAGCATTAATTCATTAAACTTTTCAATACCATACGTAGGTAAAAGATTAGGTATATTACCCATGCTTCTACGCGTCATTAACTGTAGCATAGTTCCAATAGTCTGACGCATAATTATATCCTCAATATCAGACTCATCTTCTTCAACCTCTGCATTTGTAAAAAGCTCATCAAACTCTGTTGCAAAAAACCCGTACATGATAGGATACATAGTCATTCTAATTGTAGCAGCAGACAAAACAGCTGTTGCTTGAGTTCTAGACATATCGCCACTTCTATACAATGCTCCAATAGCATTACGAACAGTACCGTATTCAAACAAACTAAAACTAGCCATGAATTTATTCACAGTTCGGTAAATATTTGTCACATCACCAGATGCCTCGCCAACTTTTCTACTTTGATTTTTAATAACACTTTTAAATGGATTATTTGAACTACTAATCATGGTACCCATTTGATCCGCTTTTCTAGAAGATCTCTCTACCGCTTTTTTATATTCTTTTTTTATACTCCCGTCTTTATTTTGAATTTTAGAAGTCCCCTCGCCAATAGCCTCCATATCTTTTTTAGAAAGATCTATGCCAGTTTCGTTTTTAAAAGTTTGAGAAAAGGTACCGTACCACATTGGTATAGAAACCGCCTTGTCCGGAGCCTGTATCATTCCAGAAGCCACAGAGTCTATAGCTAAAACGGTTTGTTTTGGCCCTAATTTTAAAAGCTGGCCAATAACATTCATAAAAGCGCTTCTCGCTCTTTGTGATTTTGGAGATGTCTGAGCAAAATTACTCATATCCGTCATACGAGAAGATATACTTTTTGCATCAAACAGCTTTGTTGTTTCAGTAGAACCTAATGCGTTTAATATATCTGCTCCTTTTTTTCTTCCTAAAAAAGAAAGTCCCGCATACGTTGTAAATCCTCTAAAAGCTGCCTTAGGATTAGCTTTTATATAAGCCAGGTTAGAAGCAAGTTCCGCCCCCATCCTTGGAATAGAAGCCAATATTGCTTGATAAGCAGCTCTTTTTACACCATTAGCAACTTCTTCCGCAATAGTAACGTCCCTCATTGTTTCGGTGAAAGTAATCTTTATAATCTCAGTTAAAGACTTTTGAAGAGCTTTAGCGGCTTTAACTGCTGGAACACCTGCATTCTCCTGCATATTTTTTAAAACCTTATTAGCGGTCTTTTGAACCTCTCTAACCGTAGATGTCATGTAGTAATCTAAATTAGTCTCCTGGACACCTCTTTGCGCTGAAAGAGAGGGATCAAAACTAACCGGTCTAACACCTGGTTGTCTTTCAACCATAGTTCCACCTTTAGTAGATGCTTTTGAAAACACCTCTGCTTTTTCTCCTACTTCTATAATAGCGTCTTTTCCATTAGTAAGAACAACTCTGTGAGAATATCCGTTTAATAAATCAATTCTATTAGACCTTAGTACCGCGGATGTAAATTTTGCCTTTGACGCTAATCCAGCGTTTACATCATCGTAAACTTTTAGCGCTTTTTTCTCTCCAGGAGTTAAGCTTTCCTCTAGCTTTGATAAACTAATTTCGCCGTCTACGGTAAATTTATCAACAAGTTTTTTTAATATTTTAAAATCGTTTTCATATCCGTCTTGATCTTTAAAGAATTTTAAAGTAGCATCAGCTAATTTCTTAGCCGAAGGAGCGACTGGGTTAGGTTCTCCGTTTTTACCAATATTTAAAACATGTTCCCTAGCTAATTGAAGTAGTCTAATTTTATACTTTTTAGCTACAATTCTATTTGCAGTTGTACCAACTCTTAGCTTACGTCTTAGATAATTTTTGCCGTCATACTCTAAAAATCTTTCAGCAGCTTCTATTTTACTAAATTCTTTTTTAGTATCAACAGTAAAAGCTTCGTAAACTTTAGCTAATTTACCAAAAGTGTTTTCGTATATAGTTTTGCTATTGAAATTTCCAAATGCGTTATCAATATACGCAGCAGGCCCAGATCTCACTTTGTCTAACAAAATATTCTTTCCGGAAGGAGACTTGCTTGTTAAGGTGGTTTTAATACTTGATGAAATATTTCTAAGGTTTAACATAATACCTTTCAATGTCACCTTTGATATTGGTACAGATACTTCCTTGGAAGCTCTATTGCTGAAAACTTCTACTAATAAATTCATAGCAGTAGGGGTTACAATTCCCTTAGATAAATTCTTTTTTACCCCTCTCAATTTTTCTAATTGAGAGTAATCAAAAGTTCCATCTTCTTTTTCAATTATTAAACTTTCAATATCTTCTCTCGTAAAATCATCAATAAGATCAGCTACTGATTTAGACTCTTTATCTGTAATAGCCTCTAAATTAGCTTTTGTTGTCTGTATCTCTGTTATAGACTCCGCCAGGTCATATTCTTTTACCTTTTTTTCTTTAGCGACCACCTCTACTTTCTCTGTTTCCTCAAGATTATTCAGTATATCTAAACCTATCTGAGTGTCTGGCCCTATATCGTTTATATCTAGCGCCCCTCTTTTCGGCTTTACACCATAAGTGTCCATTAAAGATTCAAAAGCATCTAACTTACTTAAAGGAATAGAACTAAGATCAACTTTCCCCAGCTCCTTTAAAACATCCACAAGAGCAGTGTTCTCGGAACCAATTAACCCCTTTTTTATATTTATAGCAATTTGTTTTTGCTTCTTCTTAGCATTAAACAAACGCTCAGAAATACTAGCATCGCCCAGAATTTTACTTAAATAAGTGTTTAGTTTTTCCACTTGTTTAGCATCGGTTAAGTTACTTCTTAAAACCTTTCCTAATAAGAGTTTAGCCTGTCTTGACGTTATTTTACCTTTAGACTTAATGTCTGTAATGTACTTGGCGATTTTATTTGCTGCTTTTCGATAAGCTTGCTGAGACTCTTTAGCTGCTCTAGCTTCTAGTTTTATTTGAGATTTCAAAGCAGAAGCCTCGTCAACTTCAATTTTTTTACTTTTAGACTCTCCTGTAATCTTCTTACCTGAAGGCCCTTTTTTCTTACCAAACTTACCTGGCTCCGAAGAGGCCGCCCTGTTTGATTCTTTATTTTTTTGCTTAGTAACAACTATAGGCTCTCTATTGGGATCAATAGATAAAACTTTATTTATATTTCTTTTCGTTGGCTTTAAGCCGGTTAATTTTTCAAATTTAATCTCTAAATCCACCAACCCAATAGGTTTACCAGACTCCACGTTTAACTTTCCAGTCGGATTATCAGTAATAAAATCAATAACCTGCTGAATCATTTCCTTTGCATTTGCCTCCGTATATCCATCAAGCTCCATAACTTGATCATCTAAACCACGAATTTTTGAATCTTGACCAGTATCTTTTCCAAATATATTTTTTTGCTTCTTTTTAAACCAAAAGCGTCTCATTTGAGGAGTAATATTATTTCTATCTCCAAAACGAGCGTAATCCTCTTCGGTAATTTGACCTATAATATTTTTTATATCCAAAGGATCAGCTAAGGACTGTTTTTCCGAATCAGTTTGATCATTTAACCTCTGCCTTTCTGTATCAATAGTTTCTGAAACCTCCCTTACATTGTTAGAGTTTTCTGCAACCTCAGAAACATATTGTTCTGGAGTTAAATTACTTGACTCATCTAAATTTAAAGGAGTGCCATCGTTTACATCAATAATGTTTTCAAGGATATATTCCTGAACCCCTGGTTTTGGTTTTCCTTTTAAAGGCCTTCCGGTCTTTCTGTCCACAGCTTTAATACCTCCATCGGCATCAACCTCAATATCTACAGATCTACTCCCTGGAACCTTGTATCGCCCCGGTTGTTTTTGGCGCTTAGTTTTAAAACCTTCTACTTTCTTTTTCGGCTTCTTAGAAGTGGAGTTCTCGGTTTCGCTTTTTTGATCAACTTCGGCAGTCTTTTTACTACTGACGTCTCCTTCTCCCACTCCCTGGCCATCTCTGGTTTGTTCTTGTACATCCAGGCTCTTTGTTTCTGACTTTTGAACGGCATCTTTATTTGTTTTAGTTGGTGAATCTACTCTGAGTATTACTGATTCTGTAAAATTACCAATAGATTGAGACAAACTATCATACGCCTCCTCAAGACGAGTCATTTCTGCCTTATCCTCTTTTGTTGGCTTTTCTATCTTATCAAAATTTTCTTTACCTTCTACATACGCATCAAATGCAGAAGTGCTTTTGTCCATCAGCTCCTGCATTTTTAACACATCGGCTGGTGTACTCTTTTTATTATATAATGCATTCTGTCTATCCCTTATTTCTTGTAATAATTTTTCGCTTCTATCGTAAGTCTCTTGAAATTTTTTATTTGATTTCTCGCCCTTAAAATCAGTAAGCATTCCTTTAACTGATCTTAAAAAACCAGGCTCTTTATCCATCTCTTGTTCTAGAGCTTCTTGTTCTCTTTTTAACGCCAGTATTTGATCGTACTCTGCCTGTACATCTTTATTTGTTTTAGTTGTTTCTGTTTCTATACCTAACTTCTGTTTCTGGTCAGTTGTTAAGCCTGCTGTCTTTTTAGGATTGTTTATTTCATTACCACTTCTTTCTGATGTTTTTTCAATAACCTCTTCACCAGGTGCAAAAATAAATTCCACTTGTTGTTCAGCAGTTGTTCCATCTCTGACAACAATATCATTGTCTGCAAGGCTTACATCGTCACTATAGAAATCAGTATCTATAGGCGTTCCATCTGCATTAAACATTTTAACTTTTGCAGTACTTAAAGAACCATCTAAATTAGTTTTTACAGTTACCTCTTTTCTACTGCCATCTTCATCGGTTATAGTAAATGTTTCTTCCTTTAAAATAACATCACTATCTTGAAATCTTTTAGTTTCCACCTCTTGTTCTGCGGCTATTGCTTTTTCAGCTTGCTGATCAGAATCTTTTAATTTTAACATTAATTGACTCTGCATAGTAGAAACATCTCCCTCGGTTGGTGAATCGTTCCCTATTTTTTTTAACTCAGCCCTTGCTTCAGCTCTGGAAACAGATAAAGTTTCAGTAAAAGTATTTCCATCTCTAGTAACCTCTACTTTTTCTGTTACAGTAGAAGCTTCACCCATAAGATAATTTATTTCTTGATCTATCTCGCTTCTTCTCTGCCTTGTAGCTTCAGATCTAGCATCGGGTAATTTACTTTTTTCAAGTTCTAGTTTAACAATAGCGTCTCTTTCTGGGCTTTTAGGAACACCTAAAGCCTCTAGGTCAAGCTCAAACTGACTCGTTGCTTTTAAGTCGGTTACAACTTTTTTAATATCAGCATCATTCTTGATATTGATAGTCATATCTGCAATTTGAGCAGGGGTTGCTGTACCTATCGTTGCTAAAATATAATCTTTAGTAACTAAATCACCATTTAAACTGTATCGAGGAGTTGTATAAACACCTCTTGCTAAAGATATAGGGGCATTACCTGCTCCTGCAAAACCTTCAAGACCTATTTCAGCAACATCCATGTCTTGACCAGCTAAAAGCCTTGCAGCAGCTTCACCTGTACTACCTCCAACAATCTCAACACCTAAACCAGCGGATATTTCAATCCCTTTATTTACCATTGCTCTGGTAACAGTTCCTTTACCTCCAGCAGCTAACTTCTTTGCCGTTCCTTTCGCTAAAGCCTTTCCTGTACTAGTTACTATTTTACCGGCTACACCAGCGGTCATAGCGTCAATCATACCAATCGCAAGACCTCTTGTGGCAGCTCTGTTTCTAATCCTTTGAAGAGCTTCGGGATCATTTAAAACCTCTCGTATCCCCTCTTGATTAAATTTACCTCCTTTTTCTTTAACCTCGTCTTTCATAAACTCAGTATAAGACATACCAAATTCTAAAGCTGCCGAAGCTCCACCCATTGCTCCACCAAAAGCTCCTGCACTGGCTCCAAATAAAGCGCCTGGCCCAGATATTGCTGTTAAAGCCGCACCTGTTGCCGCACCTGTTGCCGCACCTGCTCCTGCCGCAGCGGCAGATGCTGGATTAATCATAGAGGCAAGTGAGTCAATAAGTAATTCCGGAGCGATAGATAAGTTTGCTCCAAATCCAAGAACAAAACCTAAGATACCCCCACCATTATCATCATAAATATTTTGAAAGCTTTTCATTTCATCCGAAACAGCAACATTCTCAGATTGTTTAACAGCAGCTAAGTATTGGGCTAAATCTTCGTCTGATATATTTTTTCCTTTTGCAAACAAAGCAATAGAGTCGTCTACAGATTGCCCTTTGGTGTAACCATTACCTATAGCCCTGTACATATCTCCCCAAAAATCAGCACTTAAAACACCAAGTATTGGAACATCGTCAAAAGCCCAATCCATCGCCTGTCCTAACCAACTTTCTTCAAGCCAAGTCTCACCCTCTTCTAACTCTGGTTGAATTTCATTTCCATCTTCGTCAAGTTCAAAGATATTGTTACCATCCTCCATCATTGCTGAAATTTTCTGATCAGCATTTTGATTGCTATCCTCTACTCCTGGTAATTCAACATCAGCAGTTTCTATGTTTTCTTGTACAATGGTTTCGTTTGGATTTTCAACTATTGTGTCTGAAGAATCCGAAGATCCAGGCATCTCCACTGAAGGTGTTGAAGTATTTGACTCCGTATTTTCCTTTTGAGAAATAATAGGAGTATTTTCGGTATTTTCTTTTTTTTTTAAGTCTACATCTCTTTGGAAATTAACACCCTTTTTAAATTCCTCTATAGAATCAAAAGAGCCTTCCTTTAAAAGACCAAATATAGTTTCAGGATCAGCTCCAGAAGTCCAGTCAATAAACTCTTGCAAGGAATCAAAAGCCCCTTCTTGAAGTAAGTCGTATTCAAATAAATCCTCTATTTCAAACATATTTTATTCAGTTTAAGTGGATACTTTGTCTTTCCACATTTTCATAATTCTAGCCTTGTACATAACAGCTGACTCACCTGTTTTTTGAGGGTTCTTTTTCTGTATCATATTTACAGATGGTCTACCTCCTTTAGCTCTTTTTGCGTCTGTACTTTCTCTTTCCTTATTAACCGCTACAACAGCTAAATTTATAGCTTCAGTAATAGATGCTGCTATTTTTTCTTTAGACAAACTTTGGTCAAGCAAAATAGGGGTTTTAGTTCCTGCTATTTCAATCATAACAACTTCATCTCCAGCTGATCTGTTACTAAACGCGCCTTCTTGAAAGTCTTTTGATAACTGACCGCTAGGATCTTTTTCGTTTAGACCTTCTATATAAAGCTGTAAAACACTATCAGCCTGAGCGTCACTAAATAATTTTGTCTTAGCGTTACCAAGCTTAGACCTTGTAATATTCTTTTTAACACCTGATCTTAATGATTTCTGTATTACCTCGTTAATAGAGTTTTCAGCACCCTTATCTCCTTTTAGAAAATCAACTACTCCCATTGTAGTGTCGCCAAACGCATCGTCTAGTAAACTCAAAATAGTATCTCCATCCGCATTTACTTTTTGATTTTCAGTAATCAAATCAAAAGCAGATCTTGGAGTTCCTCCACTAAGCCTACCTTTTCTTTTTGTTTTACCAGTTAAATCGTAATTAACCTCTGCAAGACCAGCTTCAATTTCTGACCTGTTAGCAGACTCGCCCGTTAAACTCTTATAAAGACCTGTTATTTCATTTAATATATCAACATCATCATAAGCTTCGTTTATGTCTGGAGTATCAGGATTATCAATTTCTCCAGTAGCGCTTCTACGAGGCACTGAGATAGGATCTTCTCCATCTTTATAGAAAACAATTGTATCTTCATTTATATCAAAATCAACAATATCTGAAGCGTTAGTATCTGATTTATTGTTATTTATATCAGTTATTAAACTTCTGATAATATTTTCCGCATTTGCTGGATCACCTACAAGAACATCCGCTAATTGCGCAGCATATCCACCAACTTTGGTATCAAGTTTCTTTGTAGTTGTGCCGGCTGCATTTGGTTGTTGCCCAGTAAGTCCTTTTGTTTTTTCAGTTTTCTGACCAAATTGTGTAAGAATTTCATCTCTTACATAACTTTTTGTGGCTGATTTTTGTTCTTCACTCAATACTACACTTGGGGGTTGAGTAGTGTAATCCGCTTGAAGCCAGTTTTTTAAATCTGTACCACCTTTATCCGCAAACTCTTGTGCTGTTTGAGCAATTATATACCTATCGTCTCCAGAGCTTCTGTTAACCAAAACATTTGCCATTGACAAATCATCATAAAGAATAGTAGATGTTATAGTGTCTACTAATTTTAAAAAATTAGTTTGACCGCTTTTATTTTTTAAAGCATCTTCCATTTCCCTAGCACCCTCTCTTGTAACAACAATGTTACCACCATCATCTACGGTGTATCCTGAAATAGTAGACGTTATAAAAGCCCCTACATTCTTTTTTTCCCCAGCAATTAAAGAGCCTATATCGTACTTGGCATTATCGTCTTGGTATAGCAACAAATCATTCATACTGCTCATGCCCAAGTATTTTTCTCTTTCAGTTTCAAAATCAGGCATGGTGGCATTACCGTCTTCATCTACATTCATTCTTACTAAATAAGAATTTCCTGTCGCAGAAGTCCATGGAACAACATCGTTTAGGTTATTAAAAGCAAGAGTAGATTCTTTTATAGCAGTCTCCATTCCTGACGCTACAACTTTATTTGTAGTAGGATCAAGCTGCTGTCTTTTTTGAGACTCTTCATATTTTGAGTTCCAATCTTTAGCAGCTATACCCCAATTAGCAATATCGTCTTTAGCTGTTTGAAGTGAAGCCATAAAATCAGCCGGCTTTATTTTCCCAGCTTTCATTAGTTTAGACTGCATTAAAAGGGTTTCCTTTAAGTTTTTTGCTGACAATAAAACTGTTTGACCTAAAGTTTGATTTTGAAAAGAATTTGCTTGCTCTAACTGATTAATTACATTGTCCTCCTCAGTCTGTATATCTTTTTTTCTTTTTTCCCTAGTGTCGGCAATCGTTTTAGCGCCTGTTGCGATTTTAGCCGCTTCCTTAGTGAAGTCTATTTGAGATCCTTCACGACCAGCATAATTTTGATAGTCGGATACAGACTCTGTTCTTGTAAATTCGTTTGCCATTATTTATGTTTTATAGTCCTTGTTGACCTTGATTTTGCATATTCTGCAAAAAAGCTAATTCAGAATCTGTTAAATCTTTACCACCAAATAGCGGAGATAATTGACCAGCGGCACCCATAGTGTTAGCGACACCTGTTATCCCTTGGCTAAATTGTTCTGCTTTTGCTGCGAAAGCATCTTTGGCTTTCATCTCGTTATCTTTTGCCTGTCCTAAATCTATTCTTTTTAGATCTTGATTTATAGCATCTTTGGCCTGAGCCTTCATTTTGGCATTTAACTCTAAGTCTTTTTGCAAGGCTAATCGAGTAGCATTTGCGGTAGCATCAGAGCTTTGCTGAACCAAACCAACCCCAGCTGCTAAGTTACGAGAATCACCCTCCTGTAGAGCCTGAATGTTTTGAGTCTGAGCTTGTAGATTATTTTCAAATGCAGCGTCATAAGCCTCTGTAGAGACATTTAAGCCATCATAAAAATTCTTTTCCGCCTTCTTTTTAGCTGCCGCCATGTTTCTTTTAGCCTCTGCTTCTGCTTTTTCCGCTAACCTTCCTTGCTTTGCCGATTGACTAAACGAGTTTATCGCTCCTCCTGCTGAAGCCGCTACCCCTATTACTGCTGCTGTTGTTACTGCCATGTTATAATTTTTTAATCATTTCAATAGAATAAGTAGAAGCTTCTTCGTATCCTATTTTTTTGTAAACATTAATTAAAGGTTTATTTTTTATTAATGCATACACGTACTTTTTGTTTAACTTTTTTGCTTGATTGGTTATTGTTTCTACTAATAACTCTAAGGCGTCTTTTCTATTTTGACGATTTTTATAATGAATATTAGATATTATCCAATCACACCAAACTGCCTCTGAGTTTGTGGTATACATAAAGCCTGCGCAAATAGGAGTGTCTTTATCATACACCATAAAACCACCTGTTCCATTTTCAGGAAGAAAATCTTTTGCAGGCGCAGTCCATCTCCAATCATTCCACCACCCAACAAGTGTGTTGTCGTAATCACTTACTTTTAATGGTTTTATATTTAATTTCATGCATCACAAAGATAATAAATTTTTACGGATAACTTTTCATGACATTACTTCCTACAGAAAACAATTCAACAGGGCTAGTGGAGTCATTTTTTAATGTAAACTGTAAATAATAACCTCTTGCTCCATGAGACTCTGCAACAGGGTTTTTTATAGACATAATAAATTGTCCTACAGTAGGAACCACTGCTCCAGCAGCAAGAGCATTTACGGTAATGCTTGTAGGTGTTTTGTCTATAATTTGACCTGCTAATACAGGTTGCCCGGTTGCCACTCCAGCCACTATAGTCACAGCGTATGCTGTATCGCCTATATTTGTAATAGATCCAATATCGCCAGGAAAAGTAATTAAGGTAACAGCTAATGCCCCAGATACTACAGAAGCTTCTCCAACACCGGTTGCGGAACGCATTTTCCAGTTTACAGTATTAGCGCTTGTTCTTATAAAAGTAAACCATTCTCCTTCTTTTTCCTGAAAATAAGTGTCTAACATTCCACCTGGACTACCATCAGTTAAGTCTGTTAACAAAGAAGTACACTCCCATCTCGCTTCATTTGTATCAGCTACAGTTGTATTGGATTCATAAGACAATGTTTTAAATAATTTAATACTCAAAGTTGGCTCTGGATTAAACACACTTGTTATAGAAGAGGCTGTAAAAACATTGTAATAAGTGTTTCTTGAGGCACTGGTATTGTGTCTCCATAAATTACCTCCTTTAAAACTATAAAAGTAACTATTCATTCCTATCATAAATTCAGGAAAAAAAGAATAAAAAGAAGGCCATCCTCCTCCTCCTTGAAGACGGGGTAACGAGGAAGAGTCTTTGTTGTATGTTAACGTGTAATTTGGCATAGTTTTTATTTATTTTAAATACAATTAGTTAACGTAATTACAACTCCATTTCTTATACCTAGCGCTGTAGTACCTCCTATTATAACGTACTGAATCGTAGCTGTATCATTTAAATAAGACGATCCGTCAGGAACTGTAAAAACAAAATTACCTATTTCGGGTACTGTATTTGTCCTTACAGTGTAAGGCACGCCGGTTCCGTCTGCGTTTTGAACAAAATAATACGTTGTTGTAGATGCAGCGCAACCTGTGCCTGCTTGTAATGGAGATCCTGTAAAATTAGGTAAAATTACAGGACATTCTACCTCCCAATTAAATGCAGTACCACAAAGTGGCGCAAATATTTTTAAATTTAAAGGCGTAGGGGTAACTGATGTTTTAGGGACAACCATTGTAAATACAGGTGATTGAGGATCTGAAGCATAACCTATGGCATCAGAAGCAACTGTAACATTTTGAGTAGTACCTTGGTCTACATAAGATCCAGAAATTAAAGTAAAATTAGCCGGGGAAGTACCTGTTGTTGGGCAAGATCCTGGAGAATTATAAGGGGACTGACTTAATAAAGCAACGTCTTGATTACCCACATAAGTAGGTAGTCCCGTCCCTTGGTTTCCTATACCAGCGTAATCCACTTGTGTTCCAGCTCCATTGATTAATGTAACTCCATTATGACTGTCTGCCGCGGTTAATCTATTGTACACAACATTATTCCACGTAGCCGCTACACCATCAGGTATACTGCTTCCCATAAAAAACCTTAATACTACAGCTCCTAAGTCATTGGCTAAATCAATACTAGCGTCAAACACTCCATTTTGATTAGAAATTGAAGCAGCAAGACCTGTACCGCAAGGAACCAAGCAGGCGCTACATGGCTGAGCGTTTAATAAAACTCCATTAAATTGCCGCCTTACTATTTGGCCTTGACCATAGTATCCATCGGGAGCCAAAGTGGTTAAAGAAGAATCTGTAAATAAAGACGTTGCTTGCGCAAAATTTGTTCCGTCAAAACAATATGTTCCTAATGTTGCCATTTTTTTTATTAATTTAAGGACAAGATACTAATTCTATTACTATTCCATTTGAGCCGACTCTTATATATTTATTAGTCTCTGATTTATAATACCCAGATGTCAAAGGAACAGCTTGGCTACTTTGACAAGTAGAAGAGGAGTAACAAAAATCTCCAACCACCGGATAAGTTCCTGATCCCGTATGATAATATGTTTGAGATAAAGGCTGATTACAAACATCCTGAAGAGCTTGATTTGTGCTTGCGGTAAACGCTACACAGGCAACTTCACATTCACAACACGCATCGTCAGGAGAAGTGGCATCATAGCAAAATTGCTGACAAGATGTAATTCTATAATCGTAAATTAAATACAAATATTGACTACCTGGAGAAATTGACAACGAGGTCAATGTAGACTCATACAGCCCCTCTGATGGATTAAGAACACTTCCATTTGGTATAGTGGCAGAGGCAGCTAATAACGAAGCTATATCGGCTTGATTGTTCTCATAAAGAGCATTGGTTGATAAGTATTTAAAATTATCACTAGGGTATGCCCAGTCATAATCATCAAAATTTATTTTATTAGATCTTATTGTTAAATCTACTCCATCATCTGGAAAAACACCTAACGACCTAATTCCAACTTGAGCATCATAAGTAGATGCAATTAAATGAGAGTTTCCAAACAAACACAAATCACTATCTATGGGACTTATGTTTGTTGAGTTTTCCCAATAATACTCTGCGTGAATATATTTATTAGAATCAACAGCTGAGTTAAGAACAACTTTAACAACAGTAATGCTTAATTGGTCTGGACAATTGTAGTCTACGGTAAAACTAGCGCTTCCTCCAATAGCAGAGACTATAACTTCAGCATTAGAAGGAGTGTTTAAACTTTTGTTCCAATCATAAGTTCCTGATCCCGTAAGGGAGCCACTCGCAAAGGTTGTTCCGTTCCATACAACTGTTATTGAAATACTTCCTGACGTTACATTGTATCCAAGACCTACGTTTCCAATTACATTTCCGAAATTTATTGTAGAAGAAAGATTAGAGTTTACTCCCAATCCGCTTCTAGATATAGATGTGCCGCACGATAACACCTGTGGAGGTATAGGTACGGGTGTTTGATTCATAGACAATACATATTCATCCATGTAAGGATCAAATGCGCCTAGTTTTTGATTGTTTAAATTTTCATTAAACTCATCTCTAAACCAAGACCTCATTCCTGCCTCTGATATTACAGTTAAAGTTTCTCCCTGACCACCTACCCCTTGACCGGAAAGCATTAAAACAGCGCCTCTTTTAGAATCTGTAAAATAAGTATCATAACCATGAGAGATAAAACTTTCAGGGTTAAAACTAATACCATACTCTTCAATACGAGCTATTTGCGTCCCCAATACCTGAGGAACCGAAGTAACAACACCACCTCCTGTTGAATCAGTTAGTTGATTTTTACTTGCCAAAACATAAGAAATCTTATCTTCTTGTAAAACTAATATATCAGTTTTACGTGCGTGCATTTTTTGAATAGGCCCATAAGAAGTTTCTAAATCTTTAAAATTAACTAAACCTAAATTAAATTCATTTAAATTATTTGTACCAGAATTACTGCTATAAATACCGCTGTAAGTCATTCCTTCAAATCTGTCGGCTTCTTTATAATCTTGATTAGAAACCGCCAAAGTTCTTTCACCTAATTGAAAACTTTTAGCTGCTAATTTATCTTTTATCTTATAGCTTTCTACTCCATTTCCAAACGTATACACATCAGAAAAATTTAAACTAATGATAGCGTCTTGAGATGAGGTTTGATCTTGATCTCCATCAGAAGTTCCAGATAAGTGATTTCCACTTGAATCAATATCAAAAATTTCACTTGCATCATAATACAAATCTGGATTAGCATCTAAAGGCTCTGACTCAAACACCATTAAAGTATTTGCCCTGAACACAATAATATCAGCTTCAATAGATGATTTTCTATCAGAAGCAAAAGACCTGTTGGCTCCAGGTATACCGCTATTTATACCAAAGTATAACGGAGAGGTTTCGTCACCTGGAATATCTTGAACAAAACCTAATTTTACTTTAAATCTATTACATGGAAGATTGCCAGCAAAACCATATTCATTACCACTAACAAATGGAGGAAATCCACTGTTAGGAACCGAAACATTTACAAAGCCTCCATCATAAGTAGCGACAATTTCGTCTGCTCCAAAACCATTTAAATTTCCTGGAGAAGCTAAATTTACATTTACATTATCTCCATCATACCATCTTTTTAAATCGGCATAATCTCTACTAGCAACAAATTGCTGCTCCCATGCCCAAGTATATTCTTTTGCCGAACCGGGTGAACCTGTAGCAGAACGCTGCGCTGTAAATTTTAATTTTATAATAGAACCGCCCGGAACACTGTAGTTTGTTGTGCCAGTTACTGCTCCTTGAGCATCGAGCTGTGTTGTAAAGCAAGGATACCCCACCTGTCTTTTGGTAGAGCAGCCATCAGCAGAAGTAGAGGCTCGCTGATTCCCATAATCTATAACTGAATCATCAGGAATAGTAACATTAAAATTTTGATTTTTAACATTCATGTACAGCCCAGGTAATTGACTTACCTCTTCAAAGCCAGTTTCACCAGCATCTTTTAAGAAATCAGTCCCCTCTGGTGTTATATCCAAAACAGTAACTTTTTCTACTCTTGGTAAAAACCCATCTACATCTGCTTTTACAATTAAAGTTTGGCCCTTAGTTACTTTGTTAGCGTTATCTCCTTCTAGTTTAAAAAAGATCATGTTATCACTTGGTCTTACGTAGTAAAAATTAGTAAATATAGTTTCGTAAGTACCCAGGCTAGGCTTAACAACGAATTTATATTTAGAAGCCCAGTAAGGAGCAATACTATTAACTTGAACTACAAGACTGTTTACGCTAATTGAATTTGCTGGTTCAATATAAACTGTATTATACTCAGAAACTAAAACAGTAGACGCACGAGCGTACTCGTCCATGTAAACAATCCCTGTTTCATAATCTCTATTACTATGCAAGCTAGTGGTGTCGTTGTCTGAGGTAAAGGTAATATCTCCACTTACGAATCTAAAAAACTCATACATATCCGTAAGTATAGTAGGATCAACTGGATCAACCGCCTGATACTGCATTGCAATTGTTTGCAGCTCAAAAGTATCAGATCCCGGAGCAGCGCCTGTTAAAGCGAAACCCTGCTGATTTGTAGCGTCAGTTATACTGCTATTAACTTTTGTAAATGTACAGGTGTTAGCTGGTGAAGATAAATAATTATTAAATAAATCTGTTAAAGAACTACCTGTATCTGCTGAGGCTATAGGTTGGAATCTTCCATCAGCTAAAATCCCTGTACCTACCGCTTCTTCAAATTGAGAAGAAGTTACAAGATCATAAACACTTGTATAATCCTCGTTTAATGTAAAGCTAATAGATAGCGAAAAAACTCCATTAGAAAATTCTTCGTTATCTATAAAACAATCAGTAGTAGTTGTGCCTGTTAATTTAGCGTGTTCAAATCGAAACGAAAGACCTATTACAGATCCTGTTTTTAATTTTTCCGCAATCTCACTTAAATCAACAGTTATTTTACTGTTTTCTATATTTTCTGTTGTCCCAGAAATAGTGTAAGAAACACCGTTTCCAGGAGATGGAAATCCAAGCGTTATAAAATCTACATTTTTTGAAACGTAAGAGGTTGAGTAATTTAAAGCAATATTTGATCCTTCAGCACTATTTCTTTTAAAATCATATCCGTCTACAAAATTTCCGTAAAACAATCTATTGCTCATTATTGTTTGAGCTTTTGCTACTCTAGGAACATTGTCATATTGCCTTAATAATTCATCTCCACCTATAGTGGTGTAAATTTTACTGTTCGTAAAAGTATAACTTTTAGAGGTGTTGTCTGCCCATCCGTAATCTTCTTTTTTAAATCTTTCTATTACAAAAATAGTATTAGAGTTTGTGTCTTTGTACAGCAAATCTATTTCCGATACACGACTACTACCGGTACTAAAAGTTACAACTGCTCCATTGTAACGATTAACCATACCTCCGTTTAAATAATTTCTTGTATCAAACGTAAATGTACTTGCTGCAAATGCAGGTTTTGTAAATAAAGAAGTAGCGCTGTACTGATTATCTAAATAACGATACCTATAAGCGAAACAAATAAAGCGTTCTTTTAAGTAATTTTCATTGCCAGGTAATGAGACAAGTTTTACAACCGGTACAGGTAGGGGAGTGTTAGTTGCTGTAACATCCTCAAAGCCAGGTGGTTTAACTATTACTGATATATCCTCTTCAACAATTTGATCTGTATTTCCGGAGGGAAAAGGGTAATTTCTATTAATATTAATTACTCTAGGAGGATTAATATCATCTGTAAAAAATAATAGCTCACCATCCACTAAGTCTACAGCTGTTATTAAGTTGTTTTTATTAAAATTTAATACTGATAACGTAATAACATGATATTGAATAACCTGATTTTGAGTATTAAAAGAAACAATTAAGTCAAGTCCGCTTGCTTTCCCGGGGAAATTTTCATCATGTATAAACCAATAAATATTCTCTCTCATACCATCTTCATAAGCTCCTATGCAAATTGCAGACGAGGTTAGTGAGGTATTTTCAAATTGAATAGTGGTTAGTTGCTCATTTCCTCTAGAGTTTTCTACAGCTCCTATCTCAGTAGTTTCGGTAGATCCTAAACGAACATTCATTGCGTCAACATATTCACCTGCCGGAAGAAGTCTTTCGTCCACAGATTTATTCATTCTACCTGCAATAAAATTTGTTGTAACTATTGGCATATTATTTTATAATTTTATTCTGGCCTCGTAAGTTCATTAAAAGTCTCCCAGGATGTATATTACTTAATCTAATTTTTGCATTTCTTAATAAAGATGATTTATCTTTTCTAGCTCTATTAACAACGTACTCCGTTACTCCAACTCTTCCATTTAAAATAGAGTATTTTATATAAGCATACACATATTCTTCAAATAATTTGTTTACATGAACATCCGCATCTACACCATTTTCCATTCCATCTGAAACATACTCTAAAACAACAGAAGAAGAAGATAGTATGTTGCTAAAATTAATAACCCCTGCTTGCTTATTTATTGTAAATGTAGGATTTGAATTTGCGGTTTCTGTATTTAAACCAAATCTAGCGCCTACAGCATAATTAAAACACCATGCGCCGTCTATACACCATCCTTCAGAATTATTGTATGGGCTACTTGAGTTTAAGTATATACTTGGGGCCGTAGAAGACATTTGATTTAAATTTAATTCTGACTCCTGAGGGCTTAAAGCATTACCGTTTTGATCAAATAATATGTTTGAATCATTATCTTGAAGATACGCTGAAGACCAATTAGTTTGAATATTTTCCGACAAGGGGTGAAGTACTCCGTTTACAAATTGAGATATTCTAACCCAATTAACATAATCTGAAGGTAACACATACCTTAATTGATCCGTAAGATCTAATTGAAGAATTTTAATTTCCTTCATCGCGTCATAATTCAACTCCTGTATCCCTCTTTTGGCATGAAATAATATTTGATACCTTTCTATGTTATTTATCAATTCATGGTTTCCTTGATACATTAACATAAAGTTATTTACTATATCGGCTAAAGAGACAAATTGATAAGAACCCCAATTTGCATCTGTTGGGGCGTTTCCTGAATTTGCATAATACGCGTAATCATTTATATATGCCATAATTATTGTTGTTGTTGATTATCCATTATTTCTGCATTTTGACCAAACTCAATAACTTCTTTTTCTCTTATTTCAAGACCAACGTATTGACATATTTTAGCGATAAGCATTGGTTCGTCTGATAGTGGTAGCTCAAAGTCTTGATAGTCTAAAGCTGTAGAATCAAATAAAGGCTCGCCACCAAGCAAAGTTGCGTAAGTCCAATTTGGAGTCAAAGGATACCTAACATATTGAGAAGTAAATTGACCTACATTATTTATGGTAATTGGAAAAGCCTCTGCAAAAAGAGCGTTTTGAGTATATGCTGGATACCCTATATTTGGTTTTGTTAAAACAGAATTGTTTAACATAGTGATTTTACTTTGAGCTACCCTTTCCGCCTCTAGTATATTATTGGCTGAATAAATATTATAAGTTTTAGGGAATGTATTCCAAACTTGTACTCCTGCAGTTGTAGCAACATTTAGATTTGTTGCGCTTATAACTGTAGAAACAATTGTGTTGTAAGTTATACCGTTTGTAATAGTAGAAACTATATCTCCAGGCGCTACACCTGCTGTAATAAAATCTGCTGTAGTATCGTTTACACCTATAGATCCTCCATTGGTGGAAGTGGTAGTTCCGGAAGCTAATTCGTTTGTGTATACCAACATCTTATTAATCAAATAATAATCAGAAGGCAGTGTATATAGATTTGGCGCAATACTTGAGGCTCCTATAATCCCAGGATTATTTAATAAAGGAACATTTACGTAAAAAGTATCAATTACCTCAACTAATCCTTTAGATATATCAGCATATCCTGTTCCAGATTGTCTTAAATTTTCTTTTAGTATTTGATTGTTATATTGATAAAAATAATCCTCAAACATATCCATTTGAGCTTGCTGCGCATATAGATTAAAGTCAGCTGGAGAAATATAACCGTAGTTGTTTTTATTTGCTATAGCTAATACCGTATTTCGTACTTCGTTTATTGGCATAATTAATTCTTT
>TARA_R110000824_G_scaffold91669_4_pt1 | contig 34394 bp, 34 predicted proteins | sample TARA_R110000824 | Tara Oceans TARA_R110000824 (sample SAMEA4397747) | marine metagenome | biome: Polar Biome; feature: [MES] marine water layer (ENVO:01000295) within the mesopelagic zone...; material: water (ENVO:00002006), including particulate matter (ENVO:01000060) such as......
GTACCACGTTATCGACTGGAAGACCACGTCATGGGGTTGGGATGCCCGCCGCAGGTCTGACCCAATGGTTACATATCAACTTACGCTGTATAAGCACCATTTTGCGCGTAAGCATAATATTGATCCCAAAATGATTGAAACTCACTTTGCCCTTATCAAGCGAACAGCCAAAAAGGACCACGTTGAGATATTCAGAGTCACGAGCGGACCAAGAAAAACTGAAAATGCCCTTAAACTATTGAACAAAGCCATATACAATATACAACGAAAGAAGCATATCAAGAATCGACTATCGTGTCGAGGCTGTGAGTTTCACAAAACTAAATATTGTAGGTAATAAATGACACAAAAAAGAATTAAGGTGTTGGTATTGTCTGACCACCCTTTCTCCCCCTCTGGGGTTGGTACACAGACAAAATATATGATTGAAGCGCTGCTCGAAAGTGATAAATTTGATTTTATCTGCTTGGGTGGCGCTGTCAAGCATCAGGACTATGCGCCTCGTAAGGTAGAGCCGTGGGATGATAGATTTGTTATTATTCCAGTTGATGGATATGGTAGCCCTGATATGATTCGCTCGCTCATGATAAATCATAAGCCAGATATCCTGTGGTTTATGACTGATCCAAGATTTTATGGGTGGCTGTGGGAAATGGAAGACGAGATTAGACAGCACATCCCAATGGTTTATTATCATGTCTGGGACAATTATCCCTATCCAGAATTTAATGCGAAATTTTATGCTTCAAACGATTTGGTCGTAACTATATCAAAACTTACAAGTGATGTGGTTCGTAACGTTTGTCCTGAAGTTGACGAACACTACCTGCCACACTCAGTCGATACTGATATTTTTAGAAAGCTGCCAGACGAGGATGTAAGGGCATTCCGCGATTCCTTATTTGAAAAGGCAAAAAACTACAATTCAGACTCCACTGTGTTTTTCTGGAATAATAGAAATGCACGTCGCAAGCTTAGCGGGTCTGTTTTGTGGTGGTTCTCGGAATTTTTAAAAGAAGTGGGTCACGACAAGGCAGCTCTGATCTTACACACCGATCCTAAAGACCCCCACGGGCAAGATCTAGTAGCGATTATGCATCGTCTGGGGCTCACTAACGGTGAGGTGCTCCTGTCAACCAACAAGTACCCACCGGAGCAATTGTCAATGATCTATAATGCCGTCGACTGTACTATTAACGTTTCCGATGCGGAGGGGTTTGGATTAGCAACTTTTGAATCCCTCTCGTGTGAAACTCCGATTATTGTTAATATGACAGGCGGTTTACAGGAGCAAGTTACAGATGGCAAGAATTGGTTTGGGATCGGTCTTGAGCCAACGTCAAAGGCTATCGTTGGGTCTCAAGATGTCCCCTATATCTATGAGGACAGAGTTTCGGGGGAAGAATTAGTTGGGGCTCTTAGGAAAATTCACAATATGACCATCGAGGAACGAGCGGCTATTGGAAAGCTTGGTAGAGAGCACGTTGACAATAACTACTCCTACGATCAGTATCGACGTCGCTGGGTCAAGATTATGCTGGGCGTCCATGAGAAGTTTGGATCTTGGGAAAATAGAAAAAATTACAATAGATGGGAATTGACTGAACTATGAAAAGGCATAAAATTTTAGTACGCGGACCAGCACTCTCTGCGTCAGGATACGGTGAGCAGACGAGATTTGCGCTTCAGTGCCTAAAGAGTCGCGAAGATCTTTTCGATATTTTTCTTGTTCCCATTAATTGGGGTAAAACAGGGTGGATTACACACCTTAACGAGGAGAGGGCTTGGCTTGATCACTTGGTGATGAAGACGACATTCCACGTTCAGAATAAAGGCGAGTTTGATATAAGCCTTCAGGTGACAATCCCAAACGAATGGGAGAAGCTCGCGCCCCTTAACGTAGGATATACAGCCGGCGTGGAAACCACGTTGGTAGCTCCAGTGTGGGTTGAAAAGAGCGCTCTGATGAATAGAATCATCACTACTTCTAAGCATGCAAAGGACACTTTTTTGAACACTTCTTATGAGGCGACTAATAAGGAGACCGGTCAAACTATTAAAGACTACCGCGTTCAGACCCCAACGCAAGAGGTTAACTATTGTGTTCGCTATAATGACCCCGCTCCTTTGGATATCGAACTGTCAACTGACTTTAACTTCTTAACGGTGGCTCAGTGGGGACCGAGAAAAAATTTGGGGAATACGATACGGTGGTTTGTCGAAGAGTTCAAAGACGAAGAGAACGTTGGGCTGATAGTCAAAACAAGTTTGATGAAAAATTGCATTATTGACCGTGGGATTATCAAGGAAAGATTGCATTCATTTCTGGAAGAATATCCAGATCGCAAATGCAAGGTATACCTTTTACACGGAAACTTATCAGATGGAGAGATGGCTTCATTATATTTACACCCGCAGGTCAAGGGTCTACTCGCCCTTACTCATGGAGAGGGCTTCGGCTTACCAATATTTGAAGCGGTGTGCAACGGTCTACCCGTGATCGCTTGTGATTGGAGTGGGCAAGTCGACTTTCTTCACGGACGGGTTAAGAGTAAAAATGGAAAGTTTAAAAAGAGAGCCCTTTTCACTAAAGTAGATTATGAATTAGTTGAAATACCCGAAGAGGCTGTCTGGGATGGGGTGCTTCAAAAGGGTTCGCGCTGGTGCAGCGCCGACGAAAAAGACTCCAAGAGAAAGCTGAGAGACTTTTATACAAACCCCACAGTACCGCTCGGTAAGGCTAACAAACTTAAGAAATACGTTTTACGGAAGTTCTCACCGGAGAAGAAGCACGCAGAGTTCGTGGAACAGGTTTTACTTGCTGGTCTCCCGGCTCAGACAACAGTGGACGAAAGCGTCGTGGTCTTTGACTGATGAAAGAGATAGTATTTCTAGCTGACTTTTATACAGATGTGATTAGAGGCGGCGCCGAGATAGTCAACGAAATTTTAATTGAAGGGTTAGAACAACGCGGCTATAAAGTTACAAAGTTGGAATCTACAAAGACTGATGTTGGGGTACTAAAGAGGTATAAAAATAAGATTTTAATTGTAGGAAACTTCGTTCTCCTAGAAAAAGAGCCATTAGATTACCTAAAAACCCTCAATTATATCATTTTTGAACATGATCACAAATATCTTAAAACTCGCGACCCTTCAAATTTTAAAGATTATATAGCGCCCCCAAGCGAGATTATACATAGAGATTTGTATAATAACGCCATAGCTGTATTTTGTCAGTCCAAGATACACTCAACTGTAGTAAAGCAAAATTTAGGAATCCAACATGTAGTCAATTTGGGCTGCAGCATGTGGTCCGATACAGAACTGCAAGCATTAAAGCGCGCGTCCTTGCTTCCAAAGAATAAGAAGTGTGCTGTTTTAGAATCTGGAAACAGAATTAAAGGGACACGCCAAGCAATAGTTTATTGTAATGAAAAAAAATTAGAATATAATCTCATTCACTCAAGAGACTATGCGGAGTTTGTTGGGCAGCTTGCCACTCATGATTCTTTGGTATTTTTTCCTCAAGTCTTGGAGAGTTTTTGTAGGCTTGTGGTTGAAGCTAGAATGCTCAATTGTAAGTTGCACACAAACAGAAATAATGGCTGTACTTCAGAGGACTGGTTTGCAAACTACAAGGGGACTGAATTAATTGAGTATGTTGCGGATCAAAGAGAAAAAAATATTGATAAAGTAGCTGAGGTCATTGAGGGCAAGCGGCATAGTGGTTCTTCTCCCACCCAGAGAAAAGGAGACATTACAGTAATTGTGAACTCTTACCGGCGCCCTTATAATCTGCCCCGACAAGTTGCCGCAATTCGCAGCCAGACTGTGGAGCCCGAACAGGTGTGGCTTTGGGTTAACGCGCATGAAGACAACAAAGGGTGGGACTATTCACCGCTCTCGCTAGACCGCACTTTTGATAACGACCATAACTGGAAGTTTTATGGAAGATTTGCTGCAGCTTTGTTGGCAGATACTGAGTATGTGGCTATCTTTGACGACGACACAATCCCTGGCACAGAATGGTTTGAAAACTGCCTAGAAACAATGAAGTCCAACCCAGGTATTTTAGGTTCCGCCGGCGTCATATTGAATACCGATAGATATATTCAGCATACGCGCTGTGGTTGGCCAACCCACAATCCCGCTACCACTCAGGTTGATTTGGTGGGGCATGCTTGGTTCTTTAAAAGAGAGTGGCTTCAGTATCTATGGAGAGAGAAGCCTACGACCTGGGATAATGGAGAAGATATTCAATTTTCCTACTTGGCACAAAAATATGGAGGAATTCAGACCTATTGCCCACCACACCCGCCTCAAAATATTGAGATGCATGGATCGACACTGGGAAATGAACTGGGGATAGATAATAAGGCGACGTCGACAAACCAGACTGTATCGTATGAAAAGTTTTTTTCTGAAAGAGACTTGTGCGTGCAAACAGCCATTAAGGGCGGCTGGAAAACCGTTAAGGAGATTAAAACAAAATGATGTTAATTTGCTTTGGTACTCGACCAGAGTATATCAAGATAAAACCACTCTTGGGAGTCTTCCGTGGGAATATAGAATATAGACTGCTCTTTACCGGACAGCATACGGATCTGTTGAAAAACTTACCAGATGATATTCGCCGCTTAAAGATCATTGACGGAGATAACAGACTAGACAGTATCGTTCAGTCTATTTTAAACCAAGAGTATATTTTCCAGGGCATAGAATCTATTTTAGTTCAGGGTGATACTACTTCGGTGTTCGCTCTGTCTCTAGCCGCTTTTCATCGTAAAATCAAGGTGGTTCACCTAGAGGCTGGTCTAAGAACCTACGATAAGCACAACCCTTACCCAGAAGAGTTTAACCGCCAGGCAGTTTCGCGCATCGCCGACGTACACTTGTGCCCGACTAGCCTAGCGGCTGATAACCTTTCCCGCGAAGGGATAACCACAGGGATTTTCGTTTCTGGAAATACAGTTTTGGATAATTTGAGAAACATTTCCCCCCAATATACAAATAAAGTAGTTGTAACTCTACACAGGAGGGAAAACCACCATTGGATTGAGCAGTGGTTCCGCGTAATAGACGATCTAGCCGAACAAAACCCATCTTTAGAATTTATCCTCCCCATTCACCCCAACCCTAATGTTTTAAAACACCGCGATGTGTTAAAACACGTTAAAGTTGTTAATCCAATAGAGTATAATAGGTTTATAGAATTATTAGCTAATTGTAGACTTATCATCACTGATAGCGGTGGTATACAAGAGGAATCATCTTTTTTTAATAAGAAGTGTATTGTGTGCCGGAAGGCAACTGAACGCTCCGAGGGCGTTGGGCAATTTGCATTTTTATGCCACACCCCTAATGATCTACCGCAATTATTTGAAGAAGTAAACAGTAATCATGTGCCTTTTGGGGAATGCCCGTATGGTGATGGTTTTGCAGCAGAGAAGATTTTGAGGTATTTAGGTGAGCAAGGATTTTAATGACGAATTTGATAAATTTCTAGGGAAGATTCAAAGGGGAGAAAACTTCGCCTTCGCTCGCTTTTCAGACGGCGAGCTTTTTATTCTCAAGAACCAAAAAGTGATTCTAGCTGAGAATTACTTTATCACAGGCGAACGTCTTGGTCCCGGGGTCTACCCCGCCGAAGAACAGAAATCTTTTATTCCGGAGCACCACGGCTTTTATCAAGAAAAGCTTGTGGAAAGCCTAAAATTTAATAAAAATGGATATTATAAAGGGATATGCACCCGAAGTGATGTAAGCGTTGAAGATTTCGAGTGGCAACTAGATCTTCATGGTTCACCCGATTTAGAACACCTGACATTCGCGAATGTATTGATAAACAATAACTATAAAAGGTTTGTACAAGAAATGGTTCCCCTGTTTGCAGACAGGGAGGTGGTATACATAGTGAATGAAGGCGCCAACTTGCCAGGGCTTCCCTTTAAGGTTAAAAAGAGTTTTCAAATCGGCTCTAACTGTATGATTGACGACTATGACAAAGTTGAGCAAGTTAAAGAATACATCGCTAAAAATAATTTAAAAGATCACTTGATCCTATGCTCAGCGGCAAGCCTGAGCAATTACATCATCCACCAATGTTACGAGGAAAGCGACGATAACACCTTCTTAGATATTGGGAGCACCTTAAACCCATTTTTATGCCTAGAGGGGTGGAAACACACACGGGGATACCTAACTCATTATTGGCTAAATAGCGGCAGCCCGTATGGGTCTCAGGTAGATGTATGGTAAAGCAGTTCGTAAAAAATGATAAGCAGTATTGGGAGTTTATTCGCGAGCTGCGCAATCATCCAGAGGTCAAAGAAGGTTTTGTCAACCAAGACCACATAGATCGCTTTGACCATGCGCTGCACATGCAGCGCCTCGGTAGTCATTTTTATATCTGTCTCGTCGACAATGAACCAGCAGGGTATGCTGGCGTGATAAGGGATGATATTAGAGTAGCCACTCATCCAAACTTTCAAAAAATGGGCGTGGCTTCATTTATGATAAGAGAATTGATGAAGAAACATCCAGCGGCTTTTGCAAAAGTTAAGGTGGAGAACGAAGCGAGCTTGAGGCTGTTTGAGGGCTGCGGCTTTAAAAAGAAGTATTATATTTTGGAGAAACAATGAGGCACAGCCCCTACAAGATTGTTCAAATGTTTGAAGAGACAATGGCAGATTATACGGGAGCCCCATACGCGGTATCACTCGATAGCTGCACAAACGCACTTTTTCTGGCTTGTAAGCGGGTGGGCGTCGAAGGAAAAGAGGTCATTATACCAAGCAAGACCTATCTCTCGCCCCCTCAATCAGTTAGGCAAGCCGGCGGCAAGCTGGTATTTGAGGATATAGAGTGGGAGGGGATATACCAATTACGCCCTTTCCCTGTTTACGACGCCGCAAAGCGCCTCACCTCAAATATGTATATCCCAGGAACTTTTATGTGTTTGTCTTTTCACATTAAGAAACATCTTAAAATAGGCAAAGGCGGCATGATATTATGTGATGACGCCGACGCCGTTAAATGGTTTAAGGCACGCAGGTACGAAGGTCGGACAGACGGCTTAAAATACCACGAAGATATGATCCTCGAAGAGGGTTGGAATATGTATATGACTCCGGAGCAAGCTGCTCGTGGGCTAACCTTGATGCAAAACTACCCAGAACAAATGCCTGATATACCTGAAAAGCCGCCCTATAGAGATCTGACTGAATTTGAATTATTCCGAGATGTGGAGATTAGAAAAAATGGATAATATTGCTTTGGTGGTGAACACCCACTCCTCTTACGGTGATTTGTGGGAAATGTTTTTCGACAAAAAGAGGGAACACTTCCCCGATATTAAAACTTATGTTTTTTCCGATAGTGGTGATTTTGAGCCCGAGCACACAGTTGTCTATTATGACAGGAGAAAAAACTTTAGAAGTCAGTTTTTATCTTGTATTGGCTCAGTACAGGAAGAGTATTGTATCTTTGTGTCCGAAGACTATATTTTATGCGATCACCCCGACGAGGGCTTGTTAACAAAATATACTAATATTTTAGAGGAGCACAAATATCTCTCCTTTATCAGACTGCTCAAGGGAGCTAGTTTCGGAGAGCCCAATTTCAAAGGACACCCAGATCTCTATGAGCTTTCCAATGTCCTCCCATATTTCTACTCACAGAGTGCCGCCCTATGGAGGACAAAGGACTTGCAAACAATTTTTGCCAAGGGTCCCGATCTTCATATCGCTGGCACAAATGAAGATCAACAGTTTGAAATAGCAGCAAATAAGGTATGCCAACACTTGGATATGCGCGGGCTTTACTCCTATCATGGAGAGCCGAAGCGTGGCATCTATCATCACGATAGCATCGTGTTCCCACACATTGCAACAGCGATTATCAAAGGCAAGTGGAATTTGTCCGAATATCCTACGGAGCTTACGCCCCTATTAGAAAAATACAATATTAACCCAGAAGTAAGAGGAATACACTAAAATGAGAGTTCTAACTGATATGTGCGACAACAACCCGGATGATCCAGACCATTATATGGGGTTTGATGCGATGGGTGACGATAGCGAAGATAATATTTTATTCGCTCACTTGGGAGCCATAAACAATCCTTTCTTGAAGCACCAATATAGACATTTTAAAAGAAAGGTGTCGTGGTGCGGCGAGCAGCCCTGCGCGTTTACAACTGGTCGCAGAGAGGTGATGGGTATTAGTGCCGATTTGGATGATTATTTTGATATTGCCTATACTCCGTGTCCTTATACCGCTAAGTGGCTTAACGATACCTGGCATAAGAGAGAAAAGTTTCAATTAGCCTGTGTGGCTTATAACGAGAACGAAGTTCCCAAAGAGGAACACGAGAAGGAATACGACGCCATTTATTGGGGAGGTATCCATAGTGTGGACCACATGGCAATTTTAGATGCTATTAAACCACTTAAGTCTAATTTTTTTACCATTCATCCGCGCAATTGGACAGTTCCGATGAGCCAGGATCGATGGCACCAGTATATAAATCAGCTAACTGGCGTCGGAGTCCCCCACAGGGAGCTGTGGGAGACGCTAGCGAAAACAAAAGTGTTTGTTTCAACAAATATCCTGCCTTTGCGCGCAGAACATATTAAAAGCATTAAGACAGTACCTCATTGGGAGGACAACGAGGCATTTACGCACGTCGATGAAGGCATAGCCCCTCAGATGAAAACCCGTCCATTTGCGGCGGCTTTCAATAAGTCACTTAACTTAATTAAGAGAGACCCGTGGAATGTCGTGGAATATTTCTTCGAGCCCGACGTAGATTTCATCTATTTTGATGATTATGAAGACCTACCAGAAATAGTGGCTGATATTGCAAATAACTTTGATGACTATAAGCCCATTATTGATAATGCCTTCAATAAGGCTATGAGTTCCTACACTTGCCAAACCCTGTTCAAGGAAATGAGCGGAGAAGAGGGTTAAAATGGAAAGGAAATATTTACCCACCTTTGCAGAATTGGTCGATAGGCTGACAATCACTCAGCTAAAGGAAGTATTTATTCCGGACCATAAGTCTGAATATGCTCAGGAAATTTCAGACATTTGTCATGATATTGATCTTTGCCTGCAGCAAGGAGGCGACGTCGACGCTAGCGTAATCAGGGCTATTGTTGTTTTGTCTCAAATGAATCTTCATATTTGGCATAACGAATCGAATTATCGCAAAGGGATTAAGGACGGCAACGATCTAGAGCTAACTCACGGGCTAAACGGTATTCGAAATACAGCAAAGAACAAGATTCAAGAAATCGCCGGCGGCAGGAAAGATTACAAGATTGATTGTCTTGCTGCTGATTTTAAAGATTGGGAGATAAGTTGGAAACAAGAAAACTAGACATTCTTTTCGTTCATACAAATTCTTCAAAAAAAGTTTATCAAGATTTAGCTAAAAGCCATTCGGCTATTGAGCCGCCCATCTGGGCAGCAATGCTTGCTAAGCATTGCCAGATTAAAGGGTTCGGGGTTCAGATCTTAGACTGCGAGGCAGAGAGGCTGTCTGCAGACGAATCTGCGAAAGCCATAAATAATATTGATGCAAATGTTGTGTGCTTTGTCGTATATGGACAACAACCCAGTGCCTCAAGCCAAAACATGGTTGGTGCTATCGAGGCGGCTAATCTATTGAAGCAGCTTGACCCAGTTCGAAAGGTTTTGTTTGTTGGTGGGCACGTAGCAGCCCACCCGCGACAGGTTCTACAGGATGAAGCAGCTATTGACTATATCTGCCAAAATGAGGGGGTGTATACCATTAGCAACCTATTGGAAGCCATGCGCCATGGCTCGTTCGATGTTGCAAAGATTAAGGGCTTAGGTTATAAAGATTCCGATGGTAATCCAATTTTAAACCCCACAGAGAGAATAGTGGCAAAGGCAGATTTAGAGAGAGATCTGCCAGGAATGGCGTGGGACCTGCTGCCCGACATTAAAAAGTATAGAACTGCGGGTTGGCACTCTTGGGCGAATAATGCAGACAAGAGCCCGTTTGCTGCTTTGTATACTAGTCTTGGGTGTCCCTACAAGTGTTCGTTTTGTATGATTAACATTATTAATCGAACGAATTCTGCCCCCCATATCGCAAGTTCGGATAGTAATGTATTTCGATGGTGGTCGCCTGAGTATATTATACAACAGTTTGACTTTTTTGCTGAAATGGGAGTTAAAAATGTTAAAATAGCAGATGAACTGTTTGTCCTAAATCCTCGCCACTTCTTGAAGATCTGCGATCTACTGATTGAAAGAGATTATGGTTTCAACATTTGGGCTTATTCACGAATCGACACCTGCAAGTCCAAGTATATGGACAAGCTGAAAAAAGCTGGTGTTAACTGGCTTGGTCTTGGGATTGAAAATCCAAACCAAACTTTAAGACAAGAAGTTCACAAAGACAGCTTTAAAGAAGTGCGAATTAATGATATTATGGATACAATGAGGAGTGCCGGTATTAACGTTGCGGCAAACTATATTTTTGGTCTTCCCATGGACACTGCAGAGAGCATGCAATCCACTTTAGACTTTTCCATCGAACATATGGCGGAAATGGTTAACTTTTATTGCGCTATGGCGTATCCGGGTAGTCCACTAAATCTACAGGCTAGAAAAAATGGATGGAAGTTGCCTGATTCTTATATTGGCTATAGTCAACACGCCTACGAGACTCAGAACCTTCCGAATGCTAACCTAACAGCCCCTCAGATTTTAGAGTTCAGGGACAAAGCCTGGATGAAGTACCATACGAATCCAAAATATTTAGATCTTTTGGAAACAAAGTTTGGACCCAATGCACGCACCAATCTTGAACAAACTACTAAAATTAAACTAAAGCGAAAGCTACTAGGAGATTAAAGAGAAACATGGCAGCCGACGATAGAAACAAGGTTACAATTTTAAAATTAAGGCGACAGAAGCGACAGGGAAATAAGACTGTCTTAGTAACCGCCTATGACTACCCTCAAGCTAGAATTGCAGACGGCGCAGGAGTTGATGCAATTTTGGTGGGAGATTCTGTGGGAATGACCACATTGGGGTATAAGACCACAATCCCAGTAACAATGGATGATATGATCCGACACTCATCTGCAGTGGCAAAGGGCGCGAAAAAGGCTTTCCTAATCGGGGATATGCCATATATGTCTTACCAGGTTTCGAACGAAGAGGCGGTCGCCAACGCTGGTCGCTTTATTCAGGCGGGGATGGATTGTGTTAAAGTAGAAGGTGCGATGACAGATAGAATCAAGGCGATCGCCGATTCGGGAATTATGGTCATGAGCCACTTGGGATTAACCCCGCACACAAGGGCTAAGCTAGGCGGATATAGAGTTCAGGGGAAGACCGCCCGCCAAGCAGAGATCATTCTGGGACAAGCCCTGGATCTGCAGGAAGCTGGGTGCTCATTTCTTCTTCTAGAGGGAATGCCCCGCGAGTCTGCCAAAATGATTGCCACAAAATTATCTATTCCTGTTTACGGCATAGGCGCTGGCGATCATGTCGACGGGCAGTTGGTTATCTTCCACGATCTTATGGGTCTATTCTGGGAGTTTAAGTCAAAGTTTGTTAAGAGATACTGCGAAGCAGGACAACTGATGCAGGGTGCACTTACTGAATATGTTAGAGAAGTGAGGGAAGGTGTATTCCCAGCTGAAGAAAACTTTTATGCCATCAAGGAAGAGGAACTAGAGAAGTTATTGGGCGGAGGAAATTGGAAAGTGGAAAAAGTGGTCTATGAAACAGATCAAGGGTTTCCAACAAACCATAGTGCCACACCCAATACGGTTACCAGAAAAGAATAGGGGAATTTAGGTGAAAGTTGCTGATTATATTATTGATTTCCTGGGCGAACAAGGTATAGATAAGATTTTCGTCGTTTATGGAGCGGCAAATGGAAATCTAATCGATGCCTTTACTCGCACAGATAAGACCGAGTATGTAGCGGTAATGCATGAGCAGGCAGGAGGATTTGCCGCAGAAGGATATGCAAAGGTTGCCAAAAGACCGGGTTGCGCAATCGCAACAAGCGGTCCCGGCGGCATGAACTTCGTAACACCCATAGGTAACTGCTTCTACGATTCTGTCCCCTGTCTGTTTATTACTGGACAGATCAAAACAGCCTATATGAGACCTAGCGACGATATTCGCCAAATAGGGTTTCAAGAAACTGATATTGTTAGCATAGTTAAGCCTCTTACCAAGTATGCAAAGCTTGTAACTAGAGCAGAGGATATTAAGTTCGAACTTCAGAAAGCACTTCATCTGGCAACCACGGGGCGCCCTGGACCCGTTCTTTTAGACCTTCCGATTGATGTTCAAAAGGAAGACATTGACCCAGATGAGTTAATCGGCTATGATACTCATTTCGAGAAGCAGTACAACACTTCTCTGATAGGAACCCAGGTTCAGACGTTGCTTAGAGACTTGACACAAAGTAAGCGTCCCTGTATTTTAGTTGGAAATGGCGTGCGCCTATCCGGCGCCGAAGAAAAGATACTAGAATTAGGCAAAGCCCTTAAGATTCCTGTATTTCCAACTTGGAATGCGATTGATATTATTTCCTCTGACTTTGAATATTATGGGGGACGAGTGGGTACATATGGGGGCGCCGGCAGAAACTTTGGTATCCAAAATTGTGATCTGCTCTTAACTGTAGGAAGCCGACTATCTGGGCGGATAACGGGCGGAGACCCAAATACATTCGCTAGGGACGCCAAGCTATATATGGTAGACGTCGATGCCCCCGCAATGCAAAGAAAGATGCAACAACGTAGATTTGATGAATGTATCCTAAGCGATGCTGGATTGTTTATTGATATGTTCTTGGGCGCCTTGGACAATATGCTAAACACGCAGCCATTGCCAGACTGGTCCCATTGGACCGATCGAGTTATGGAGTGGAAGCATAGGTACGACCCTGTCACGCCTGATATGTTTAGCCCTACAAAATATATTCACCCTTATGCTTTTGCTAGAATTTTATCCGAGGAAATGAGCGAAACAGATGTGTTAGTCGGCGACTGTGGTGGAAACATTGTAGTGTTGAGTCATGCATTCGAAACAAAATTTGGTCAACATTACCTAACAAACAACGGAAATTCTCCAATGGGCTTCTCGTTTGCAGGAGCCTTGGGAGCTTGGTTTGCAGACCCCTCCCGCACGGTGGTGTGCGTAATCGGTGACGGAGGGTTCAATATGAATCTTCAGGAAATTCAGACTATGCTAAACTATGGAGTAAAAGTTAAGACCATTATTTTAAATAATCACATTTACGGAATCACAAAAGCGTTTCAAGAAGTTAATTTTGAAGGTCGCAGCGAGGCTTGCGGACCCAAGGGGTATAATCCCCCTAATTTTATAGCGATCAGTGAAGCATACGGAATGGACACTATGATCATTGATGATGGTACCGATTATAATAAGGTTAGGTCACAGATTCGTGAGTTCCTAGATAGCGATAACGCCGTTATCTGTGATGTAAACTGCCATGAGTATCACGTATACGAGCCAAAGATTGTGGGCTGGACAACCCCAGTGGAAGATATGTATCCTTATCTGCCCCGAGAGGAGTTTTATTCTAATATGGAGATTGAACCTATGGAAATTTCTAAGAATCCTCCAATGCCCAGCATTTTCAATAAAAAGAATTGAGGTATTAATGACTTTTATAACAGATAGAGAGAAGGAAATAGCGTTTCCGCTAGCGAAGGAAACCATTAATAATGAGGATATCGATGCCTTATGCGACTGGCTGCAAGGCTATCCCCGTCTGACTAAGGGGGATTTAACCATTCAATTTGAAAAAGAGTGGGCTGAATATATTGGGACCAAGTATGCCATATTCTGCAACTCCGGATCATCAGCTAATTTGTTGATGATCTATGCAGCATACGCCTCTGGTCGCATTAGGAACAACAAAATTGCAGTTCCTTCTGTAGGTTGGGTGACAACTATTGCCCCAGCGATACAGTTTGGCTTGCAGCCCATTATGGTTGGAGCAGACTCGCAGACATTTGGAATCGATCTGGATCAGCTAAAAGAACTTTGCGAGACCGACCCCCCTGGAGCTGTCATCTTTGTTCAGGTATTGGGTGTACCACATTACAAACAAAGGCTGCTTGAACTTCAAGAGAAATATGGCTTTATGCTCTTAGAAGACTCCTGCGCTGCTTTAGGGGCAGCTTACTCTGATGGTTCAATGGTGGGGAGTTTAGGAAATATGTCAAGCTTTTCATTCTACTTTGGACATCAGCTTTCTTCAATTGAAGGTGGTATGGTCAACACTGATGATAAAGAACTATACGATCTTATGTTGATGCTGCGAAGCCATGGCTGGGGAAAAGATTTAGACGAAGAAACATATAATAATCTAATTAACAAGTATAGCGTGGATGATTTTCATAAGCCGTTCACCTTCTTTGTCGCCGGGTTTAATCTCAGATCTACCGATTTACAAGCTTTCTTAGGTTTGCGGCAAATGAAGAAGGCGGACTGGGTTGCCCAGAGGCGTTATGAGAATCATGTGCGTTATGCGGAAAATTTAGTAGGATATGTTGATTACCAACGTTGGGGTGAAAACAAACCTGTTTCCATTTCTTTTGGAGCGTTAGCCAATAATAGAGAACATAGGCAAGAGATTGTCAACAGGCTCGTAGAAAATGGAATTGAAACAAGAATTTTTAGTGCCGGCAACTTAGGGGTTCATCCATTTTGGGTAAAGAGATACGGACGCTTTGAGGACGAGATGAGTGACCGTATTCACTCTTGTGGATTTTTTGTACCAAACTATCCTGAATTAACGAATGACGAGATAGATTTTATTTGTAAAATCATTAAGGGAGAGTAAAAAATGAAAGTTGCTTTGATATTTCCTACTTGGACTGACACTTATGGGGGCTACGCCATCTTTGCCCAGCGCGCTGCAGGGTGGCCACCCTTAAACCTGTGTATTGTAGCCTCTTTGGCGGAGAAAGAAGGGCATGAGGTGATCATAATTGATGCCGAAGCCCGAAGGCTAACGGTAGAAGAGACGGTCACCGAGCTTAAAGAGTTTGGAGCAGAACTTGTCGGATTCACAGCCAATACTCCATTCTACCACATTGCTTCAGACTGGGGACGAGAAATTAAAAAGCATATGCCATCTGTTGTTGTCGCCATCGGCGGTCAACATATCACCGTTCTTAAAGAAGAAGCGATGACAGACGGGTTTGATATTGGTTTTATAGGAGAGGCAGAGGATGCTTTCCCCTCATTTCTGAAAGAGTACGAAAAGAATAAAGACTATACTGTTTGGGGACAAGATATCAAAGGATTGGTTTATCGTAATAAAGATGGATCTTTCGTAAATACAGGTCAGGCTAACCCTGCATATGATGTGGACGAGTTGCCCGTCCCCGCGCGACATCTGCTGGACAACTCATTCTATACACTAGGCACCGAGAAGAGAGGGCGCCGCCGGATGACATCTATCCAAACTGTTCGGGGTTGCCCTTTTAAATGCACATTCTGCAGTACCAAGGTGTTTGGTAGAAGCTTCCGTCGACGAAGCCCTAAGTTGGTCATTAAAGAAATAATCGGTTGTGTTAATGACTTTGGCACTGAGCACTTTATGTTTCTAGATGACACCCTTACTATGCATAAAAAGCATTTTATTAACATTTGTAAGGAAATAATTGAAGCCAAGGACAACGGTACGCTGCCCAAAAGCACTAGTTTCGAGGGCAGCACCCGCGCTAATGTGGTGGATGAAGACATTGCCAAGACAATGGCAGAGGCTGGATTTGTTAGGCTTAGTTTTGGGCTGGAGTCCGTTGACGTCGTCGTCAGAAAAATGATGAAAAAGCGAGTCAATATACAAACCTATATTAATGCTTATGAGCTTACAGATAAGTACGGAGTTGAGACGGTAACCTCTGCCATGATTGGGCAGCCCGGAGATAATCACGAGTCGATTAAGAAGACCTTGAGCTTTCTTCGCTGGGCAAAACTAATTAAACGCTCCAATCTTAGTATCGCTGTTCCGTACCCTGGCACCGAACTCTATGAGTGGGCAAAAGAAGAAAAGTATGGTATGAAGCTCTTGGAGCCTGATTTTAAGAAGTGGAGGAGGTACAACGTTGCCACAATGCAATGTGGCGAATTGAGCCCCGCAGACTTGGTTGAATACCAAAATGACGCATATGCCAGCATTTATTTGGCGCCGTGGCGCTGGAAAGCACTTTTTCAGAAAGACGGTCTGGGCGGCGTTTGGCTTACGTTTAAGAGGCTCTTAAGATGTATTCGGAAGGGTCGTTTTGAGATGTTGTTTGTGTCTCCTAACTACTGGAAATCTGAATTGGACAGGGACCCCGAGGAAGTCAAGGAAAGGATGGATAAGCTCAAGGGAGCAGCCGAACTTAAAACACCGCTCCCCCTTATCGATTTAACTCCTAAGAAATTCTCATCCAAGAAGAAGAAAACAAGAAAGGTTACGAATGCAGTGGTAGCCGAGAAAAAGGACGGGACGATGTTTACCGATTCTTTGGAGGCGGCGAATGTCAAGGTCGGCGGGAATGGGGTCACGAATGGTATTGTAGCAAGGCAGGTAACGGTGGTGCAGCAAAATAATACAAGATTGTTCAACACCGTCCCGGGCAAATCCTTGCTTAACGCGGCTAAAGATTCACAAGTAGAATTACCTCACTCATGTGTGATGGGCGGCTGCGGAGCTTGCAAGGTTAAATTGATTAGCGGGGAGGTCGTACTGACCACCCCTCACTGCTTAGACTCCGCAGAGATGGCTGATGGTGTAATGTTAGCTTGCCGTGCCACCGCAATGACAGATGTTAAGATCGAAGTTAGCGACACAATATAACAATACGGAGTGACAGTGATAAAGTGTAGAGGATGTTCATCGGAGGATGTAACAAGGGTATTGGATTTTGGAGCACAACCCTGGTGCAATGACTTTTTGACAAAAGAGAGGTTGGGGAAAGAAGAGTATTATCCCCTAGAGCTTGTTTGCTGTAAGGACTGCGAGCTATTACAGCTGAGCTATACAGTCCCCAAGGAAGTGATGTTTTTCGACCATCAGTATTTGTCAAGTATGACGAGCACGTTAGGAAAACACTTTTTAGATATCGCAAAAGAAAACAAAGATCAATTTGGACTCCAAAGCGATAATTTAATAGTGGACATTGGTGGGAACGACGGCTTTCAATTGATGCAGTATAAAGAGTTGGGCTTGAACAATGTGGTAAATGTCGAGTCAGCAGAGAATATCTGTATGTTTTCTAGAAAAAAGGGAATCAAGACAATTAATGCTTTTTTCAACGAGGAGACAGCACAAGATAATTTTGAACAAGGCTCCGCGCGTTTAATTAACGCCTCTGGTGTTTTCTTCCATTTGGAGGAATTACACAGCGTTATAAGAGGCATTAAATATATGCTGGCTGAGGACGGAGTTTTTATTGTTCAGTTTATGTATGCTGGCGCCATGGTAGAAAATAATAATTTTGATACAGTTTATCACGAACATCTTTGCTATTACACACTTCGAAACGTAATAAATCTCCTCAAGCCATACGGATTAGAAGTATTCGATGCATATTATTCTGACATCCATAGCGGCTCTATAATAGCCAAGGTGACTCATACGGGTGGAACCTTAGATAATAAGACGGAGGGCTTTAAAGACACCTTAGAGCGCGATAAAAAGTATACTCTAGAGGAGTATTTAAGATTTTTTAAAACTGTGGAAGAGTATAAGAACAAGCTCCATGGATTCTTGTCTGACTTAAAGTCGCAAGGTAAAACTATCTATGCATATGGTGGACCTGCTAAGGGAAATACCCTTTTAAACTATTGCGCCATTGATGATACAATCATTGACAAAGTGGTAGAGATTAACAAGCTAAAGCTAGGCTTTTATATGCCACAATCGCATATCCCTATTGTTCTAGAGGACAAAGAAGATCTTCCCGATTATTATCTTCTGTTATCCCACAATTTTGCCGAAGAGATTATTAGAAAAAATAAAGACATTATGGAGAAAGGGGTAAAATTTATTGTGCCTTTCCCTCAAATACAGATTGTAGGAGCAACTAATGCTAAATAAAACAACTTTAACAAAAATAGGGCTAGACAAATATCTAGAAAATGGTGTTCTCAAGACTTTGAAATCATCTAGAAAGCTTTGCATTGACGTGGGACTGTCTGAGGTCGCCCCCTATTCTGCTACATGGCTTCTTAACGATCCGGACAGATGTGTTATCGGAATTGAACCACTTGAATACAATTGGGAACGTTTAGACGGAAAGCACGATGATGGGAAAGAGGACCCCGCCGATGGATGGGCAGCCATTCGTCTTGGAACACAAGAGGGCGAATCGGACAAAGTGAAGACGTGGAGTGGTGTCAACGCCGGGCAAGAACTCCCTATTGAAAATAGGTTTTTTGGTCTCCGATGCGCGATAGACGACGTCAGGGAACCGGTGAAAAAGGACTTCTATCATATGTCTGACCCCGGGAATTCTAGCTTGCTAAGACCGACTAAAGAACATCCGGGTTCTATCAAGAAAATGGAACGAGTACAGTGTGTAAGCCTCCAACATATTTTCAGCCACATTGATTGGAAACAATTCCTCATCGTAGAACACTTAAAAGTTGATTGTGAAGGAAACGATTTGCAAGTAATTAAAAGCGCCGGAAAATGGCTAAAAGGTGTTCTATTTGTCACTATGGAAATGAGCCCCAACAACATTGGTCACAACGTAGATGAATACAGTTGGGGCGAAGCTGTGCGCTATATGAGCGAGAATGGTTTTGAAATGATTCGTGATGATGGCGGGAATGTGGTATGGATGAATTTACGGTTTGCAGACCAGACTAGGTATATGAACTATCATCGTCATAATGGGCATGCCATCATCCGTCCTGATTCGCGGCTCATCGTCAACTTCGCGAACCCGTTCGTGGTCAATCCCGATGCTGGTCTGACCTATTGGTGTGATAACATATTTGAAGATAACTTAGTCAAGATTGTACCGTAGCTCGAATAGAAAGAGGGAGAAAATGAACATACTAGTAACCGGAGGAACCGGGTTTTTAGGTAAGCATCTGGTTCGTAAGTTAGAGTCTTTAGGTCACAGTGTTTGCATTTCTAATACTAGAAATGCAAATCTAGATAAAGTAGAAAATCTTTATCAATTTAATGAGATAAAGTTTGACTATATTTTCCATCTTGCGGCAGCCACAAAGGCAGGAGACTACTGCCTAACCCACCAAGGAGAACAGTGGGAGAACAACCAACGATTAAATACCAATATGTTAATTTATTGGAAGGACTATCAGCCCCAAGCAAAGATTATTTGTATGGGAACGAGCTGTTCTTATCCTGCCGACCTTCCCATGACAGAGGAGAACTATCTCATTGGTCAGCCCGGAAATGACCTCTATACTTACGCGATGACCAAGCGAATGTTGCTCGTAGGACTAAAAGCTTTCCAGAAACAATATGGACTAAAGTGGCTATGTTTCATACCCTCAACTCTCTATGGTCCCGGCTTCGAGCAGCACGATAATCACTTTATTTTTGATGTTGTGAGAAAGATCTATAATGGTAAACACTATGAAGACGAGGTGGAACTGTGGGGAGATGGATACCAGCGCCGTGAGTTGATTTATGTTGATGATGCTATTGAAGCGATGATAAATCTTTTGGGTGAAGAGAACGAAGTGTTCAATCTAGGTTCATCTAGGGATTTGCCCATTCGGCACTATGCGCAAGCTATTAGTGATTGCTTGGAGTATGACCACGATCAGATTATTTATAATACCGATAAATATGTTGGTGTTCGCAAGAGAAAGCTTGAAGTAGACAAGGTGCAAGAACTATCACTTAACTATTGCAAGACTTCTTTAGAGTCGGGAATACAAAAAACTGTAGAATTCTATTGTACCGCTTATGGAGATAAGAAATGAATGTACTGATAACTGGAGGCGCTGGATATATTGGTAGTGAGTTGGTTAAGTATCTACTCCCCGATCACAATGTGACGGTAGTGGATAGTCTAATGTATGAACCAACGTCATTACTTCGATACACTCAGCGCGATAATTTTAAATTTGTAAAAGGCGACGTGCGTGACTTAAGGCTACTGGAGAAGTTGGTTAACTCTCACGACGTTATTATCCCTTTGGCTGCTTTGGTAGGATTTCCTCTTTGCGATCGCGACCCCCGCGCTGCGCAGGAGATTAATCACGATGTCAATACGTGGATTGCGAATAACAAATCAAGAGACCAAATGGTAATCTATCCCTGCACAAACTCTGGATATGGGGTTAGTGTTGATGGTAACGTATGCACCGAAGAGTCGCCTCTCAATCCGCTTTCGTTATATGGAAAAACAAAGGTTGGAGCAGAGACGGATTATCGTGAAGTGGAGAACTACATTACTTTTCGCCTAGCAACAGTTTTTGGACCAGGCTCCCGCATGCGAACCGACCTATTGGTTAACAATTTTGTTCTTAAAGCACTAAAGGACCGTGTACTAGTCTTGTACGAATGTGAATTTATGAGAAACTACGTTCACGTAGCTGATGTTTGCCGAGCTTTTAGATTTGCCATAAATAATTGGGAGAACTGTAAGAACGAGACTTACAACGTCGGTAACGATTCGATTAACATGAACAAGCTACAGCTTGCCCAAACTATACAAAAACATATTCCCATTGAAATTATCAAGGCAGAGTTTAATTCAGATCCCGACACCAGAGATTACATTGTGAGTAGTGAAAAGTTTTATTCAAAGGGGTTTGTATGTCGGTATGATCTCGACGACGGAATTGAACAATTAATCAAAGCATATGCTATAATAGACTCACCTTGGTATGCGAACTATTAGATGAAAGTCTTGGTTATTGGCGATGCGTGTGAAGACGTATATGTTTACGGTCATGTAAATCGTTTAGCCCCAGAGGCGCCTGTTCCTGTTTTTTTGAGAGATTATGAAAAGAGAAACGGCGGGATGGCTTTAAATGTTTTAAACAATTTAAAATCATTGGGCGTGGAGTGTGAAATTTTACATAATTCTGAAAAGATAGAAAAAACAAGATATGTAGACGAGGCAACAAATCATATTTTTATTAGAGTTGACACTGATGATAAAAGGCTAAAAAGGGTTGATAAGAAATTTTTAACCAAGGAGTACCTTGGTCAATACGATGCAATCGTCATTTCAGACTATAATAAGGGGTTCTTGACCGAAGAGGATATAGAGAGAATCTGTTATAATCACCCACTTTCGTTTATGGATACTAAGAAACTATTGGGTCGTTGGTGTAAGGAATGCACCTGGATAAAGATAAACGAAGAAGAGTATGTAAAAACGGAAGCCAAAATTGCAAGGCTTAGTCACATTTTTGATGAAAAGCTTATTGTAACTTTAAGTGAGAAAGGCTGCCGGTACAAGGACAAGACTTTCCCAGTAGGGAAGGTGGAAATTAAGGATTTAAGCGGGGCAGGAGACACTTTTCTGGCAGGCTTTGTATCCAAATACCTTCAAACCACTGATGTAAAGAAGGCTATTGTGTTTGCTAATTCTTGCGCAACAAAGGTTGTACAGTTAAGGGGAGTCAATGTCATTTAAAGAATACTACGAACATTACCTAACCTTACACCAGAACAAGTGGAATCGTCGCCTGCATGTACTTGGTCAACTGGTTACGGTAAGTTTTGTTGTTGGCTGCATCTCGACAAAGATGTGGCTGCTTCTTCTGTTAACACCGTTTGTTGTTTACCCATTCGCGTGGACTGGACATTTTTATTTTGAAAAGAACGAGCCAGCAGCATTCTCTAGACCACTGTGGGCAAAGGCATGTGATTGGGTAATGCTGCGCGATATATTAAGTGGCAGAATAAAGTGGTAAAATTTGAAATCAATATTCACCAACGGCTGTTTCGACATCTTGCATCGTGGACACTTTGAGCTACTTAAATACTGCAGCTCGTTGGGGCGCGTGATTGTTGGCTTAAACAGCGATGCAAGTGTAAAGAGGCTAAAAGGGGACAATAGACCATTTTTCAGCCAAGATGATAGGTTGTTTGCCCTGCGGAGCTGTAAATACGTGGATGAGGTGCTTATCTTTAAAGAAGATACCCCACTAACCTTAATAACAAGCCTGCAACCTGATATAATTGTCAAAGGTGGAGACTACAAACCAAAGGAAGTGGTGGGTGCTGATTTGTGCGAAGTAAGGATATTTAATTATATTGACGGCTATTCCACCACTAAAGTGCTGGAGGCTCAATGACTTATGTTTTTGACATAGATGGAACTGTTTGCACCAACGCTAGCCCATACTATGAAAAGGCGGTCCCGTTTGCAGACCGAATCGAAAAGATCAATTCTCTATACGACAGCGGACACATGGTTGTATGCTACACAGCGCGCGGAATGGGGCGCCATAACAACAATATGTTATTAGCAATAGAGGAATTTTACGAATTGACAGCTAGGCAGCTGAAAGATTGGGGAGTAAAATACCACCATCTTATTTTGGGAAAGCCTAGTGGTGATGTTTATGTAGATGATAAAGGAATAAGCGATGAAAACTTCTTTGCCAATTAAGTTTGTCCCCAAGGGCTGGGGCTTTGAGAAGTGGATTGTTAATTGCGAGGAGTATTGCGGTAAGCTTCTTTACTTTGTCAAGGGAAAGCGATGTTCTTGGCACTACCACAAACTAAAGGACGAAGTGTTCTATGTTCAGTCGGGCAGACTTCTTGTAAAATATTCAGAGGAAGACGATATTGAGAATGTTGGATTGACGACATTGGGACCGGGTGACAATTTTCATGTGTACCGAGGTCTGCGGCACCAAATGATAGCTCTTGAAGATACTGAGCTATTTGAATTTTCGACACAACATTTTGATGAAGACAGTTACAGAATTATAAAGGGCGATTAAGTGAAGCTAGTTGTCATAACAGGGTGCTTGGGGCTCATAGGGTCGCATGTAACACGGAGATGCCTCGACCGAGGATGGAAGGTATATGGTATCGATAAGTGTACCTACGCCGCCAATTTGAACTTCCTAGACGAGTTTCTCCTATGTGAGAACTTTACCTTTTTAAACAAAGACATTAGTCTGCTGCAGCATATGCCTGATTGTGACTATGTCATTAATATTGCTGCCGAATCGCACGTCGGGAATAGCATTATTAATAGTTCTGACTTTATGCAGTCAAACATTAACGGAGTTAAGAACCTTTTAGACCTAATCCGCCAGAAGCCTGATAATGTCGATAGTAAGCCGGTGTTCTTTCACTTTAGTACCGATGAAGTGTATGGCGATATTGAAGAGGGCGAACATTATGAGACGGATATATTGAAACCCAGTAACCCTTATTCTGCTTCAAAAGCCGCTGCCGACATGTTGGTTTTAGCTTGGGCGCGAACTTACGGAATTAATTACGTTATTTTGAGACCAACGAATAATTATGGAATTGGACAGTATCCCGAGAAACTAATCCCACTAGCCGTGAAGCTCTTGATGCGGGGCAAGAAGGTTAGGCTTCATAACGAGGGCACGCCTATTCGAAATTGGTTGCACTCTTCGGACACAGCCGAAGCCGTGATCAGGATTATTGAGAGTGGGACCGTGGATGAAATTTATAATGTAGCTGGAGGGTTTGAGCAGCCAAATGTCAGGACAGTTCAAAGGGTCATAGAGCGCTACGTCGGTCCCGAAGCTAATTGGAGAGAATATGTAGATCTTTCTTATGTACGCGCGGGACAAGATGTACGATACGCCCTAAATGATGATAAGCTTCGAAATTTGGGGTGGACCCCTGAAAAGAAGTTTGATGAAGAGATAGTGAAGATCGTGGAATATTATTCCCATAACTTTAGATGGTAAGAAAGGAAAATAAAAATGCCAACAAAGAAGACAACACCAGACGCCACTGGGGCGCTAAGGACTCGCATTAGCGAGCTAACAGATAGGATTGCCGTTTTGGAAAACAACCTACAACGCACTCAAGAGCGCGTGCAAAAGGATATGACCATGCTGCAAGATGCATTGCGAGATTGGAGCAGCAAAAAATGACAAAACTAAAGAGTTTTAACTTATCAGATCAAGCACTTGGGGCAGTCATGATGGCTCTGCAGAGGTCTTTAATGGAGCAATCTGATATTGTACCTGTGCTTAAGAGCTTAAATTTTGTTCCGACTGAAGACGGACTGGTTGTTAAAAACCCTCCCATTGTTAAATTTGACGCCGATGGATTGGTTTTAAGTGACTCTGCGGACGGTAACGACACTCTCGTGAGCGAATAGGTGCCCACTTATGCTTATCTGTGCACGGACTGTGATAAGCAGTTTGAAAAGTTTCACTCAATGTCCGAGACATTAGAGGAATGTGTTTTCTGCACCTCCCCTAAGATCAAAAAGGTCTGGAATGGTGGCATTAATTTGAAAAAAAATAAAAACTTTGGATCACCAAAGCCAGGAAAAATTGTGAGACAGTATATAGAAGACACAAGAAAAGAAGTTAGCGAAGATAAAGAGCGGCTTAAGAAGAGCGAGCATGCGTCATGAACATTGTTTTGATAGTGGCGTGCGTCTTCTCTATGAGTTTAAACATTGTTTTTATCTGGTATGTTCGTAGGCTCATCCAACAGCTTCTACTCTTTACTGATAATATCTCGGCGTTAGAGGAATATTTTGATTCCTTTGACGGTCATCTGGGAGAAGTATATGAGCTTGAGATGTTCTATGGAGACGAGACTCTTGGGGGGCTCATACGCCACTCTCGGGACTTGCTGGAAAAAATACAGGAATTCCGTGACAGTTTTTCGCTTGAAGAGGCACCCGAGGAAGAGTTGATAGATGACAAAGATTAGAAGAAAAAGAGCTTCGAAGAAAAAGAACCATTATTTTACTAAGGATCACGAAAACGCAATTGTGCAATACGCCAATACCCGAGATGTGCGTTTAAGAACAGAGCTGTACATAAAATATATTGAACCCGCTTTCAGTGAAATGGTGGATAAGGTTGTTTTTACATACAAATTTACGTCCCTCCCAAATATCGACTCTTTGCGAGAAGAGTGCAAGGTTTGGCTTACCACAATTTTGGACAAGTATGACCCCAACAAGGGATCAAAGGCATTCTCATATTTCTCAGTAATTACTAAAAACTGGTTTATTCACAAAGTTAAGAAAACAAACGCACGCAATCGTCGCGAGGCTGACTTTGAAAGTATAACAGGGGAAGTGGAACAAAAGTACCTTTCATCCTACAACCCCTACCATCATAAGAGAGAAGAGCATGAATTTTGGAGTTTTCTGTGGGATGAAATCGAAACTTGGGATACTGGCACCCTGAAGGAGAATGAGAAGAAAGTTTTAGAAGCGATCAAGATAATTTTAGCAAGCCCCGATGATATTGAAATTTTTAATAAAAAAGCTATTTATCTATACATTCGTGAAATCACGGGGCTTAATACGAAGCAAGTTGTTAACAACTTAAATAAAATGCGCATTAAGTATCGTGTTTTCAAGGGTAAGTGGAACCGTGGAGACATTTAATGAAAGACCTCGATGCCTATTTAACAGAGGCAATTGATAATATACGTCAAGACCGGGAAGTGACAAAAGAGCTTCTTTCCGATATTATGCAGTATATGTCCCAAGACCAACACAGTCACAAAGAGGTGGGGCAAACAGCAGCCAAATATGTAGAAACCCTTCAGCGTTCGAACGAGCAGCTCGTAAAGGTAAGCGGCATTCTACATAAGCGTGAAAGCCTGGAGGGGCACCAGGGACTGTCCGACAAAGACAAAGATGACCTCTTTGATATAATTAAGGAAAACATCTAGTGTCTGGAAACATACCAACTCTGGCGAACTCAAACCACTTCACTGTGGGGGTCAATCGTGAATCTGTAGAAGATAAATCAATTGAGTATGAGTATCTTAAGGAAGCAACCTTCCAACAATTTTCTGTTAACTATGCATCCGACACCAAGGATCGTTTAGCGACTGTTTTGTTTGACGAATCACGGCACAATGGGTGGTTTCTCTCAAGCCTTCTACCCTGGGGAGGGAACGATGGTCAACAGGCTTTTCGAGTAAAAGTTCATGGCGACGACGACCACCTTCCAATGCCGTGCGGATTGACAGAAGCCCTCCCTCCGGAGCGAGGGCTTATTGAGCAATATAAGCTCTTTACCTGTGGTCCAGATATGGACATAAGTCCTGGCGATGTGGTATACGTCAATTACCTTCTTGGTCCCAACCAAACTCGCCAATCGGTGGGGGTTATCGCTCGCAAGGCAACCGGGAAGACGACCCTTCCAGAGAGAGACCCAAACGGCGGCTGCTCAGCTCTTCAGGACCGTTTTGAAGAACAGGACGGTCAAGGCGCCTCCCAACCTCTTGGTAACCGCGCTGGCGGGAACCCAAATTCGGCGCATGTAATGAATGACTTGGTGGGGGATGCCCCATCAGTGGCTGCAGATCAGATTATTGAGGGATCTGCTCTGTCGGGCTTAGAGTCCGTCGTGGAGGGTGAGTTAAGCTTTTGGGAGGGTAAGAGGGAGGCTGACCCGCGTGTTTATCGTCGCCTGAAAACCTATTGGGACAACATAAACTTTGGTGACAACTGGACCCCTAGTGGTGTTCCTTGGTCCGCGGCATTTATTTCTTATGTAGTTCAGCGTATAGACCCCAATTTTCCCGGCTCTGCCGCCCACTGGTTATATTCACAGTCATCTGCCGATGGTGAGGGAGGGTGGACACTATGGAAAACCTCTGAAGGCAATATAAGAGCCCAAGTTGGTGACATTCTGGTAAGACAGCGCAGCGGGGGTCGCACGAACACGCACGGCGACGTGGTCTACAAAATAGAGGGTAACCAGGCGATATTAGCCGGTGGCAATCTAGCCGATACAGCTAAAATTGCCAGCCGATTATACGTCTCTTCCGATGGCTTTTACCAGGACACGGGAGATTATGAGATCGTTTTAAAAAGGTATGGAAGAGTTACGAATGAGGCAAATGTTGCATGAGTAAGAGAGAAGCAAGATCTTTCGAAAATCTGACACCCGAGCAGCAAGGGGCATATGAAAGCCAGGACCTGGCTAATCAGCTGGGATCTTCTGGTTTTAATAACGCTGGCTTAGTTGAGCCAGTGCCTTTATATGATTCTGCCCCGTCTGAGAAGGTAATTAAGAATTCTAATAATGCGTGGATTGTTCTCGGTCGCGATCGCCCCGGTGGAGTCGAGAGCGGGTATGGGGGGCTCGGAAACACTGCGGCGGGCTCAATTGATATTGTAGTTGGCAGGATGGCTGGCGCTGATGGAGGACCAGACGGTAATCTCACCGTCGGTCCAAACTTCTTTACAGATGCAGCTCGCATTCATATTAGCCAGCGCACGGATATAGATACTAACTTTGGACTATGTGGCAACGCTCAAGCAGTAACTCGGTCAGGAATAGGGATTAAGGCTGACGCGGTTAGGGTTGTTGGGCGCGAGGGTGTAAAGATCGTTACCGGGAAAGCCAAAAATGTAAGCGGAGCCGGCAGCGGAGGAGAAAGAAATTCTCAGGGCGGAGAAATACAGACTGTTGCCGGCATCGAGCTTATTGCCGGGAACGACACTGGTTCAGAGGAATTAGAGCCTCTCGTAAAAGCATATGCCCTTAATGAAGCTCTGGAAGAAATAGCGCAAAGCATCAAAGATTTGAACAATATCGTTAACGAGCTGGCTAAAACACAGACACAAATCAATCGATCTATAGCTACTCACACACATATGGTACCAGTGGGTCCAGCCATGTCAAACTCTACTCCATCGGTAGACCTGGCTGTGACAATTGCTACCAAAGAGGCTAGTCGTATGTCCAACGTACATCAAAATATCTCAAAACATAAGAATAATATAGGAGTTGCCTTTACTTCGGATTACTTAAGCCCTACCGGCGATAAGTGGTTCGGCAGCCGGTTTAACAAGACCAACTAGGAGAATTACATGGCAGGAGATGGACTAGGCGGCGATCGCACCTATATACCCGACGCTCGCACCGGTGAGTGTCCCGAGGGTATGCGTGCGGTATACCCTCTTGGGGGACCTACAACTGGGATATGTATCCCAATTGAGCCGGATACCCCAGACGAGGAGGACTTCGAGTCCGCCGAAGTGGATGAGGAAGAGCGCGAGGAACTACGCGACTCAATGCGAGATTCCTACGACGCTTGGCTGGGGGAGACTTTATTTGGCGGGGAATCGAATCCCACCACGCCAGGATTATGTGCTGAGCCTCCTCCGCCGGATGAGATGCCTGCCTGCATTAGAGACTCGTCTGCACCAAAACAGGACTGGTCCATTAGCGATGAGGCATTTTTAAATCCCAACAATTGTCAATACTATATTCCGGTGACCACGGACTACGAATGTCCAGGCGCCGAGCAATTGGAAGAGCGCGTCTTTGAAAGTATTCCTTCCGGAATTGATTCATTGTTTAATTTCCTTGGGAAGGAAGCCGAAGACGATCCGAATGGTCCACTAAAGAGAAACATATTAGATGAATATGTTCGTGTGCGCACAACAGAGGCATATGAGTACGAAAAGGCGCCACGAGATAACTTAAGAGTCCTGTATAAATGGCCATTTTATTTCATAAGCGCGTTAAATCTATTCGATTCGATAAGCGCAACACCCAACAACACCACAGGTGATAGTTTTACCGCGTTTGTTCCAGTTGAGAACCTTTTGGGAAACATCTCTAAACTCGCACGAACCCTAAAAAAACTTACTTATCAACAAATATTTGCTGCCGCTGATGGTAGATACGCTTTGTTGCAGGAGGGCTCAACCCTAGAGATTAGCCTCAAGCAGGAGGTTGAGCAGGTACTCTCTCTTAAATCTGCTTTGGATAAATTGCTAAGAGGCAATAATTTTATATTTCCGTCTCCTCTCGCCCGCCCTTCACGCAGTCCAGTTGCGTTACCCGAAGAAAAAAAGATAGTTCATGAGCTATTGATAGCTTATGACGCCAACTATTCTATTACTTCAATTTTTGCCAAATCCATTGATTCGCAATACGAAAGGCTCAAAACATCGGATCTCCCCCCAAGTTCAGTCCTCAGAAACCCAACAGTGGTTTCCTATTTGACCGCATTGCCTCAAATAGTTAGAGAGATTGATACTCCCAAAGGTCTATCAATTAACGAGCTTGTCGAGAGCTACCACTATCCAAAATTAATAAAAGTCGGACCCAACGCGACTAATACAGCGATTGCTGGATGCGATGTCGGCGCCGCTATTAGTGATAGGGCAGGTGCAGCAGCAAAAAGCATCTTGCTGCAAGAAGTATCCAGTTTGCTGGGGAACTTTGCCACTGGGCTTAAAAAGTATGCGTGCATGGATGAGGAGTCTGTTAGAGATAGAAATACCGAGCTTATCGAAAAGCTCGAAGAGTTCTCAGATACCTTAAAGGGTCAAATGGAGTCCCAAATATCTGGAGCAGACGGACTAGTCAGCGATCTTGATAAGATCGTTGATCAGATTAATGGGATCGACAAGAAGGCAATACAGGCTTCATGGGCTGCAGTTTTCGATCAACTGACTACCTGCGGAATGATCAACCTGGTTCAAGGAAACCTTAAGGATATCATGAAGACCGATGTTTGTGGCATCGATCCGGCAAACGCCCTTAAAGGACTAATTACCAAACTGTTAAAAGATAATCCCAAATCTTTGGAGGATTTGTGGAACCTCTTGGGCGCGGGAATCCAACAGCTTGTGGAGGGACCGTATCAAACAAGTGTACGTGCGACTTTGTCTGACGCAGGCTACCAGGGCGGCGGCACCTTCCCTTGGGAAGTCAGCCAATCTTTAGAAGAAGACACGGGTCGAGATCTTCTGGGAATAAACTTCTATAACACCAGTGTATTTCTTACAGGGCGAAATCGAGCGGGGAACAATGAAGACCCAGAATTAACGGCGTTTTTGCAGGGATATAACTATAATTTTGGGGTGTACGACGCAGGGAACATGTCTCAAACTGAAGAATACTCTTTTTGGTTGGGGTTTATTGAAGCGACCACAGAATTAATCCAGACCGGCTCTAGATCAGACAACCCCGTATTCATAAGACCCGCTTTCATCCCGCAGGCTAACCAGCGCTTTGTCACCGAAATGGCAACAATGGATCGTGTGAACACTGAATTTGTAGACCTTCTTGTGCTTCATACCCCATTAAGCGAGCTTATAGAAAAAATTAAAAATGTCCCCGTTATAGGTCAGGGACTAAACTCGGTGTTGGAGTCGGTACCCGAGGTGACGAAGTGCATCGTGAACGATAATCTTAATGATATTTTTGGAAAAAGCATCGATGCAGCGCAAAACAACCTCTCTAGTCTAGCCGCCGGCGGGGACCTGGATTTCTGTTCGTTCGAGGCGCCCACAATGCCCAATATTAGCTCGATGATGAAACAGAACGTCTCCACACTATGGTCGGCAATTCTCGATGCCATCATCGATGCCCTAATGACAATGCTTCTCGGCTTAATATTAAAACTATCAGTCCAGATGCTAAAGATTATTGTATCCGGGTTCCAAGGAGGCTTGTGCGATCGCCCTGGTATTCTCGCAGAAGCAGTATCCGGACAGCTGCCAGCGAGCCTCTCCGAGACTTTTGACCTGGCAGGTAGCTTTGAAGAGGCTTTCTGCGGCGATGCGGTACCCAATGCTGCGGCGCTAGGGGCTGCAGCTCCCGGCGGCTCCAGCGGCGCCGACAGCCGACTAACAGATATACTGGGATCCCTTACTGGACTACCTCCTGAGCAAGCCGCATCCATACTATCGGGAGATTCTAATATAATCGACGCCTTGTCCGCCCGCCTTCGGGCTGATCAATTTTTAGACTTGCTACAGGGTACCCCATCTGATGGTGTGGTGTCAATAGTCTTAGACTTAGTCCGGTCTCAGAATGTAGAATTGGCTGGAATACTGACCGACGCCGCCTCCGTGAGAAACTTCTTTAGACAACTAGGCGATTCCTTCCCAGCTGAATACTTACAAAGCTTAAGGGACAGTCTGGCAATCGCAAATAATAGAGATCTTGTTGACACCATTTGCGATATAACCCCTTCCCAGGCAAGAGAAAATCTTGCAGACGCTCTTCGCAATGAATGTGGCGATCAGATAACAGAGGAGCAAATCCAAGATCAACTAGATCGCTTTGAGCAGCGCGCCGTTGATATACTAGAAAACCTAGCCTCTATGCTTACAGGGGGCTCTTCCGCCTCTATGGAGAACTCTTTTAGGACAATGATAGAGGAGAATCTTCCGAAAGACGATCCCGCGAATTTGATTATAGCTGAAGAGATCGCCTCAATAATGTTTGACCCCCTTTATCCAGTTTATGCAAATGATCTAATGAGCCCCATGGACATCATGAAAAATGGAGGTTTTCTTAACTTGGTGTTGTCAAATATTAACGCTGTGCCTCAACGAGGGCAGATCGCCAACTCTCGCATGGCATATCCGCTCCTTGGACCAGCAGCCAATGACATCTTTTTTGATTTTACTAGCGATACCATCCCCCCTCAAGGTCCAAGCTTCCCACTGAACCCTGGACCGGTGAATCCCGACCGCCTCAAGCCATATAGTGTCGCTCGGTCTTTAAAAAACGAATTCGCCGCTGTCGGCGACGAAGGCGGCATCTACACCCCAGGTCCGAATGGTTTTGAGCTGCTCTTTAACCGCCCTGGCACTGAGGTTATGTTGTTTAACGTTGTTTTTGCGGGCTCAGTTGGACAACTTAACTTAGCTTATGATAGCGAGTACCTGGGAAGAGAGAGCATCCAAATCTCTTATCCACTAGATTATGGCGCCGCCTTTGACGGGCATATGCAAGCTGTACAAAGCTTTACCCTTGCAGCTCTGCAGAGGTTTCTAGACCGAGCAACTGTTTTGCCGGGACAGCGGTCGCCTCCCAACATAGGTGCAGCCACACTGACAATGGCTGCATTCTCGGCTGGATTTACGGGAGTAGATACAGGAGCCTCTTTCGGTGAAGAGGCAATGGCAGAATATGATATTTTACGCCAAGTAATGAGGAAAAATATTGTTGCGTCACTTGGAAGAAAAATCAAAGGCTCCGGCGATCTTGCTTTCTCTTATGGCTCGTACCACATCGAGCCCTTGTCAAACACACAGATATTGGGAACGACAGCGCCGCCACCAGGATACGAGGTGTTGGGCTTGCCCGATGGTCGTATCGTTATAACACCACCTCCCAAGGGCGGCTGGTTACAGATCAAGGACATTCTTTTGGGCACACCAGATGAAGAGTTCTGTTGTGACGATTCTCCGAAAGCTTCATTGTTCGATATGGAGCAAATTCGAGATAAGGTTGTTGAGAGCTACAAGAACACCGTTGACGACCCTAGACTAAATTATAATCCTCGCACTATATCTGAGCCGCCCTATAGCCGAATCTTAGGAAGAATGAACCTAGCCTCCATGGAGGGGGTTGTGGTGACCACCCTGCAGACATATATTATTGAATATTTTCTGAAAGGGGCAGCCACCTTCACAAGATTTAAGACAGATAAAGAAGTTTTTGGAACCGGGGTTTTGGCAACGTATTTGGCGGAGAAAGTGAGGATAGGACTGCGATCGCAAAAGCCCAATCCTGCTGCCCCCTCGTTCCCCCGGGGCGCCATCGGAGAGAGTTATAAGCTTTATGCGTATTGGTACGAATTCTTAGAGCAGGCTTGTCAGATTGTTTCGCGTCGGGTCAAAGACGGAAGGATATATGTAGAGTCAAATGAACTCAACAATGCCATGGAATCACTCCAGACAGCTATGGAGGGGTATGAGTATCCTGGGCTTGAGCAGCTCCGAGAAGAACGTCAAGCGCGAGGCAACTACACAATCAGGCTCAAGAACTTTAGACAAAAGAACAAAATTGATTTTATTCAAGAAACAGAGTCCGCAGCGATGGTTGTTCTGAAATACCTAATCATTGATGAGTTAGACGAAATTGCCGCAAAGGTTGAGAATATATTCCCCCACCAAGAGCCGTATACTCGCTCTGAGTGGTGGATATCCAACTATTCTCAGTTAATGGAGCAATCTTTTTTTCTAGCCACTCGCTCATCCCTTGAGGGGGAACGCGGCTTTGTAAACATATCAGAGGTATCTAGAGTAGTTTATGATTCCAGTGGCACCGCGACCAAACTAGATCGAATCCTGCCAGGATTTTCCTTGAGTCTCTTGAGAGCCCCGGGGTACACAAACCTTCTCGCCGAGGGCATACCCTTTTTGGAATGCTATCTGCGCCCAACCGTTAAAGATGAAGAGGTCGAAACGCTATCTGAGGGTGACCCCGCAAGCTCAATTATTAGCGGCGACATATACGGTCTCAGAGAATTTGTGCTCCGACTAGAGGGCAGAGGTATCACAGACTCAGAAACTTTGTCGACCTATTTTTCTAAAATTAAATATGGGCTAAGACTCTCATATATGCTTCCAGAGAACGCCGAGGACATAACCCCTCAATTAATTGATCGTATGCGCAGCGGAGCCGGGGTGCCTGAGCCCGATGTTGCAAACCGATACTTTAAGCAAAGCGCTTGGGTTTCCACACCCTCCCCTGGGGGGCGCCCAAATGTGGGAAGATACACAACTCCTATTTTATATTCCGCGGAGCTAGAGGAGGAGATTCCCCCCTTGTTCTTGAACATTCAACTGTCTGCCTTTTCTCTGGCGGTGGGACCCGGAGCCTATTCAGCGTCTGTTCGGGACACCGGCACCTTTAACTGGTCTATCTTGTGGGAGAGGATGATTAACCACCCTCGTTTTAGGCTGATGTTTAATTATTCTATACAAACGCAGCATATCTTATCGGCGCTGGCAATCTATAACATGGAGGGCTTTTTGGACTCTATCGGTGTTGATGACGATTGGAATTACGCGACACCGAAGCCACTTAACAACTATCTTAACTGGAACAAGAAAGCTTTTGTAGGTTTGCGGCGACAACTAAAGAAAATGTTTAAGGAAGTTTACAACTCTCAAGACTTCATGTATCGCGACGAGCCGTTAGGTGCGTCAGAGGCGAGACAGGTAGAAAATGTTCGAACAGAAAGCAATGTCGATCAGTCCTTGGGGGGAAATTTAGCCCCCGGCTTGACTGAGAGAATTGTTTTTGGACCAATTGCGTGCCCTGAGGACGAAGAATAACGTCTAATAATTGATAATTAGCTATTTACTGAAAGAGGTATAATACAATGTTGGCTGGAATAGGAAATTCGTTGGCGGTAAGCTTGCCCATTAGGCGTGATGGCACCGGGGGGTACGA
>TARA_R110000824_G_scaffold73866_5_pt1 | contig 34196 bp, 34 predicted proteins | sample TARA_R110000824 | Tara Oceans TARA_R110000824 (sample SAMEA4397747) | marine metagenome | biome: Polar Biome; feature: [MES] marine water layer (ENVO:01000295) within the mesopelagic zone...; material: water (ENVO:00002006), including particulate matter (ENVO:01000060) such as......
AACCATGGAAGAGAAGATGTCACCATGGCTAATGCCAATCCAGGACAATCTACAATTTTTAATGGGAAATGATAAAATAACCCTTGACATTTACATGCAAAAGGGTACAATAGAGATAGAAGCATTGACTTATATTCGTGGACGCTCAATCTCAAACGCTTTTATCATAATAGATGAGGCACAAAACTTGACAACTCACGAATTAAAGACTATAATAACAAGAGTAGGTGAAGGAACGAAAATTGTGATGACCGGTGACGTAGAACAAATTGATAATGTTTATATTGACGCGACATCTAATGGATTAACACATGCTGTTGAAAAGTTCAAAAAGTTTGAGCTAGCTTCACACATTACGCTGCACAAGGGGGAACGATCCAAAGTGGCCACTTTTGCAGCAGAGAATTTATGAGATTGATATGGAAACTGAAAATTTAGAACTTAATACTCCCATCGAGGACACGACCGGTCTTAAACAACTTGTGGTAAATTATATTGGTAATCGTTTAACAGCTCAGGAAGAAGTGACTGTGGACATGGCAGTTGAAGTCTTCGCGGCAGAATTCCCTGAATTCTTAATGGCCATTGCTGAAGAAAACTTTCTACGAGGGTATAAACAAGCTCTGGACGATGTTGAAAGCACGATACCTAAAGAATAATGGAATACTATATTTACGATGTGCCGATATTTGTGGTTGATGAACCGTCAGAGGACGTGAATCTTCCAGCATTTTGTCAAGAAGTAGAGGAATATCTTCCTCATCGATTGCTGACTAATGTAGAGGTTGTTTACATTGGCAACTTTAAAGATCTAAACGGCCGCAACGCGGCCTTTACCAACGGCGCAATATATATGACGTCGGCAGAGCCTACCAATGAGGATATGTTAGAAAACTTTATTCACGAGGTGGCTCACTCTCTAGAAGTAAAATATGGAATGAATCTTTATACGGACGACTTGCGAAACGAGTTCGTCAGTAAAAGAGAGCGACTTCGTTATACACTAAGTGCGCAGGGATACGAAATTAACCCATTGCTGTATACTTTTACTGAATATAATGAGAAATTTGATAACTTTCTTGCAAATGAAGTTGGTTATCCTACTCTATTAACTTTAACTATGGGACTTTTTGTATCCCCTTACGGTGCTACGTCCTTACAAGAATACTTTGCTAATGGATTTGAAAAGTATTTTCTTGATAACCCCCGAACGGTGAGAGATATCTCCCCGGTTCTGTATAGAAAGATTGAAGAAATAATTAATGACGACGAAGCGTGAACACATATCCTATTCTGAATTAAAGGATTGGGCCACCTGCCCCCATTATCACAAGAAAGCATGGATAGAAAGAGTTGCCCCATTTGAGGGTAATGAATATACTGCCTTTGGAAGCGCCATCCATGATGTATGTGAGAAAAAGCTCCTGAAAGAAGACATCAATGAAGTAGAAGTATTTCAGCTCGGCTTCGCTAAAAAGCTGCAGGAACTCCTAGAAAAAAATATTGAGTTTAATGGATCTAACGTCCAACAAATGAAGACAGCCGGCCCTGCAATTTTAGCCGAGGTTGATTCGGCGCTGGAGGAATATTTTGGAGACTATGAAGTATTCTCGTCAGAGGAAATGTTATATGTCCCTATTGAAGATTTTAACATTAACTTTAAAGGGTTTGTTGATGCAGTCGTAAAGGTGGGGGATACATATCACCTATTTGACTGGAAGACTTGCTCTTGGGGTTGGGACTCCCGAAAGAAAGCCGAAAAGCTCGTTACATATCAGCTCACACTGTACAAACATTTTTTCTGTCAGAAGCACGGAATAGACCCGGAAAGTGTTGAAACCCACTTTGCTTTGTTAAAAAGAACAGCTAAAAAAGACCGTGTAGAGATATTTAGAGTAACGAGCGGTACAAAAAAAGTTGAGAACGCTCTTAAACTTCTCTATCAAGCAATTTATAATATCACTAAAAGAGTTAGTATCAAGAATCGGTTGAGCTGTCATAAGCCCTTTCCTTGTAAACTGCTTAATACTAAACACTGCACATAAGGAATACATATGTCTGATAAAATCAAGATTTTCACGATTAGTGATCATCCACTCTCTCCTTCCGGCGTCGGGACACAAACAAGTTATATGGTTCAAGCCCTATTGAAAACAGGAAAATACCAATTTGTATCTTTCGGCGGAGCAATTAAACACCCGGACCACAATCCTCAAACTACAGAACAGTGGGGGGAGGACTGGGTAATTTGGCCAGTCGACGGGTACGGCAATGCGGACATGGTCCGTGCCATGATACATCAACAAAAGCCTGATATTCTTTGGTTTATGACTGACCCTCGTTTTTTCCCTTGGTTGTGGGACATAGAAAATGAAATCCGGGAGCACGTCCCCATGGTTTATTATCACGTTTGGGACAATTATCCCTATCCTACATTTAACCGACCTTCCTATCTTAGTAATGATCATATCGCCTGTATTTCTAAGCTGACTTACGATATAGTACAAACAGTGGCTCCTGAAGTAGGAAGCTCATATATACCGCATGCCGTCGACCCGGCAGCATTTAAGAAGGCAGACTCTGAGTTGATCCGGACCTTCAGGTCCGATCGAGGCCTAGACGATAAATTTGTATGTTTCTGGAATAGTCGCAATGCACGGCGAAAGCAATCCGGTACTTTAATCTGGTGGTTCAAAGAATTTTTAGATAAGGTGGGCCACGATAAGGCCACCTTAATCATGCACACTGATGTAAAAGATGTCCACGGTCAGGATTTGGAGGCCATAATTAAAGAATTGGGTCTCACTAAGGGTGAAGTACAATTCTCCAGAGAGAAGGTGTCTCATCAAGATCTGGCCATGATTTATAGTGTTGCAGACGTGACAGTAGCAATTTCAGATGCCGAGGGCTTCGGGCTTTCCACCCTTGAGTCTCTTTACTGTGAAACCCCCATTTTGGTTACCATGACAGGAGGTCTCCAGTTCCAGGTGACAGATGGAGAAGAATTCTTTGGCGTAGGCCTGGAAGCAACTTCAAAGGCTATTATTGGGTCTCAAGAGGTTCCCTATATTTATGAGGATCGTATTTCTAAAGAAGACTTTCTAGACGGTCTTATGAAATTATATGAGATGTCTCCGAAAGATCGCGACGAGCTAGGCCAAAAGGGTCGCGACCACGCGCACAAAAACTTTGGTTTTGAAGCCTATGCCGAAAGGTGGGACGAGCTTCTTACTAAGATTAACGAGGAACATGGATCCTGGGCCACACGAGAAAAATATAAGTCATATGACGTTAGGATATTTTAAAAAATGAAAAAAACTATTGTAGTTAAGGGCCCAGCTCTATCTAGATCAGGGTATGGCGAGCAAACTCGCTTTGCACTCAGTGCATTGCGGGCTTATGAAGAATATTTTGATATTTATTTAATAAATCTTCCATGGGGGCGCACTGGACAAGTAACTTCACATACCGAAGAAGTGAAGTGGATCCACCAACTCCTTCAGAAAACCGCGCATGCCGTGAAAGCAAATTCGTTGACAAGCCCAGACCTCTCACTACAGGTAACAATTCCTGCTGAATTTGAAAAGATGGCTCAAACTAATGTGGGGTATACCGCAGGGATTGAGACTACGAAGGTTTCAGCACAGTGGATCGGCAAATCAAATGAAAATATCGATCGCATAATAACCACATCAGAACATGCAAAAAATGTATTTGATAATACACGAGTTACGGTAAAAGATCAAAATGGAAATGAACACCCCAACTATGGGCTACAAAAGCCCACAGTAGTAGTTAATTACCCCGTTAACCAATATGAACCAGATTCAGATGGTTTAGACATTCCATTTGAAACAACGAAGAATTTTCTATGTGTGGCCCAATGGGGCCCCCGCAAAAATTTGGAAAATACTATTCGTTGGTTTATAGAGGAATTCAAAGATGATGCGGATGTTGGCCTAGTACTAAAGACAAATACTATATCCGACTGTGTCAAAGACCGCGAAACCACAACCAGCAGATTAGAACATTTACTAAACAACACTTCAGAGGATAGAAAATGTAAAATTTATCTGGTTCATGGCGAAGTAACGCCTCATCAACTAGCGTGGTTATACACCCACCCAACAATGAAGGCAATGATTAATATTGCTCATGGGGAAGGATATGGATTACCGCTTTTTGAGGCTGCTAGCCACGGACTCCCACTCGTCACAGTTACCTGGAGTGGCCAGTTGGATTTTATTTGCAAGACAAACAAAAAGGGAAAGAGAGTCCCTCGAGTGTGCCGCGTCGATTATAATATCAACAAAGTTCAGGACTTTGCTGTTTGGCCCGGCGTTATTGAGGCAGATTCTATGTGGTGTTATGCAAAGGAAGCCTCTTATAAAAGAGCCATCCGGAGTATTTTAGACAAAGAGACTCATTTTCAACAAGAAGCCTCTGCACTGCAATCCCACATTCTGGAGACGTTTACCAAAGAAAAGCTTTATAAAGATTTTAGCGAGGCTGTTTATGGAGGAGAACTAATCACCGTAGACGTAGCTGATCTTCCCAAGGTGTCCTTGGTGACATCGGTATATCGTGCCGATGATTATATTGAGCAACTCATGGAAGACATGACGCGTCAGACAATATTTGAAGACAAATGTGAATGGATTATATTGAATGCCAATGAAAAGGGTCATGATATAGAAGAGGAAGTTATCCTTAAATATGTAGAGAAGTATCCTGACAACATTATTTACAAGCGCCTTGAAGAGGACCCTGGCATTTATGATACATGGAACATGGGAATTAAGATGGCTACTGGCGAGTATGTTACTAACGTCAACTGTGACGACAGGCGCGCCCCAGACGGACTAGAGAAGCAGGCGTCGCTACTATACGGAAACCCGGACGTAGATTTGGTTTATAACGACTCTTATATCACCCACGAGCCTAATGTTATGTGGGAGGATGTAGATGCCGCCACCGCGCAGAAGTATAATTTTGAACAATTCTCCAAGGAAGCAATGCTTCGGGGGAATCTTCCACACAATAATCCAATGTGGAAGAAAGATCTACATGATAAGTTCGGTTATTTTAACCAACATTATAAGGCCTCCGGAGATTGGGATTTTTGGTTGCGTTGTACATTCGGAGGTGCCACCTACATGAAGCATCCCGACGTTTTGGGAGTATATTATTTTAATCCCACGGGCATGTCGACGAACCCCGAACACGATTCCTGGAAGAAGGAACACGAACGAGAGATATTCCAGAACTATCTTCAGATTTATCAACAACAACAACAATCTCAGGCCTAGAATTTATGTCTAAAACTATTTTGGTAACCGGTGGCGCCGGCTTCATCGGCCATCACCTAATTCATTATATTTTACAAACTACCAATTATTCGGTAGTGTCTCTAGACAGAATTGATACTTCTAGTAATGTAGGGCGATTGCATGATATTATAGAAAGTAATTCGTCGTGGCGCAGTCGGCTTAAGGTTGTATGGCATGACCTGAAAGCTCCCATCAACCCTTATGTGGCTGAACAAATTGGTCGCGTAGATTATATCTTTCATCTCGCAGCCGGCTCGCATGTGGATCGCAGCGTAAAAAACCCAGTAGGATTTGTAATGGATAATGTAGTGGGGACCGTGAATTTATTAGAATACTCGCGTACTCTAACAGAATTATGTCTCTTTTTAAATTTTAGTACAGACGAGGTTTATGGTCCCGCGATGGGGAATAACGTTTTTAAGGAAAATGACCGCCATAACCCATGCAACCCTTACTCAGCCAGCAAATCTGCTGCAGAGCACATGTGTAATGCTTATTATGTTACCTACGGGATCCCTCTTATTACTACCCATACAATGAATGTTTATGGAATCCGACAAAATAAAGAAAAATTTATACCGTTAGTGATTAACCGCCTGTCAAAGGGGGAAACGGTCTTTATTCATACAGATGAGAACGGCCAAATTGGAGCCCGTAAATACTTAAATGCGCGAGATGTAGCTGAAGCTATTTTATTTTTGGTAGAACATGGACAAGTAGGCGAAAAATACAATATTTCTTCGAATGAGGAAGTGAGTAATTTAGAGCTAGCATCTCAACTTGCCGAAATAATGAATGTTACACCGGATTTCGTATTGCATAATCCAACTAGTACCAGAGGGAAAAATGATATTAGGTATGCAATCTGTGGGCAGAAAATGCGGGATTTAGGCTGGACACCAAAGGTTTTGTTGTCCGAAGGTCTACGCGAAGTGGTTGAGTGGTATCGGGGAGAAGACACTGGGGAGACTTAATGGATTTATGCACAGTGATCAGCCAAAAATATATCCCCCAGGCTCTAAACCTCATTAAAAGCTATAATTTTTATTCGGACAAAGAAAAAGTATTTGTTTATTATTTTAATACAGCCCCAGAATCATTAAAAATTTTTAATCAGTTATTTGGTAACCAAGTTGTTCTGCGTCAAGTAGAAGAAATATGTCCACATGCGTTAGATCCTCTAACCTTTGTTTACAAAGCTTATGCAATTAATGATTGCCTTCTCAATCATTCTCGGTCAATGATATATTCAGACTCCGCTAATTGTTTTATAAAAACGACAGAGCCGTTACAAGAGGACTTAGTGGACAATTCATTATTAATGTCATATCCACACCATGGCCTTACGAACGAGTATTGGACGACCAAAAAATGCTTTGAAAAACTAGAATCTCCAGCGGCCGAAATTATGCCTCAATACTGGGCTGGTTTTCAAGTGTATCAGAGAACTCCGGACAATATTCTCCTTGTAACCGAATTGTTAAATTATCTTAAGGATCCCGACGTCGCACTGCCCAACATGAAGGAAAAAAGGCCTGATGGGGCCGCCGCTAAATGTATCGAGCATCGCTGCGACCAATCTGTTTTATCTCTTTTGATTCACAAACACAATAGGCATCAATTATACGATCCGGAAAAGACTCTTAAATATGGTGATTGGCAAACCATTGTAGAGTTTGACAGAACCTATCGACCTGATTTCAGCAAGAGAGTTTTGGCCCCGCGTGAGTCTAAGTTTGGACAATTTAGGTTTTTAAATGCCAGAGTTTAAGCTAACATACTTGGGTCACGCAGGCTGGTTAATAGAACATAATGATTTTAAGTGCTTGTGCGATCCTTGGTTTAACCCGGCCGGTGCCTTCTTCTCCCAGTGGCTCCCCTTTCCAGATAATACGGGACTGTTAAATGATGAATTATTAGAAGATTTAGACTTTGTTTATATTTCCCACGCTCATGAAGATCACCTTGATCCCACAGTTTTAAGTAGAATCCATAAAGAGACCACAGTACTAGTTCCCAAGTTTAAGGATCCTGTTTTGCGCTCCTCGTTAAAAAAGATTGGATTCAAAGATATAAAAGAGATGACACGAGAGGGTCTGTGGAGGGGTAAAAATATCTCAGCCAGAGTGATTGAGGACGACGGCTATATGGATCAGGATTCGTGCTTGGTCTTAGACGATGGCTCAAATAAGATTTTAAATTTAAATGATTGTCATATGGATTTTGCGACCATTGAAAAATATGTGGGTGATGTAGATGTCTTGCTCTTGCAAGCCACCAGCGCAATTTGGTGGCCCTGCGCTTATGATTATGAAGACGCAGAACTTAAAGACAAGTGTAGCCAAAAAAGAACGAACGCCGTACAGCGCGCCATTAATTATGCTAAGATATTAAAAGCCAAATTAACCATTCCGAATGCCGGCCCCCCCTTTTTCCGCGACCCTGCGCTCCATCATTGGAATGAAACTCGTCGCGACACCAGCAACCCCTTTATTCTTGCTGATGATGCCGCAAGAATAATGCGTGAGAAGGACGTCCCGGCGAGGGCCCTGAACCCAGGTGATTTTGTGATATTGGGAGAGAAAATTAAAGCTGAAGTTGACGCCTCTCGGACAGCCTCTATCTATGATAATCTTTCTGACTACATCGACAGCTATGCCGCGCGGGTCCAGAATCAACATCCTATTAGAAAGAGAACACTCCAAGAACACAACGAGATGGTGGCAGTCTTTAAAAAACATGTTCGGGATATTTGCGATCATTCTCAGATATATGCACCCCAGCTTTCTTTTTGGGTGCTGTTTGATTTTGATGGGCTTGAGAAAATAGTAGTAAATTTTTCTAAAAACTCTAATGAATGCATTCGGCCATATAACGATTCTTTGTTATCTCAAATTAATTATCAATTTGTGTTGTCTCCGGATGCCATGTGTGAGTTATTTGCTGACCGCTACATAGATTTTGAAAGATTCTTTTTGGGCTGCAATTTTAAATGCCATCGGGATCCCGACGTCTATAATGAGGTACTCTTTACCCTGTTAAAAAACTTTGACCTCCAAAGATTGTTGATATCGGAAAAGATTTATGCGGACCGCAAAGAACTACTTAATGAAACCTATGAATTAGAGCACAAGGGGAAGACGTATGAGGTCCAACGTCACTGTCCACATATGCTAGCAGATCTTCGGCGTTCGGGGTATATAAATGAAAGCGGTAATTTGGTATGCTCTCTTCATGGGTGGGAATTTAAGCTTGATAGTGGAGCCTGCCTTAACAAGCAGAGTTGCTCTTTAGCAGTGAAGGAGATTAAGTCATGATTAAAAATAAGTATTCAATCCTGTCCGTCGATTCTAATCCGGACTATCTTTTCTTTGTACCGATGACGTGTGCATTCTGGAAAGAGATAGATTATCAGCCCGTGGTTTATCTAGTAGAAGACAACATACCGCCTGAACTACGGACTTTGGTTTTTGAAGAAACCGAAAAAGTTGGCGGCCAAATAAAAATTTTGCAACCCATGGATGGATACCGTACATGTAACATCGCACAGATTTGTCGTTTGTACGCCGCCGCCGATCCACAGTTTAAAGATGAGGATTATCTGCTTACCGACGATATGGATAAATTTGTCGTAGATTACATGTGGTTTAACCAACAAAGTCCCCTAAAAGACATTCACATTTATGATCCAGATGAACTGAATTACACCCGCCTTAAGATAGGAAATATTGGGATGAAAGCCTCAGTGTGGAAAGAAGTGATTGGGGTGCAAGAGGTCTCTGTTCAAGAAAATGTGAAGGCTTGTTTTGAAAAATATTTGGCACCCGATGCTGACTGGGATGCAGGGTGGAATTTAGATGAATGGATATTGACAAACAGTGTCTTTCAAAGTCAATATTATCCCGACCGTTGTCAAATGTTTGAACGAGGGGGGAACCAGTATGGTGTCCGCAACGGTCGCATTGATAGAGGAGCTTGGACACAAACTTTTAATACATGTATGAGTACCAAAATTATTGATGTTCATTTACATAGAGATCCCTACGTTGGTCAAGTGTGGGAAGACAGCCTGACAATCATGTCTAGGGTGTTCCCGCCGGCCCAGGTTGAGGCCTTTAAGGAATACAAAGAAAAGTTTGTTGAGCTGATGTGATGGAAAAATTTTTAGAACATCAAATTGGCATCGATGAATATATAACTGGTAATCGCTTTATTGACATTTGCGAAGAGTCCGGCGCCACGTTTTGTAAAACTGATTTTATACCTCAATTTATTAATAAGCCCGTCAAGGTTTTTGTAACTCACAATAGCGATTTTCATATTACCCCACAGATAGTGCGGGATTATGCGCCGCAAACGACCTGTTGGTTAGCTCAAAACAAAGATATAGAGTCTCCGGGGATACACCCGATCCCGATAGGCTTAGAAAATATGATTCTGAGAACCACACCAGCCGCAAGAGGGGGGCAATTTTCGTCCGCGGTACCGGGGGCACTTCAAAAATCCCAATTGATTGATCGCATCAATTCTTTACGACTCCCCAAGAGTGGGGATGTTTACATGAATTTTAATATTAATACCTATCCCGAAGAACGACAAAAAGTATGGGATAGATTTGAAGAAAAATCCTGGGTAACTGCTACCCAAAAACTTACTCTAGAACAATTTTATTTTGATTTAGCTTCATATAAATTTGTTATATCGCCCCGCGGTAATGGGGTGGACTGCCACCGAACGTGGGAAGCACTATACTTGCGCACTATTCCCATTGTCAAGGCGAGCACACACATGAATGGCTTTGCAGATCTGCCCATCTATTATGTTAATAGCTGGGAGGAATTAGAGTATAATAAATTACTGGATTTCTACGAAAAAGTGAAAACCGAGTTGTTTGATCTGAATAAGATGAAGATCAACGCATGGAAGGAGGCCATTTGTGAACACGCCGAATTACGTGGATAAAATCTTTATTATTCATTATACGAAACTTATTGAACGTCGTCGCCATATGGAAACAGAAATGGAGAGATGGTTTCCTGGAATTTCCGTAGAATTTGTGTCCCCTTATGACCAGGAGGTAGTGACGCCCTTGGACATTATCGACAATTTTGATATGCAAACTTTTCGCATGCGCCACGCTCGGGAGATGAAACCCGGCGAACTTTCCTTGTCGCTTAAGTTTAAGGAAGTGTTTAGAAAAATTTCTGAAGAAGAGCCGGGTAAACATTTTTTAGTTCTAGAAGATGATGTAATTTTTAAAGAAGACCCCGTCGCTTATATTAATAAGTTGCTCGATCGCTGCGAACAAGAAAAGATAGACTTTGATTGCATTTTTATGGGTGAAGCTGCCATGAGAATTGGTGATAATCAGGATATATTCGTCAAGAAAGAACACCCAGCGACCAATGGGTTATGCACGGTGCTATATAAGAAGACAGCTGTCAAACGGCTGCATAAGCATTTGTTAGCCACCCGGAACACGCAGCCTATGGACTGGGAACTTAACGATCGGTTTAAGGCCTTAGACTTTAATGTTTATTGGGCTAAGGCTATTACGGCTCATGGCAGCGTTTTAGCGGTCCACGACAGCAATCTCGCCGGCCTTAAATCTACTCTGAGGGATAGATATTAAAATGGAAAAAACAAAAATTTGGGTTATTGCCAATTGGCCTGAGATTTATGATCCAAGTGTCGGCATGAGATGCTTCAGAAACTGGCCCGACAACAATAGATTTGAACTGTCAAAGGATGATCATGAATATTTGATAGTGCTCGGCGGATTTCGCGGCAATGATATGTCGGTATACAAGGACAAAGAGAAGACCATCGGATTTTTGCTTGAGCCCAGGTGGTCAGCCAATTGGCAACGGGATCTGGACAAGTACTGCAAGTACGTTGTAGCCCAAGAGGCAGATATGTTTGAGGGGGATAATATTATTGAGTATCCCTTATTTATGCTCACACAGTCTACGGATTGGCACCATTTTTATCTGAATAGTAATTTTCCCAAGTTCCGACGCATGAGTATCGTTATCTCGAACTATGGCGGTAAACCGTTAGAACGAGAACGTCTGGAACTTTTCAAGGCTCTGTTAGCCACGGATTTAGACATTGACTTCTACGGCCGCAATTGGAACGTCAACGACTCGCGCTATAAAGGCGCCCCCTATAACAAATCAGATGCGCTGGTGAACTATGAATATTCTATAGCAATTGAGAATTGTCGACAGAAGAATTACTTGACTGAGAAGTTTTTTGATTTGACAGCATGCAACACGGTGCCTCTCTATTATGGATGTCCCAACGTGGCAGATATATACCCAGCCCAATCATTTATAGAATTAGACTTTTCCGGACCTATTGAAAAGACGGTTGAGCAGGTAAGAGAAATTTACGAGAAGGATGATTATTCCGCACGATTGCCCCATGTGCTGGAGGCGAAACAGCTTTATTACACCAAGTACAATATTTTTGACTTTTTACAACATATGATAGACGAGAAGAAGATATAATGAAGGTGTGTTTAATAGAGCAGAGCGCCGGTTTAGGTGATATTCTTTTTACTCTTAAAATTGGGGCCCACTATGCCAACGAAGGTTATCGAGTTATATGGCCCGTGCAACCCGTATATGCAAATCTGAATAAGTACATCAAAGTAGAGGGGATAGAATTTCCTTGTGTACATGATGTATACGACGTAAAAGCACAATACGAGAGACTAAAAAAAACCCAGATTTCTGATGTTACCGAGATAGATGGACTCCTTTACGTTCCGTTAAGAAGAGGATTTTTTTCGGATTTTGGCATAAATATGAGAAAAACCCTTGATCATGAGGAGTCCAATATGTTGTCAAAGTTTGGAATGTGTTCCTTAGAACACTATGGGTGGAGCGATTATTTTGATATTAATAGAAATTATCAAAAAGAGGAAGAGCTATCTAACAGACTTGGCCACGACGAAGCTGATAAAATTCATTTGGTAAATCATCGTTTTGGAACTCCTCCTCGCTGGCATGAAACACTTAAAAAAGAAATTATTACTCCCTCTGGCTTAAAGCGCGCCGAAATGTGTATTCTGGAGGGGTTTAACTTATTTGATTGGTGCGGCGTTATGGAGCGAGCACAGAAGGTTGATACGGTTGCAACATCCCTAGTATTCTTATTTGAAAAAATCTCTTTGAATTGTGTGCCTACCATACATTCCAGAAACAAAAAAATGCCGGCCGCCGCTAACGATTTTGAACTCATGAAAAAAATCTATTCTAAGGAATATGTTTACGAAGCATGAGAGAAGCAACAACAGTGTGGGTTAATGGGTGCTTTGATATTTTGCACCGAGGCCATGTAGAATTACTAAATTACGCAGCGACTTTAGGAGACCGACTGGTGGTCGGGATAGACTCAGATCAAAAGGTAGCCGCAGACAAGGGCCCTTCCCGCCCCTACAACACAGCCAGAGACCGAAAATATGTTTTGAAATCTCTGCGAGCGGTTGACACAGTAGTAATTTTTGACACTCCCCCGGGATTGGTGGAATGTATAAAAAATGTTGCCCCCGATTTTATGGTGGTGGGCTCCGATTGGAGAGGGAAGACGATTGTAGGGGGAGAATATGCTAAAGAAATTAAATTTTTTGATAGGGTAGGTTCGTACTCTACCACAAATATACTAGGAAACATGCGATGATATATGTGTTTGATATTGATGGAACGATATGTGAAAATACAAACAGTGATTATGAGAATTCGGTCCCTATGATGGCCCGGATCCAAAAAATAAACGAGCTTTATGATGAAGGAAATACCATCATCTTTCAGACTGCGAGAGGGATGGGTCGCAGCGGCAATTCCTCGGCGTTTGCATATGCAAAATTTTTTGAGCTTACCCAAACACAATTGAAAGAATGGGGCGTCAAATATCATAGCCTCTTTTTGGGCAAGCCTACGGGCGACGTATATATAGATGATAAAGGAATTAAAGATGAAGACTTCTTTGCCAATTAACTTTGTCCCCAAAGGGTGGGGTTTTGAAAAATGGATTGTAAACTGTGAAGAATATTGTGGAAAACTGTTATACTTTGTAAAAGGCAAACGGTGCTCGTGGCACTATCATGTTTTAAAAGATGAAGTGTTCTATATTCAATCAGGAAAAGTTCTAGTTAAGTATTCCGATCGCGATGATATAAACGGAGCCATGGAAATTATTTTGGGCCCTGGCGACAATTTTCATGTTTATCGTGGGTTGCGACATCAAATGATCGCCCTAGAGGATACTGAACTGTTTGAGTTTTCAACTCAGCATTTTGATGAAGACAGTCACAGACTTATAAAGGGAGATTAGATATGAAAAAACTAGTTTATGACAAAAAATATAAAACACATTTTTGTTACGACCCGCTAGCGTATGATGTTGTGGAAAGATATGCTAGAGATAATTTTTTTAAATTTACACATAAAACACCACAAGAAGTAGAGAATATAGTTATAGTAGGGGGATATCATGGTAATGAAATAGATATTTATAATAGTTTGTATCCAAATGCAAACATTTTTGTTTTTGAGCCACACCCTAGACATTTCCCGGCTCTAAACCAAAGATATGGAAACAGAAGTAATGTTTTTTTATACAAAAAAGCCGTATCTTCCGAGACTGGCCAAACTACATTTTATGATGTTTCTGGAGAAGGCCAATCCAGCTTGTTGAGATTTCAGGGACATGAATTTGGGTCTACAACTCATCTAGTAGGAAATATGCAAGTTGAAACTATACGATTAGATGATGTCAAAGAATTAAAAAATAAAAAAATAGACTTTATGCAGGTTGATGTTCAGGGCGGTGAACTTCTAGTACTAGAAGGCGCGAAAAAAACTATATTAAACACAGATGCCTTAATGCTTGAATGTCACACTGAGCAACACGTACACCCAGCCGATAAAGAGCCCTATAAAAACCAATGTTATTTACCAGATTTGATAAATTATTTTAAAAATAATGAAAACAATATCAGGTGTCACACTGTTGGATTAGACAATGAATACAATAATGGCCAAGGTAATTCTTTTTGGCATAGAATAGATGATCCACAAAGATATTTTTCTGGAGAAATAAAATGAAAGCTGCCATTTTAAAAGAAATAGATGCCCCTCTGGTTATCGAAGAGGTTGGGCTGACGCCCCTCCAGGTGGGCCAGGTTTTAGTAAAGGTTTTAGTCAGTGGTGTATGCGGCGCACAGCTACATGAAATCCGCGGCCATAAGGGCAATGCTAAATTTTTGCCTCACCTGATGGGACATGAAGGGTGTGGCATAGTGGAAGAAGTTGGCCCTGGCGTTATGACGGTAAACATCGGGGACAAGGTAGTAATGCACTGGAGACCCGGAGCAGGTATCGAGTCCCCTTTTCCAAACTATAACCTAGACGGCAAAATAATCAGTAGTGGAAAAGTGACCACCCTAAGTGAATATTCGATTGTGTCAGAAAATCGCTTAACCGCGGTCCCCTCAGACACTTCTAATTATTTGTGCGCGCTCCTGGGATGCGGCCTTACAACAGCCCTAGGTATCATTAATAATGAAATTCAGTTAAAGTTTGGCGAAAGCGTCATGGTGGTAGGGTGTGGCGGCGTCGGACTAAACCTTATTCAGGGGGCCTCCTTGGCGAGCGCGTATCCTATTATCGGCGTAGACATTAATGAAAGCAAAAGAGCAAAAGTAATGAACTTAAAAGCACACCAATTCATCAATCCACGAGAGGATGATATGGAAAATATTTTGAATAATAATTTGCCAAAAGGAAAAGTAGATGTTATAATAGATACTACTGGTGCACCTCACACAATATCTCAAATGATAAAATATTTATCCAATAATGGAAGACTCGTACTGGTGGGGCAGCCAAAACCGGGCGAAGAAGTGATCATACCGAGCGCCAGTAGTCTCTTCAGTGGTAGGGGCCAGGTGGTGAAAGCCAGTCAGGGCGGTAAAACCGACCCGACTGAGGATATTCCACGCTATGTGGCTCTTCACAAAGCCGGAATCTTGAATATAGATAAAATTGTGTCGCACAGGTTTGAGTTAGACCAAATAAACGAAGCTTTTGATTTATTGAGAACTGGCGATGCGGGTAGAATAATGATTGAAATGAATGAGGAATAAAAAGTATGGATTTTACAGTTGAAAATTTAAAAGAATTTGAACAAGAGATCGTAGATCTTTATTTAGATTGTCAGCTACCCTTTCTTTTCCACCTGTCGGGCGGAAACGAAAAAGAGCTGATTGAAATTTTTAAAGACATTAAAGAAGGGGACTATGTCCTAACCAATCATCGTGGCCACTATCATGCCTTATTGCATGGAATGCCACCGGAGACCGTTAAAGATCGTATTTTAAATGGTCGCAGTATGTTTCTATATGATCGCGCCCGGAATTTGTTTTGTACTGCCATTATCGGCGGCTCCCCAGCAATTGCTGCCGGCATCGCCTGGGCCCTCAAGAGAGCAGGCTCATCTAAAAAGGTCTGGTGTTTTGTAGGAGACGGTACCGAAGACAGTGGTCATCTATTTGAAGCTGTGCGCTATGTTGATGGCTGGGATCTACCCTGTACTTTTATTATTGAAGACAACAATCGATCGGTTGAAACCCCCAAAGTAGAAAGGTGGGGCACCGCAACTCACCCGGACTGGCCAAAGTGTGTTGTAAGATATCAATATGAATGTCCCTTTCCGCATGCAAGAATCCCAGCGTTTATTGATCTGGCAAAGACTAACAAGAAAACCGATGAAGAATATTTTCCTCATATGCCTGCCGAGGAGTTCCCCGATTTTGAAGACCTAGATGATGAGGGAATGAGCTTTAAAGATGCCGTCGTCAAGTCGATGGATGATCTGGCATCAGACGGCTCTATTTTTATTGGATATAATGTTGCTCGTGGGCATGCCATGGGCACTCTTAAAAATGTGCCGGAAAATCAGCTCATTGAGACACCGGTGGCAGAAAACTTAATGGCCGGCTTGGGCATTGGTATTAGCTTTGAACAAACCAAGGCGGTTATCTATTATGAGCGACATGATTTTATGTATGTAGCAGCTGATGCGATCGGCAACCATATTGATAAAATTAATAGAATTTCTCATGGTGAATACAATGTACCTGTTATTATACGAGCCGTCGTCGCCGACTCGGGCCCCTTCTACTCAGGCCCCACGCACTCTCAGGATTTGACTGAAATGTTCCGAGCTGCTGTTGACTTTCCTATTTTTGAGCCTAGAACAGCCAAAGAAGCCCTTATAGCATATAAGAAAGCACGCTACGCTAAAGGCCCGGTAATGATTATAGAAAGAAAAAGTTCCTATTGATGAAACAGGTCCTGGTTATTGGAGAGAGTTGCAGAGATATCTTCGTATATTGTAATACATTAAGGCTGTGTCCAGATGTGCCAGTCCCCGTGTTAAATGTCCAAAACCAAACAGAGAACGGAGGAATGGCTAAGAACGTTCAACGCAATATAGAAAGCTACATTCCGGGGTGTGACCTTATTACCAATAGCGACTGGTACAATATAACAAAAACGAGATACATTCACGGCGCGAGTAACCATATGTTCTTTCGTGTTGATACGCCTCATATCATCCCTCGCATTAATATGGAAGATATAACTTTTGATTATGATCTGGTTGTGGTGTCCGACTATAATAAAGGATTTTTATTAAAAGAGGATATAGCTTTGATTTGTAATAGTCACCCTAACGTATTTTTAGATACAAAAAAAGTTTTAGGCCCATGGGCCAATAATGCTGCATATATTAAAATTAACGACTATGAATATCAAAACTCACGACCATATATCACTCCCAAATTGGCCAATAAAATTATCCATACGACAGGTGCTAATGGGTGTGAATTTGGAGACAAGTTATACCCAGTCAATGTAGTGGACGTAAAAGACACGTCTGGTGCGGGAGATAGCTTTATGGCTGCTTTGGTGGTTGAATATTGCCGCAGTGCCGACATCGAAGAAAGCATCAAGTTTGCCAATAAGTGCGCATCAGAGGTGGTTAAGCAAAAGGGAGTTAGTGTGATATGACAAAATTAGATTTTGAAAATGTACAAGCAATGGCCGGCCATTCGCAAAAAGGCCAGCACTCTTACGTTAAAATGGTTTTTGACACTATTGGCACCACGAATAAATATTATGTTGATATCGGTGCCTACGATGGGATTACTAATTCCAACGTATACGATCTAAAGAAGAGGGACAATTGGTATGGTCTTATGATAGATAATAATTTACATAATATCTCTCTTAATTTACATCAACATAGCGTCACGCGAGATAACATTTGTTCTCTTTTAACAATGTATGGCGTACCGTCTGAACCTGATTTTTTGTGTATTGATATCGATGGAATGGATTATTGGATTTTAAAAGAGATCTTAAACGAATTCTCGCCGCGCGTTATATTAATGGAAACTAATATACGGTTTTCCTCGGAAGAGAGTACGGTTCTTAAATATGACTCCAACTATGCGTGGGACGGCTTAAACTGGTACGGCTGCAGCCCCTATGCGGCGAAGAGGTTGGCAAATGAGAATGGATACACACCGGTTTATCTTCACCATGACGACATATTCATCATCCGCGATGATCTTTTGAGCGATGAACAGAAAAATACTTCCTGGGAGGAAATATACCCCGGCCCGGACTTCGCTCTTTATCGCGGTCATGTGAAACCTCATCACCCAAATCCCATTCTCTCGCCGCGCTTAGAGGACTGGGAAGAGGTTTAAAAATGACAATTTTAATTACCGGTCATCTTGGCTTTGTTGGTTCTAATTTGTTTGCAGCCCTGACTTTATTGGACGAATATCCGGTAGGCATAGATGAAGAATACTTTTTCAAGGAGCACTGGAAAGAGGAACTTATTCAAATTTTGGAAGAGGTATCCCCTCGTGTTGTATTTCATGTGGGGGCATGCTCTGATACCCTGGAAACTAACGTAAATTATATGATGAAGAGAAACTATGAATCAACAAAAACTATTGCAGATTATTGTGATAAAAACAATATCCCTCTCGTTTATTCTTCATCGGCCGCCAATTATGGAAGCACCGGCGATTTTCCTTCTAACTTATATGGATGGAGTAAATATGCGGCCGAAGATTACGTGATTAGTAAAAATGGTGTGGCATTGCGCTACTTTAATGTATATGGCCCGGGCGAGCACAAAAAGGGAAGGATGTCTTCGCTAGCATACCAGGCGTTTATAAAACACACAAAAGGGGAGAGTGTTGCACTTTTCCCTCAACGACCGCGGCGCGATTTTGTATATATAGAGGATATAATCTCAGCCAATATTTATGCATGGAATAATTATAAAAAGGTAAAAGGGAGTTACTATGAGGTAGGCTCCGGTACCCCTCGCACATTTGAAGATATGTTAGATAATTTAAAAATTCCCTTTACCTATACTGAGCACACTCAGATCCCAAAAGGATATCAATTCTATACTTGCAGCAAAGAAGAAAAGTGGCTCCCCGGCTGGGCCCCGCAATTTACCCTAGAGACCGGTCTTAGTTCATACAGAACCTTTTTAAAAACAATGAAGGAAACGAGACAGTTGTGTTAGAATATATAACATATAAGCCCGAATCAACCATACACATAGGTGGGGGAGAAAAATAATGAAAAGAATATTAGTATGCGGCGCCGGCGGTTTTATCGGCGGAGCAATGGTGAAAAGATTAAAGGCCGAAGGCCACTGGGTCCGCGGAGTTGATCTTAAATATCATGAATTTTTTGATGTTACAACAGTGGCGGACGAGTTCATCCAGGGCGACTTGCGCGACCCGCTGGTCTGCGACCAAGTCGTGACAGAAGACCTAGATGAAATCTACCAGTTTGCAGCCGACATGGGCGGAGCCGGCTTCGTGTTTACAGGAGAAAACGACGCCGACATTATGCACAACTCGGCGATGATTAACCTTAATATAGCAGAACAGTGTGTTAAGAAGCAAGTCACTCGTATTTTTTATTCATCATCAGCTTGCATGTATCCAGAACACAACCAGATGGATCCTGACAATCCTAATTGCCGGGAAGACTCCGCATATCCCGCCCAGCCTGATTCAGAGTATGGCTGGGAGAAGTTATTCAGCGAGCGCCTTTGGTTTGCTTTCGCCCGCAACTATGGACTCACTGTTCGCGTCGGCCGCTACCACAATATTTTTGGCCCTCAGGGAACTTGGGACGGCGGCCGAGAAAAGGCCCCCGCCGCGTTCTGTAGAAAGGTCGCAGTAGCTCCTGAGGGCTCCGAGGTTGAAGTTTGGGGCGATGGTGCACAAACTCGGTCCTTCCTCTACGTTGACGAGTGTATAGAGGCTACCAGGCGCCTCATGGACCATCCCACTTTTGAGGGCCCAGTGAACATCGGCTCAGAAGAAATGATCGCAATCAATAAATTTGCTGAGATGGCCATTGACATTTCTGGAAAGAGTCTTACAATTGATAACATCGATGGTGAAAGATTCAAGAACAAGTATGGATTTCCAACCCCCGTTGGGGTTCGCGGCCGTAACTCTGACAATGCTCTAATTCGCGAGATGCTGGATTGGGACTACGAACAGCCTTTGCGAGTGGGCATGGAAAAGACCTATGCTTGGATCGCTGAGCAGGTAGAGGATCAGGGAGAATAACATGACAAGTGCACTGGTAACCGGCGGTTGTGGTTTCATAGGCAGCAATCTTGTAGATAAGCTGCTTGGTCTGGGCTATACAGTTACGGTTATCGATGATTTGTCCTCGGGGAAGAAAGAACATTGCCGAGAAGAGGCTACATACTACTTTGATGATTTTAAGAAAGTACTGACTGAAGGGGCCCTTAATCAAGAATTCGATGTAATCTTTCACATCGCCGCTGAAGCTCGTATCCAGCCAAGCTTTGAAGACCCCCTTTACACGTGCGAAAACAATAGCTACGGTACCGCAGTTGTATGTGAGTACGCCCGCGAGCATGGCTGTAAAGTAGTTTATGCTGGTTCTAGTTCGTTTTACGGCGGAGTATATCTCAACCCTTATGCCTTTGCTAAGTGGCAAGGAGAAGAGGCTTGTAAAATGTATTCGGAGGTTTATGGAGTCAAGACAGGCGTTGCCCGTTTCTTCAATGTTTACGGCCCGCGCAATCCATTAATCGGGCAGTATACGCCAGTTGTTGCTATTTTTGAGGAACAACGGAAGCGCGGCGGCCCCCTAACTATAGTGGGAGATGGTGAGCAGCGACGCGACTTTACACACGTTTATGACATTTGTGAAGGCTTAATAGCAATATCTCAAGGGGACTGGACCGGTGATGTCTTTAATTTAGGAACAGGCACTAATCATTCTATTAATGAGCTGGCCGAAATGTTCGAAGGAGAAAAGAAATACATCCCGCAGCGCACGGGAGAAGCCCGAGTTACCCTCGCAGATATATCAAAGACTACAGAGTTGACAGGGTGGAAGCCTTGTCATAATTTACACGATTACGTGAAAGGAATAAAAAATGAAGTTAACTAACCAAGCGATTGGAGCCGTGATGATGGCTCTTCAAAAATCATTGATGGAACAGAGTGATATTGTTCCAATGCTTATGGAGATGAACTTTCAAGTAGACCCCGAGGACTCCTCACACTCTACGCTGACGGTTACAAATCCTCCGGTTGTCTCCCTAGAGGGAGTCGCGCCGGCATTTACTATTGAAGAAGAGGAAGGAGACAACAATGCCTAAAACAACTAAAACGCCAGGCCCATCGTTTGTAACGCGTTCTGACGCAAAAGAACTAATTGATTCTGAACTACGCAACGCCACTCGCGAGCTATCTCGCGAGCTAGAAAAGCACCTTACGAGCATCCACGAGCGCTTGGTAACACTAGAACGCTCCTCGCGCTAAGCTGTGCCACGGTATATTTATCGGTGCGCTGATTGCGATGAACAATTTTGTGTCCAGCATTTGTCCAGTGAGACAGCTACCGAGTGTGTTCGGTGCAAATCAGAACACATAAAAAAGGTCCTAACCTCTTTTAGTACTCCTACAACATCGCCGGCCAAACTTAAAGTGGGCCACCGAACAGAGGAGTTCATTAAAGAAGCACGCACCGACCTGCAGCAACAGAAGGATGAATTGGGTAACAAACGATGAGTAATTTTAATATAATTTTAGCTATTTCGTTGTTGTTCAACGTAGGGCTTCTATGGTACGGATCAGCTCTCATTAAAAAGTTATTCTATGTGTCAGAGAACATAGCGGACCTGTACTTACTATTGAGATCATTTCAGCTATTTCTTAAAAACATGTACAGCATGGACTCATATCACGGTGAACCGATGATACAGGAACTGATCGGGAGGGTACGGGAAGTATCTGATGAAATAGAAGATTTTAGAGATGTTTTCGCAATAGCACTGGACGAAGAAATGGAGGAAGAATTAAATGCAGCCGAAGAAGCGACGCAAGGCGAGGAAGAAAAACCATTATTTTACGAAAGTTCATGAAGAAGCAATAGTAAAATACGCGAGGACTGAGGATAGAGAGTTACGATCAAAGTTGTATATAGAATATATTCAGCCGGCTTTTGATCAGATGGTAGATAAAATTATTTATACATATCGTTTTACTACCTTACCAAATATTGATTATCTAAAAGATGATTGCAAGGTGTGGCTTACCACCATATTAAACAAATATGATCCCTCAAAAGGATCGAAAGCCTTTTCTTATTTTTCAGTTGTAACCAAAAACTGGTTTATTCACAAAGTTAAAAGAACTCAAAAACGAAATAGAACCGAAGTCTTCATGGAAGACATGTTGAACCAACTAGAAGAGAATCTGGTGTCTGATGAGCCCACGTATTTTGAAAAGCGCTCTGAAGTGGAGTTTTGGGGATCCCTCAATCACGAGATTGATACATGGAACTCTTTTATGCTTAAGGAAAACGAAAAGAAAGTATTAATGGCCGTGCGAATTCTCCTTGATTCGGCGGATACTATAGAAATTTTTAATAAAAAAGCTATTTATTTATACCTACGAGAGATCACGGGCCTTAATACTAAACAGGTTGTTAATAACTTGAATAAATTAAGAAAGAGATATAAGGTGTTTAAAGACAAATGGGAAAGCGGCGAAATTTAAGCTTAGACGAGTATTTAGAGGAGACGACCACGAATATTCGTGAAGATCGCGCCCTCGCTAAATCACTCTTAATGGATGCTCTTAGTGATATGAAGGTATCCGACGGCGCTCGTAAAGAGCTGGGCCCCATAGCAGCAAAATATGTAGAAAATCTACAGAGATCAAACGAGCAGATGGTGAAGCTCGCTTCCCTCGTACAGAAACAAAAAGCCAACCAATTTGGTCTTTCAGAACACGATAAAAACCAATTATTTGATATTTTGAACGAACAGGAGGACGAATAAGTGTCAGGTATAGGGATCACGATCAAAGACATCGGCGATACCTTTGGATCGCTAAATGAACTTGACGCTCCACCGGGCCCTTCCGGCGACCGGAGAATTACCTCGACTACAGAAGCGCTTTCGGCAGCGCTAGCGAAGGCATATACGCCCGATTCTTTAGAGGGTCGGACCACGTTTATTGGTATCGTTTTGATTAGTTATCCTACTAAACTTCCTCGCCAAGGATCCAAACAGGAGCTTATCCATTCGCCGACGGCGTATTCGGGAACTGATGAGATGCCTGGTAGTACTATTTGGCCTTTTTATGATATATATAAGGTTTATATTCCCGAACTGGAATGCCGACCACTTGATTGGGAAAACACCGCCGGCGACAGCAGGCCCGGCGGTAAGATGAGCCTGCAGCAGCGCGTTATGACTTTTGACGATGTGATTCCGAGCGCTGAATTTTTGCGAGATCAGCCCGGGCCCATTCCTCCCGGAACTCTGTGCGCAGTTGAATACGAAGATATTACACAACTTAAAAACCCACGAATCGTGGGAATTTCTCCGGCCGGCCCTGCTTTTGAAATAAACCTCCAGACTGGTGAGACTAGCCTGGTGGATGCTTGGGATCGAGAGAGCCCCCACGGAGCGCTCGGTGGACTATTTTGGTCGAACCGGCAAGCACAAAAAACAGCCACGTGGCATTCTACCAATCCTAAATATTCATATCTTAATGGTACCGTGATGAAAAATGGAGACTTGCAGGATATTCCAGGCTTCTTTGTTAAACACGCCGGCGGCGCCAAGCTGCAAATCGCTGCAGCGGCCGACTGGGCAAGGTTGGCATCTGCTTATGCGAATCGGTTTGGAGGAGAAGTCCTCACAGGGGGAGGATACCGTCCATATTCACAGCAGGTCGCCGTTCGTAAACTACGACTTAAGGGCGACCGCGGCTGCCCACAGCCTTGCCACGGGAGAACCGGTGATCGTACTGGGTCAGGTAAATGCTCCGGACCAGATGATCCTCGGGGATCCTGCAGAGATATCGGCATCGCCGCCACCCCAGGCACCTCTCCCCATGGATGGGCGTCAGCTGTTGACCTCGCGTGGGCCAACCACCCATGGGCCTTCCCGACGGTAAAAACTGTAGGCCAAGTGACAGATGAAAAATGGCTTTGGCTTAATAAATATTCTGGCAAATACAACTATTTATTTAACGTTGACGGCGAGCATTGGCATCTGGGGTGGATACCGATAGGCACCGTGACCAACGAGAAGATCAAGACCAGTAAAAAGAGGTGGGATCCGACCGGCGTTAATGATACTACTGTGTTAGAATGCCTCCCGACCCAGACCGGGGAGAACGGGAATCCACCTTGTGGCCCCAGCCTAGGCGCCGGCGACGACCTGTCGACTACAACGCCCCCGGCCAAGACCGCGGCCGAGCTAGCGAAAGAAGCAGCCGACAAAGAAGATGCTGCGTTCGAGGCTGAAATGCGCGCCTCGCACGCAGAACAGGCCAAGCAATTGGAGATAGACTCATTGAACTGTACCGAATCCGCCCTTGATCATTACGCGAAACAGGATGAAACATACGATCGCGCGTATGAGAAACTTAATTGTGAAAATGATCGCGAAAAGCACTGCGCCGATTTTGCACAATCGCTCCAAGGAGCAGGCGTATTCACCTACGACGGTACTGCGGTCGCTGCGAGCGGCAGGGATTGTAGTGGCACAAGTTCCTTTATTAAAGACAGCGCTGGCCGCTTCGTGCCAGTTAACCGGAATAATTGATAGGAGAAAAACAAATGAGTGTAGATTTATCAAAAAAGAGAGAAACATCAGCCCTAGATCCTGAGACATTACCGGCTTTTGAAAAGGCAAAATTTAGAGAACTTTTAGACGCAGCATCTGAAGCAAACTTTTTTGGTATGTTCGGCCGCGGCCGACGACACTATGATGCTCCCACTTATTTATCAACCGGAGCTGAAAGAGTTGTATCAAATGGTAATTCGGGTATTGTTTTGGGCCTCGACCGACCTGGAAACAAACTGTCTGGGTTCGGGGGCAAAGGAAATACTCATTGCGCCGCCGTTGACATTGTTGCCGGCCGAATGGCCTCATATGCAACGTCTAAAACTTCTAAAGGAGAAGACGTTTTAGTAAACCCTAATTTTAAGCTAGACGCCGCTCGCGTCTGGATTAGTCAAAAGTCCAATGTGGATAGTTATTTTGATCTCGCGGCCGGGACTGTTGGGAGTACAAGCTCCGAGGATCCCCGATCAGCCGTTGCGCTTAAAGCCGATACCGTACGAATAATCGGGAGAGAAAACATTAAACTTGTCACGCGCACAGATAAAAGAAACTCTCAAGGAGGTGAGACAAACAACACCTATAAAGGACAGTATGGTATTGACCTCATCGCCATGAATGATGATGACGATATGCAATCACTAGTAAAAGGTGAAAATTTAGTAGCGTGCCTAAACGCGATTGTGGACTCCGTAGTGAGCCTCAGAACTATCGTTGAGAATCAAACAGAGTATACGCGAGAGATGTTTACTAGTATTATGACGCATACTCACATCTCCCCCTTTTACGGAATTTCTACTGCGCCGGATTTTCAAGCATGCTTGCCCGATGGGGTAGAATTTATTCTCAACAGCGTTTTAAACGCCGAGGTACCCATGATGCTCCAGCACATGATGGAAACGACGTCCATCGTAAACGATTATTTGTCGGACGAAGGCGGTATGGGTTCAGCCAAATACATCTGTAGCAAATATAACCATACCAATTAATCTATGAGTCCTCCTCCCCCTTTACCACCACCGCCACCGCCACCGGGCGTCGCCGGCATCGCTGCACGAAACGACTTGCAGACCAAACAGCCGCGTATTCCGTGGAGAACAAAAAGTGGTGATTATCATGTAGTGGTTTATACACAGAAAGATGGAGTTGTAACTTCCGGTGATGTTATGGCCGACCCGGACCTGGTAAATGCAGCCCTTGATAGCTATCTCGAGCACTACTTTCCTGAATATTATCCCCTTATATATGGTGAGAACGCGATGGCTATCGCTGATCACGAAAGTCGTTATCTGAGTATCCGCTCCGAGATACAGAGTGCCATGGTCGTGACCAGTGTGGCCAAAACAGATATGGCCTTCCTCGGGCGCCCCTTCAAGCGGGACACAAAGATAGTTTTTAATATTACCGGCGGCAATTTTAATTTTGCAACCGAGCGAAAACAGATGGTTGATGCTAATACACTGCCCTCGTTTGAGATTGCCCTCGATGCATTCAACGCAGCACAAGATTTCGGCGTGGAGACGAAGTCGGTTAATTTTGAAATGACCACAGCACCAGATCTGATTGAGCAGCTCTCTGGACAACTAAATTCTTTGGGGGACCTGCATCGTCAAATGGCGCAGCAGCTAAATTATAATGTTGATTTTAATATGATGCAGAAAGAAATTCGTCAAATTATTAATCATATGTTGACTATGGTTTATGACACGATTGATCCCGAAGGGCGAAGGCCGCCTATCGAGGGCACCGATTATATCACCATGTCTTTTGATGACGATAACCATATTATAAAAATTGAATATTTCTTTATTAATATCACAGAAGGAAACACTGAGCTTTCTAAGGTGGGTTATTTTACTAATATAAAAAACAACATTGTGCTTCAAAATCATCTTAACTTGAATATTTTGGCCAATTATGAAGAGATATTAGAAGACGCAGAAGCGAATTCCGGCCTAGGCCAACAGACGGATATTATGGGCTTCTTTGAGAAATATGGTGCTGCAGCTGCCAGTGGAAATCCGGGCGAGTTTGGTCAGTTTGGGGTTCCTTTTGGGCCCGACAGCCCAGGCCAACCTCCTCTTAATAATATTTTCGGCGCTAGTCCCCTAGCCGGCGCCGGCGCGGGCTCACGCTTGATACAGCCGGATAGGCAACTAAATGCTCAAGATTTCGAAGATCTAACTAAAAAGATAAAATCTTTCATAAGTTATGAAGAGGTAGCGAAGCTTGATGAAGTAGCAAACGATCCTGAGCTGAAAAGTCGTATGATTCAAAAGGAAAAAGCAAAAAAAATTAATGCTGCCGTCCAAGTTACGAAAATTATTGATAAATTTGCAACCTTTAACTTCCCTCTCGCGGGCCCCAATAAAAGTAAAGAAGCCAGAGTTATTAATCAGGTTCTGTCACAATTTGGTATTCAACAGCTCGCGATGGAGGCCATAGTTTGTTTAACGTTTGGCGTGGGTGCCGCTGTTCAGCGGATCACCGGTGCGGTTAGAGAAGCCCTCGTGGGCACTGATCTCTATAATCGACCGCGAAACCCTTCGGATGAGTTTAGTCTAGAGAGACCTAGCTTGGGGGACTTTAAGATATACTTTTCAATTACGGGCGATCCGCCTTTAGGAAAGCAGATCTTAAATATAGTATTAAGCGCTCTGGCTAATGCTGGTTTTGAGATTATTAAAACCCTCGCAGACTTAATCAAACTAAACTGTAATCAAATTTTACGCGGTAAGCAGGGCCAGCTTAATTGTGGAGAAGAGCTAAGACGGCTTAACGAATCCGCGATGATGGATATCCCTGATCTTGGCGACTTGCTGAATGAAGTAGCGCAGGGATATGGGTTTGGGAATGACCAAGCGGCATATGCATATTTTGAAGACGTTTCCACAATTTTGGATACGGTCGAGCTTTGTCGGTTATTAAATTCTCCCCTGGATGTAGAAACCTCCACTTTGAATAAAATTGTTGCTTTTAATCGCGACTATCGCGCCATCCACGTCCGCACATATCTGGCAACCGGAAATCAAGTTGTCTCCTACTTCCAAGAAATGTCACAGTACGTTGATACGACTACCCTATGTAACAATGCCATTAACGAGGGAATACAAGAGGCTATAGCATCATGTACTATTTGTTTGGATGATGATTTTTATACAGGCCTAGAGAAAAACGTCGCGATTGAAGAGCTTACTAATTTATTAGAGAACGGACCCAATATAGAGATTCCTCCATTTGATTTTATGTGTCCGGACTCCGAGTGGTTTATGGATAATCCAGTTTATTCACGTATTATTCCCAATACTTTTAATACTTTGGTGAATTCAATAAAAATGTATTTGGGCGGCTCTTTGGAGAGCGCCCGGTCATCATTGCTGATTGACGTTCTAACGAATGAGCCCAGCCCGGGCCGGGAATCACTGCAGGAATATTGCAGCGGCTCCCCGGGCAGCGCCGTTCAAGGCCCTGGCATGTGCGACGACGAAGAGTTAAAGATGACAAAAAATATATTGAACATAATAAAAGACATTTTCAGTAAACTCGCTGCAGGTATTGAGTTTATCAAGGAGAACGCCGATTCACCTATTTGTGCGGATCTTGATCTATCTAAGTTTCCTGACCCGGACGCACTGTTGATGGCGTTAGAGGCGATCACCCAAGGCCTCGCCGCTTCGCCCGACGCTATCCAGGCGGTGGCGGACAACATAACTGCAGCCCAAGGCGCTATTGATGCTGGGGGTGGCGGCCCTGCGATCCCCCCAACTGTTGTTCCGACCTTTCCGATTATTTACAAGAATGCGTTCGCCAATGCAATTGGGATGTTGGACTTCGGGTTCTCGTCATGGCCACCGACAATCGGCAGCAGGGTAGAGGGTTCATGGAATTCTAGCACTGGCGGCATCGCTAGTGGAAGCATTATAAAATCACTTACTGAATATGCTGATATTGGCGGCTCTCCCACATATGAAGAAATAATTTTTGGATTTGATTTCCGGCGAGACCAAGAATCAGTTCATAGTACGGATGACATACTGATAACTTATCCTCCATACACAACAGACGAGGCCTCCTATCTTAGTGTAAACTATGATATTCCTCTGCATGAATATTCTCCCAACCCAGCCGCACTTCCTTTAAATGGTTCCTTCTCACACGGGGTTACTTCCAATGCTTTGCCGGTGGATGAACATTATAAAACTAAATCATTAAATCCGTATGTTTATCGTTTCGTCGCAGCGTACGGAGCCGGCACTCTAACGCCTGACCAAGACTGGATGGCAGCCGCAGCTGTTGAGTTCCCCCTCGTTCAGGCCGCATCCATGCGCCGCGTATTTGATTATTGCTTAAGAAATGGCTCATTTTCTGCCGCTCGTGTTGAGAACTTAAATTTGTTTAAGAAGAACACGGATTGTTCCCCAGCCAATGTCGGTGATCTCATGGACTCTGATGGTATCATTGATCAAATGAAAAAAGACCTGACCGATGCCATGTGCTCTACAAATGCCGGGGTTAATATAACCGAAGCTGTACGACAATGTATTAAGTTTGGAATTATTAATTTACTCATACAGGCTATTTTGGTTCAGTTTATCATTAAGAATATCGTTGTTTTTTCAGCGTTTAGAATGTCGGACATCTTCTCGGCCCGGTACCCGATTCGCAATTATATAATCAGCCAGGTGGCCATAGAGGTCCGGAGATATAGTACATCGAACCCGCAGTTGGGCACACTACTAAGAGATGCAATAACTGAATATTTTGTAGCACGCAGCGGAAGAGTATCATCAGTAGAGAACGGAGGCATCACTCATTCTTATGCTTCATCCACTGTGGCGACGGGCCTCGCCGACCCTTCTTATACTAATATTGGGAATATTCAGTCGATGGTTGAGTTCATGGTAGACGAGAGAATCAACTATGTATGGGATCAAACCATTGAACAGGACTCCGAAACTGGCGCGCCCACCACGCAGGGGCGTTCAACAATGACCGCCATAACCAACATTATTGATGGGAAAGGCAATAAGAAGGAATATGCTGATGCTTTCTTGGAAAATGTGGTTGGGGTGTATAATGGATTTAAAGAAATGTGGGCCGATAAGACGTCAGCAGGTGCAACTACTTCTGTTGGGTTGGAAAATTTCCTGTCCGGCGATGCTATAGAAATTTTAGGAAATATAGGCATTGTTAAAGAGGTGACCATTCCTACAATCTCTCTTTCCCCGTCCGCTCAAAATTTATTTGGGAGCACCGGAAATGTTACTTTGAGTGTTGATGAGTTCATGAAACTCGGTACCGATTATGCGGGAAACATCGATATAGCCGTTCAGTACTCACTTTACTTGTTTGATAAAGGAGGCACAGAGAAGCACGCGAACGACGCCGGCGTCGCGATGCCCTATCACTGGGCCCCTTCTGACGAACACGGCTTATACGTCACGGCCTACAAACCCGGCTGGCCCGACCCAGAGTGGCTGCCAAAACGCTTGATGAGCATCCCGGTTGCCTCTGTGACGAACATAAACGCTATGCTTTTGACTGCAGGCGCCTGGCAAGCGCTACCGTCAAGTATAACCAGCTTTTTTGGGAATGTTTCATCGGTTACAGGAAACTTAATAGTAGGCGTTAAAAAGTCTGACTACGACTTCTTGCGTGCAAACACTGAATTGCAACTATTCCTAGACCAGTGTGCAAGCCAAAACACGGCCATCCTGGTTGCTCTCCTTTACAATCTTTATTTAACAGACAAGCATTTTTCAGCCACAACCGACTCCTTTAATACTACAATTACAGCAATCTTAAACTTGTTGCAAACAACCGAAAATACCAAGAATCCTCCAACGTTGCGAACTGGCTCCGGCGCCGACACCTTCAATAATAATATGGAAAGTCCAGAGAACAATCTGGAGGACCTGGGAAGAGAAATTCTCTTAAAGTTCTTGAGAGAAACACCATTGCAAATTCTTAAGGGCCTCTGCGAGCTTATAGATCCTCACGTAGCTCTCCATAAGTTTATTCGTAATATTACCGGAGAAGGATTTAATGTAGCCGCAAAAGCAGTTACTACAGTTATTGATTCAATGCCCGATGAACCCCCTAATCCTCTTAAAACACATGGTGCCACTGGGGAAGATGTGTTGGCGTTGGCTTTCTGCGGCTATAATCTTGCCAATCAATTTGGTTCCGAAGCCGGCGCCTCCGATTTTCCGGCCGGCCCCTCAGGCGCCGATACTCCTTTATACGGTCCTAAAATAACTTTAGATGGTGTTGATTTTACTGGAACGGTTGCGGGCCTATTTATAATGCCTCCCTCTCCCTTCGGAATTATTTATATAATAATTAAGGCCCTTCTAGATCAAATTGAGTTCCCTGATGGTTCGGAAGAAGAAGAGTCAACCGATGCCGAGTCAGAAGATAACGAATGTTAAGGGGTTAAAAATCATAATGATAAGTATTTATTAGGAGGTATATAGATGTCATCTGGATTGTCCCCCGCTCTTCCATTAAAAGTAAGTGATACTTTTGGAGCATACGATATGATTACAAGTTTTGAGTCTTTGGCAAATCAAAATTTAAAAATGCTTTTGTTAACGAGCCCGGGCGAAAGGGTAATGGACACAACCTTTGGCGTTGGTCTCAGACACATGCTTTTTGAGTCTAATACCACCGACACATATGCACTAGTCGACGGACGGATTCGTGAACAAGTTCAAAGATATTTGCCTTTTATCAAGATAGAAAAAATAGATTTTTTGATCCCCGAAGGCGCACCAGATTTATATCCTCATACAATAAATCTGAAGATGTATTATCAAATTATGCCTTTAAGCTCTTTTGCGATGCTAGAAGTTGATGTTGCGGGGGCAAATGTCTAATTACTTATAGGCTTTACAAGATATGGATAAAAAACTAATACCAATAAATTATACTAGTCGCGACTTTGAGTCAATACGCGAAGAATTAGAAAACTTCGCGAAGCGCTATTATCCCAATACCTATCAAGACTTTAATGAAGCATCTTTTGGTTCCTTAATGATTGATACGGTCTCGTACATCGGCGATATCCTATCATTTTATTTAGATTATCAAACCAACGAGAGCTTCCTGGATAGTGCGGTAGAATACTCCAACGTTTTAAGATTAGCTCGCCAATTAGGGTATAAACAAACAACTTCCCCGGCCTCATACGGAGTATTAACGTTTTATGTAGAGGTACCATCAGCCACAACGGGACTAGGGCCAGATAGTACTCTCGTCCCTGTCCTCCAGGCCGGCTCAACTTTTAATTCTATCGGCGGTGGTACATATACTCTTATGGATAACGTCGACTTCGCCAGTGCAGGTTCCCAGACGGTAGTGGGCCAAGTAAATACACTGACTGGCCAACCCACCACCTATGTTATACGCATGTTCGGCCGCGCTGTATCGGGCCGCGGCGCCATCGCCACAATTGAAATCGGAGAATTCCAGAGGTTTACTGCAGTAAAAATATCAGCACCAAGCGTAAACGATATTATTAAAGTAGTAGATACTGAAGGCCACGAATACTTTGAAGTAGATAATTTATCACAAAACATAATTTACAAGCCCATCCGAAATATGGGAAACAATAGAAGTACTGTTCCTAACATTCTCAAAGCAGTCCCCGTCGCCCGACGGTATACGGTGGAAACAGTTAACGGCGAGACGTGGCTTCAGTTTGGGTATGGTTCCGATAGCAACAAATTAACAAATCCCGTAGTAGATCCCACCGAAGTGGTGTTGGATCTTAATGGGCGCAACTATAGTAGTGAACTAGATTTTGATCCTACAAAACTAATAAGTACGGATAAGTTTGGTATTGCACCCTCTAATACAAGCTTAACGGTAGAGTACCGATATAATACCACTCAAGATGTAAATGCCGGCTCCGGTACGATTACTCTTATTGGCGATGCCAAAATGAAGTTTAAGTCTCAAGGGTCACTGACGCTAGGTAACCGGTCCACGGTGATCGGGTCCCTAGAAGTGTCCAATGACCGGTCATTTGTAGGAGATATTTCCTTACCCACTTCTGAAGAAATTCGGCACCGCACTTATAGTTACTTCGCTACACAAAATCGCGCGGTGACAGCTCAAGACTATCAGGCCCTAACTTATAGCATGCCGGCCAAGTACGGCCAACTTAAACGTGCTTCCGTCTTAAAAGATTTTGATGAGTTTAAAAGAAATATAAATATATATGTTATTGCTGAGTCGTCTACCGGCAAACTAATAAAAGCCAACGGAACTTTAAAGAATAATTTAAAAAATTGGATTCTTCAGTATAAGATGATCAATGATACGGTAGATCTTTTAGACGCAACTATAGTGAACTATGCGGTGGAATATGAGGTTCTTACAGGACTTAATGTGAATAGGTTTGAAGTTATAAATCAATGTACAGATGCCTTGGCCAAAAAGCTCGCACATACCCCGGACATCGGCGAGCCGTTGTCCTTGACGGATATGTATAGAACTTTACAGGGAGTAGAGGGAGTTGTAGACGTATCTTCTCTCGAAGTGAAGCTTCGTTCTGGTAATCTTTATTCGGAGTCAAATTATAATTTTGAGGCCGCCATGTCGGCAAACGGTAGAGATGTATTAGCTTTTTCCAATGTTATATTTGAATTAAAGTATCCTAATGTTGATTTAGTGGGGTCTGTTAGATAATGGCCCTTCTTCGTTATAGCGCTAGCGCCGATACAACTCTTACCAATGCTTTTGAGGCGAATCTGACCACCCGCGGCACCGGCTCTAATATGGGGTATGCGGATGCACTGGAAGTGTTTTCCATCTATGGCCAAGAGTCTGGCTCGGCAACTGGCCAATCTCAAGAGCTTTCGCGAATTCTTATACAGTTCCCTGTGAGCAAAATTTCAGCTGACAGAGCCGCAGGCACAATTCCTGCTTCTGGAAGTATGTCCTTTTATTTGAAGATGTACAATGCGCGACAACCATGGACGCTCCCGCAGGATTTTAATTTAGTGGTGGCACCGGTCTCTCGTTCGTGGGCCGAAGGAAGCGGCCTTGATATGGATGAATATCAGGATTTAGGAACTTCCAACTGGATGAAAGCAGATAACAGCACATCTTGGACTTCTATTGGAGGAGATTATCGTACGGCCTCAAACTACAATGTACCCTTCCCTTTGGGCTATGAAGACCTGGAGTTGGATGTAAGTGATGTGGTGGAGCAGTGGATCGCCGGCACAGACCCTGCGTTTGCCAATAATTATGGATTTGGTATACGACTAACAGCCAGCCAAGAAGCTTATTTTTCTAGTTCTACGGGTCAAGATACCTCGGTTCTAATTAATAATGTCGCCGGCGCCACAGAGTCTTATTACACCAAACAGTTCTTTGCTCGCTCCACTGAATTCTTTTATAAACGCCCGATGATCGAAGCGCGCTGGGACTCTAGTCTTAAAGATAATAGAGAAAACTTTTTTTATTCTAGTTCGCTAGCCCCCGCGGCCGATAATCTGAATACTTTATATCTCTACAACTATATCCGCGGCCGTTTGGTAGACATCCCTGGCAGCCCCACTATACGCGTCTCTTTATTGTCGGGCAGCACCTCGCCAGAAACCGGCAGCGCGG
>TARA_R110000824_G_scaffold66344_5_pt1 | contig 34159 bp, 14 predicted proteins | sample TARA_R110000824 | Tara Oceans TARA_R110000824 (sample SAMEA4397747) | marine metagenome | biome: Polar Biome; feature: [MES] marine water layer (ENVO:01000295) within the mesopelagic zone...; material: water (ENVO:00002006), including particulate matter (ENVO:01000060) such as......
TGGTACTATTCCAGTTACAGAGATATGGAGAACTTTTGACCAAGACGTAGATCCTTCAGTATCTTCATTAGAAAGTATGGTAGAAATTATGGGAGCTGATTATGTAAAGAGAGCTTTTGATAACGGAAATTTATCAAGAACATTCTTAACTAATCTTGAAGCTGCTCACTTGAACAAAATTGCAAGTGATATAGAAACATACTTAATGTGGGGACATGGAGGTAGAGTTAAACAAGATGGACCAGATGACATCAGAATGTCTGTAGGTCTTTGGAAGCAATTAGATAACTCTTACAAGAGAATCTATAATAAATCTTCTTTCAGTTTAGATATGTTCAAAACTGAACTTTATAACTTTTATCAAGGTAAAGTTGAATTAGAAGGACCAGATCCAAAACGTACATTAATTGTACAAACTGGAATTGGTGGTATGAAACTAGTTAATGACGCTATTGCAAAAGAAGCAGCAGGACTTACAACTATTGGTGGTGTAATAAATGCTGATGCTAATGGAATGGTAACAGGACAAGGTATGGACTTAGGATTTGGATATGCATTCACATCTTATGTAATTCCTTTCTTGGCTAATGTTAGATTTGTACTTAATCCAGCTTTTGATAATTTACATACTAATGATATTGAAAATCCACTTATTGATGGAAGACCATTAAGCTCTTATAGCTTTATAATCTTTGATATCACTGAGTCAGGAAATGATAACATTCACTTGTTAAAACTTTCTTGGGATAATCAATTGAAATGGTTCTACCAAAATGGAACTATGGATTACATGGGTAGAACGCAAGGATTTGCATCATCAGGTAACTTTAATGGATACCGTGTAATGATGACACAAACCATGCCTTCTATATGGGTAAAAGATCCGACCAAAGTCTTGAAGATTGTAATGAAAAATCCAGTTACTGGAGGTTCATTCTAATATTCATATTTAGTATAAGGGAGGAGTCAAATCCTCCCTTATATTATTTTTTAAACTTTTTATAAATTTAAACCAAAAAATAAAATGCCAAATAAAAAAAATAAATCTAAAAATATAGTTGAAACAGCATTAACAGATAATGCTAAAGAAACTTTAATAAATGTTGTTGAACCAACATATACAGAAAAAGCAATTACAGAAGTTACAATGATTGAAAAATACCAAGAAGGTAAAGATCAATCTATTGCAATACGTACATTTTTTGATTCTGATATAGAAAATATGGGATTAGAGAATTATCATATGTCACTTTTTGAAGGAGTTATTCATGAAGAAGAGTTAACATGTCTTGAAGTTAATGGAATAAAAAGATATGTTACTGGCTTAAATGAATTTGCACCTGAAATTAGAAAGCTTCCTGCAATTAAAAGAGAAGCAAAAATAAGAGAAATAAGAATAGCAGTTACTGCACTTGAAAGAGATTTAGCAGCTAATATATTAAATCCAGAAGATCCAGAGTTTTGGAACAAAGTTAAATTATTAAGACATGATAATCATGATTTTTGGAGTAAAATTAGTATTAGGTTAAGTAATGAACCATTTTATTTAGATCCTTCAACAGATCCTTATGATCTTATTAAAATGTATGCAATAGATGCAGGAGGATTTTCTATTGTAGCTAAAAATTTAAAAGAAGCAAAAACTAAAACAAGTTATAAATTTTATTTAGACAAACTTGAAGATACAGTAAGTACAAGAACTGAAATATCTAAATTAAGAAATAGAGCATTATCAGCATTAACTACTATGTATGATTCAGAAAATACAAAGTTATTTTATGTAGCAAAAATTGTAGATGCTAATAGTACACAGTATAATAAATCTACAGCTAATGATATAATTTATGAAACTATGGATGAATTTATTCATGGTAATGGACACGATCATAATGAAAGAAGAAGTGCACAAACTTTCTTAGATACATCAAGATTAAGCATGGAAGATTTAAAACTTAAAGCTGTTATTAAAGATGCAAGTGGGTATTCTTTAATTACAAATAAAGCTGATGGTTGGATATATTTTGGATCATTAAAGCTAGGTAAGACAACTACAGGATGTTTAGAATGGTTAAAAAACCCTTTAAATGAAGAACATATGTTATCTTTACTTAGTCAAGTTGAATATTATTGGAATATGTAATTATGGCAATTAATAATACTACATTACAAATTAAATTTAGACAAAGGCTTAACAAAATTGCCAGCAATGACTATGATAATATAGAGTGCTGGCAAATTGTTGAGGCTTTTAATAAAGCACAAATTGAATGGTGTAGAAGACAACTACATGGTAATAACATGTATAAAGAAGGAGATGAGATGTCTAAAAGAAGAATAGATGATCTTCAAATTCTTTTAACAGATGTAGGTATGACATTTAATGATTCTGCAGATTTTATTGAATCTACAGTTGGTTGGTTTCCTGAAAATTATCTTGAATATAAAAGAGTAACAGCAGAAGCATATACAGATTGTTGTCCTCTTGTTGGTGGAAAAGAATATGCAAAAGGAAGAGTAATGACTGTATATTTAGCAGAAGAAGCTAATGTTGATTTATATATGAGAGATCCACTTAAAAATCCAAATTTTGAATGGGGTGAAACTTATTGTACAATGCAGGGTAATCAAATAAGAATATATAAAAAAGACTTTATTCTTGTTGATCCATTATTTACATATTATAGAAGACCAAGAGAAATACAAATATTAGGATGTGTTGATCCATATACATTAGTTGAATCAGGTGCAGATGTTATATGTGAATTTAAAGATGATATTGTTGAAATAATGATTGATGAAGCAGTTGCTGTTATAGCAGGTGACATTGATAACATTAATCAATATGTAAGAGGATCAGGATCAGCAGAAAAAAATAACTAATATATGAGGTAATTATTTAATTATTTAGTATATTATATATGTAGCTATGCTACCAGAGAAAACTGTAAACAATTATTTATTTATTTATAAACTTTTAAAAATTAAAAATTATGGCTTATTTCAATCATGCATTTGGTAAAGCATTTTACCTACTTGCTTTTAAAGATAACCCTGCACAAACTTCAGCTAATTTAACTACTGCTGGTGACTTTGGAGTACTTAACGGTGCTTACAAACAAGTTGCTTCAGCTAATGTTGGTACTCAAGCAGCTGGCTTTTATTTAGCACAGGGTTCATTTATGGCAAATGATACAATCGGAAACAACCCTGGGCATGGGGGTTACAAAGAAAGTACAAAATCAAAAATGATTAAGTACAAATATATTTCTGATATGTGGATAACAGACTGCAATTCTGAAACAGCAGGAAAACATGTTACAACAATTTCTCCTTTTATAGGTAGAGCTGCAGGTGCAGCAGCTACTGGTGCACAATCATGTTTTCCATGTGGATCAGATCCAATTATGAGAGTAGATATTGATGGAACTGCTGCATTAAGATTATTAAATCACAATGCTTATCAATCATTATCTGGTTCATTACCAATGCCTAATGCTGCTGCAAGAGCTCAAGCAACTTTTCCAACTAGTGGTGTTGACATGTGTTGTCTTCCACAAAATGCAACTAGTGCAACTGTTGGTAACTCTGGTATTGCTCCATCTATTGTTGCAATTAATTTTAGAGATCAATTTAACAATGATCCTATTTTAAGTAAATTAGGTACTGCAAAAGTATTTGCAAATAGAACTGCTCTTCCTGCTGAATTTTATGAAGTAACTGCTGGATCTGCATTTGAACAACAAGTTTATATTGGTGGTGCAAGAGGTGTAATGTGGGTTGCTAACAACGTTGGTGCTCTTGATACAGTTATTGCAGTTGCTGCTGTTCCTGTTGCTGCTAATGCATTTTTTAGTGATAACAAATATAGATTAGTTATTGAATTAAAAACAAGTTGTGAATTACAAACTCAGTTTAGTTCTTGTTCATTTGATACTAGAGATTTTTATTTAATGGGAGGTCTTAAGCCTTTAGCAAGTTTACAAGATGAAGCAGGTGTACCGTGTGTTGCTTGTCAAGGATATGTAGAAGAAGCAACTGTAGCATCTACTGGGTTAGCTTCTAGTGCTACAAACCCTGTAAACTTAGATTTCTTACAAAGAAGAACATCTTCTGAAACAGGTATTAATGACATTCTTATGACTGAAAATTATAGACAATCTCCTTACAATCAAGGTAACAGAGATTCTTCTAGAATGAGACAACAAGAAGGAATGTCTGGTATTGTTGATTTATTAGGAAGAGACGCTACAAGTAGTTCTTGTGCTGGTCACTTCAAAGTTTATCATATGTTACATAATGTTCCAAGATTTAACAATCCTTCTGGAACTTTTGATAATGATCAGTATCACTACAGAGTTTATACTAAATGTAGTGGTGGTGTAGATATTGATAATGAATGGTTAGCAATAGCAATGGCTGCTGAAGTTACTAACTTAGAAGGATCAGGTATTGTTACAAGTGTAATTGAACTGAAAGCTAAGGGTGGTACGCCAGTTGCGTAAGTAATCTTTATATATATTAACCAAAAAAGGGGTGGATTAAATTCTACCCCTTTTTTATTTCATTTAATCTGTAATTTTTTGTATATTAATAATGAACGATATACTTTTTTAATCTAAAAACATATGGCAGCTAAACATATTTTGAGTCTAGATGTTATTGAAACATCAAACTGTTCTATACTAAATGTAATAGATACAAGTATTTATACAGACGATATTCCTTTTAATTGTGGTGAATTATTAATAACTCCTCCAGGATTTACAGCACCTGTATTAACAAAGGTTCAAAAAGACTTTAATTTAAAATTTAGTGCATGTTCATTAGGAGTGCAAACAACAAGTTGTAACACAACAATAGGTACACTATCAGATGGAATATATATCATAAAATATCAAGTATCCCCTACAGATAAAGTTTATGTAGAGTATAACTATTTAAGAACTACAGAATTATTAAGTGCATATTATAAAAAATTATGTGAATTAGATGTGCAACCATGTGGACCATCTTCAGTTAAAAAAGATTTGTTAGCTGAAATGTATTACATTAGAACCTTAATAGATGCTGCAAAAGCAAAAGTAGAATTTTGTCAAAGTCCAAATGAAGGTATGGAACTTTATGATTTTGCTAAAACAAAACTTAAAAAAATTACATGTGAAGTATGTTGTTAATATAAATTCTTAAGATGGCATCTAAAAAAAAACATGAAGAGATTCTAAAGCAAATTAATATAAAAGAAGAATTTGCGGACAAAGTGTATAAAAAAATGAGAGCTGATAGATATGGCTTAACTTTTTGTTGTCCAAATGATCTTCAAGATATTAATATAAAAAATTATGCTTGTGATTGGCAAAATATTGCATATGATGCAATGCCAGAAGCATATGTTAAAAACTATACTAGAAGTCCAGTACAAAATTATTGTGCACCTCCAGGTAGTTTTAATGCAGTAACAGGTTTATGTGATGCACAGGCTGAACAAACATTAGTTGGTGTAACAGATTTTACACTTTCTGATTCTATTCCTAATGGAACTGCTAATGCTGCAACTTCAGCTAATTATTATAGATATGGTATAGATTGCCCTATTATATTTTCAACTGTAAATTTAGATGGAACTGGAAGTGTACCAACAATGTTATCTAATACTGCTAATGCTTGGTGGAGAACATACAATGCAACACCAACTGGTCCTGAATATAATGCAAGTAATCCAAATGTAACTGAAATTTCTTTTGTTAATGCTTTAGGTAAAAGACCAATTGCAGGATGGCCAACTAATGAAGTATATGAATGGGCCACAACTGTAACTGTAACTGCAGCAATGGGATCAACAATGTATCATGTTGCACTATGTGCAGAAGAAAAATTTTATTTTTCTAGTACAACTGGTGGTGTAACAACAGATCATATTAGTACAGGAGCTTTTAATGCAACTAGTATATTACAAATGATTCAACAAGCTGATCCTAATTTATCAGGACTTACTACACCAATAACTATTCCTAATATTGTATCTGAATATGGACATGATGCTGTAACAAGTTGTCATCAAGGTTTGATAAGTGAAGGTAGTAATGTATTTGTACCTACTTCAAGAATGTGGATATATCCTTTAGAATTAGCAGTAGGTTGTCATACAATTACAATGAAAGGTGATAATAAAAATGGTAATGGTATGGTAGCTGCAGTAGTATTTCAAAATACTCTAGCAGAAATAGTAGCAGCAGATGAAAGAAGTGATTTAACAGAAATATTTGCTAGTGATACTCAAAATGCTTTATATCAAAATATAAATATAACAACTCCATGGACATGTCAATCTCCAGCTTTACCAATTAGCACTACACCATATAGTGTAGATTGTCCTGGTTGTAGAACAGAATCATCTACAATGGTTCTTCAATGTCCTGAAGGATATTCTTTTAATGAAAATACACAACAATGTGAAGGAACATTTTCAACATGTAATACAGAAACTTTAATTTTTGAAGTAGTAAATCAAAATGGTGACGTAATGCCTAATTATGATATTACTTTTGATGGAGGAAGTTATACAACAGATATTGAAGGTAACTTGCAAATTGTTATAGAAAATGCATCTGTTGATACAGATCATATGTTTAATTTATGTCACTGTATAACAACAGGAGGTGGATGTGCAATTCAAAAAATAAAAATAACTGTCACTGATTCAAATGCTGTAATTTGTACACCAGTAGATGAAGTTTGTCCATGTAAAGCTCCAGCATTACTTAGTGTAGTAATGCCTTCTTTATTAGATAGTCCGCAAGTTGCTATTTTAACATTCCAAGATCTTAATTTAGCAAATACTTTAAATACTATATCATCATATAGTTTTGAATATAGAGTTTATACTTCTACAGGTGATGGTGATTGGACAACACAAATAATAACAAAACCATCAAGTGGTACAACATTTACTGTTAATTTTTCAATTAGTGCTCAAGTAGATTATGAATATAGAATAAAAACTACTTGTACTAAAACTGAATCTAATTACAGTGCAATATATCCTATAGAAATTGTTAGCATTACAAATCCTGCTGATCTAATTGCATGGTGGGATTTTACAGATGTTGATAATATGTTCACTGATTTAGCAGCTAATACAAAAGTATCTGCAAGTAGTGATCCAGTTAGACGTATAAATAATAAAGCAACTGATACAAAAAAACTTGGTATTTTCCTAAGAAGTGTAGAAACTCTTGGTTGGACTGGTGTATCTACTACTCCACCTAAATTTAATTTAGGAGGAACTAATGGTTATAGTTTTGTAGAGTTTAGTACTGCAGCGGGAACAGATGCATCTCCATTGTTTGGAAGTGCTACTGCAGGATATGGTGGTGTTACAGATGGATCAGCTTTTTCAAATTTAACTAATTTTAGTAATCAAGATTATACAATAATTAAAATAATAGGAGCAACAAACTCAACATTAACAAATCCTACACTTACTCAAAACATGATATCATTGGGTGGTATAAAGGCTTCTTCAGGAACTCTTGGAAATTTTGTTTCAGCATTTAGTAATGTTGCAGGAAATAAGTTTGCAATAGATTCTATAGGTACAAGTGGAGCTACACCTAATCTTACTATGCAGTTAGGTAAACCACAACAAGAAGGTTTTCATATGTTTGTAAATAGAACATCTAGTGTTAATTTACAAAATCAATTTAGTAGAAATGCTGTAACTGCAGATGAAGAAACAACATACAATGAAATTAATTTATTTGGAGTACCTACATTAGATACATTTAATTTTAATACTGGAACTAATGTGAATGTAACATTAGGAGCAACTGTTTTTGAATCTTTAGATATGGGAACAGCAGCATATAAAGGACAATTATATGAAGTTTTAGTATATAATAAAACATTAACTGATGAACAACTTGTATCAGTAACACAATTCTTAAGAACTAAGTATGGAATTATATAAAAAGAAACAAAATAAATAACTTGTATGTATCAGTAAAAATCAGTATATTATTATATACACATGTACTTGATACAACTGTAAAGAATAAATATTTATGATACCTAATAAATCAAACACTACTAAAGGATGTGATAATATATCATCTAATTGTGTTATTTGGCAAGGGCCAGATTTAACATGCGTTAATATATGTAATGGTGACACTGTAAGTGATGTAGTTGCAAAATTAGCTGAACAATTATGTGAATGTTGTGGATTAACTGGTGAAAATAAAAGTTCAAAATCAAGTTCAAGTATAGATATTAGAACAGTTAACCAACTTTGTTTAGAAACAGATTATGGTAAAGCTAATAATATTCAAACATTACTTACTAATATAGTTGATAAATTATGTACATGTTGTGCAAGTACTAAAAGTGCAACTGATGTTTGTTCTTGCTCTATTCTACTTCCTGACTGTTTAAGAGAAAATGCTAGAAAGTATTTAAATACTACAGATAGTGTAAGTACAATGGTTCTTCACGATTCTACAACAAATAAAGGATATGCACATTTTTTAGCAGAAAGAATTTGTGTTAATGCAGGTGCTATTAATGATGTAAACAGAATGTTTAATTCATTAGATGGTAGAGTTGTTTCATTAGAATCTAAAACTAAAAGAAATACAACAGTTACCCTACCAAATGTAACATTATCAATTGGAGGAACTGGAAGACCACAAAAAATTGATACAGCAGTTGTTGCTACAAATGTTGTTTTAAATGAATACGCAGATGTTATAGGATCAACAGGAAGTATAAATTCTGCAATAGCAGTATCTCCAGATTTATCTGGTAGAAATAGATTAAGTGGAAATGGTACAATGTCAGCAATAAGAAGTTGGATTAGTGTTCCACGAAATTTAGCACAATCATTTCAAAACTTATGGATAACAACAAATGACATAAGAAATTCTTTAGAAAGTATTAAGGAAACCGTTGCAAATCCATTATGTGGTGATATTACTTTTGATGTTAAAGGTACAATAACTAAATCTAGTGGTGTATTAACAGATATAAGTTTAGATTTTTCATCATCAGTAATTCCTAAAACATATAATGATTGCTTAACTCAAGGTACAAAAATAACTATTACAGATTCATCTTTGAATTCAATAACGTTATATGCAAATGTATCTGCAGTATTTCAAGATTCTGCTACCCCTTACAAAATACTTCAAAGTCAAATGGGAAATCTTGACTTATCAAGTAATTATTCTGTAAAAGTTGCATTTTGTTTTTCTAATGATGATAATCAATGTTCTGAAATACAAAACTTTACTCTACAAAATGAAACTCCTTGTCCTACATTAAGTATAGGAACAATAACAAGTAGTACAATACCTTTTACAGTAAGTGATTTAAAATATGCTGCAAATTCAGGATATACTGTAACTGTTGAATTAAAAACTAATTCAGGATCATTATTAGATTCTAGATCATTTACAACATTTACTAGTCCTTTAACTGGTACATTTTCTAATTTAAAAACTTCTACACAATATAGAGTAACAACAAAAGTTACTAAGTCTGGTGTTGCTGAAAAAGCTGATTGTCCAGATCAAATAGTATCTACAACAGCACCAGTTTGTACTTCTAATCTATATACATCTACTTCTTCAGAATGGAAAACATCTGAAACAGACTTACAATCAGGAGCAAATACTTTAGAAATTGCAACATATAATGATGGTTCAGCACAAACAAAATGGCAAGTTGGATTTGGTGATACAAATTCTCCAATAATAGTACAAGCTTCTACAACTGGTGTTACAGGATGGAATCATGAAGGTAGTTTTATAAATAATGAATTACCAACTCAACCTCTTGCAATTTCAGGTTTAACAGGATCACCTGTTGGACCATCTGGAATTGGAAGAACAGATACAGATAGTGGTTGGAAATATATAGGCACTATTAAAAGTCCAATTAATCAAGTATATTATATTTATGCAAATATTAATACTACAACTCATACAATAGCAGAAGTTGTTTTTGCATGTAATTGTAGTGGTTTATATTTAGATACAGATCAACCAGTATTTTATTGTGGTACAGGTGGAAATAGAAAAATAAAAATAAATGCTGTTGGATATACAGCAGGTTCAGGAAATTATACTTGGAATATAGCAACACAACCTACTCATGGTTCTTTAAGTTTTGCTTCAGGAAGTCCATATTCAAATTATGTAGAATATGTATATAGACAAGATGGAACTACAATGATTGGAGATTCATTTGTTATAACATTAACAAATGAATGTGGTACAACTATAGGAACTGAATATATATCTGTACTTCCTGCAAAAACAATACCTTATACTAATACAGAGATCATAGTATTTTTTGATAGTAAAAGTATGACTACAGCTCAAGCTATACAAATTAAAACATCTCTTAATGCTATTAGAAGTGGATTTGCAGGAACTAAACCTAATTTTTCATATATTGCAACTGAAGGTTCTACATCAGGAGATTATTTAAAACATGTAAAAGCTTGTGTAGAAAATGTTGGTAGTTTTGATTCATTTGATGGTACAAATAAATCTGTAATTATACCAAGTAGCGGTGCTTGGTGGACAGATGTAATGGGAAGTGGATCAACAAGACCTGCTTATTGGACAACTGCTAATGCAGAACTTCCAACTTCAGTACATATAATATCTTTTGTTAGTCAAAGTAGTGGTAGTTTTGGAACATATGGATCTGCTACAATTCTTTCACCTGCGTCATGGGGTGGTCAACCTACTACAAGTAGTGGTGCAACAATACGTCAATATCAAGAAGATTATGATGCAATAATAGATGTAACTTCTTCTGTTACTCCTACAAGTGCATGGGGTTTAGCTTGTCAAGCACAATCTAATTTTCCTTGGTTAAATGGATCAATTCCTTTTACAACTACACAAGTAGTTGTACCTATATTAAATGATACTGCTGGTGCTTCAGCTGCTCTTTCTTTACAAACTTCAGCAGCACTACAAGGAGCAAATCTTATTACAACACAAGAATTAGAAGGATTAAAGTTAGGATTAGAAAGATTACGTTTTGATGGAACTACTGGAATAAATTTAAGTACATATTTACAAATAGGTGTTGCTGCTTCAAATACACCATATTCTGTAACAACACATGGTGCTTCTAATACTATGAAAGGTTTAAAAGATATTAGTGGTTACTTTGGTTCACTAAATGCGTTTATGGAAAATGGAATAAGTTTTGACTCATCTTTAAATTCTGATATAACAACATATTTTAGAGGTTTCTTTAATTTAGATACAACAGGTACTGTAGGTGAACCTACAAGTGCAGGTGCTGTATTAATGGCTGGAACAGGATCTGTATCATATGCAGAATCAAATACATCAGGAAGTGATGCATGTACTAAATCAGCATCACCAGGTAATTTAATTAACATATACAATGCAACAGGTATACAATTTGCTAATGAAAAAGCTTATAAATCATTATCAGGTGCAGTTAATGCACAAAGTGAAGAAGAATTATTAGATGGACGTTGGTATGCTGGTGGAGGATCAGGCTCAAAAAGAAGAGCTCAATATGATATAGATGCTTCATCTGGAGCTTATTGGGAAAATGAAGCAGCATGTTAACAATTAAAAAAATATAAAAAATGGCTTGTAATAGATGCGGACATACTAAATCATCACCATGTGCTTGTAAAGATCATGGTTTAACAACACCTTGTAGTTTTACTAATTGTACAACAACTACATGTGATGAAGTTTTTTGTTATGAATGTGTAATAGATTGTTATAAATTTCCAGAGCTTAGGTTAAATAAAACTTGGGCTGCAGAAGATACTACAGGAACTATTTCAAATCCTAATGATGAATTTTATGTTTCTAAAGCAGATAACATGCTTACAATGTTACAAAGATTAGCACTACGTGTTACTGATCCTGCTGGTGCACAAACTTCTGCACAATTAGCTATAGCTCCAGTTTTTATTGATACTGTTTTAAGTACTAGTTTAAAAATTAATTGGAGTAATACGCCTAGTACAGTTACATCTATTTCAATTTATCAAGCTCCAGCACAAGGTACTACATATACATTGGTAACAACACTTAGTACAAATTTAGCAATTACAACATCATATACACTTACTAATTTAACACCTAGTACAGGTTATAAATATAAATTAATTAGTACAGGACTTTTAACAACAGGTGTATCAGCAAGTGCAAATTCAGCAGTAGTGTATGTACAGACACCTGCAACATAAAACAAAAGTAGAGATAGTTTGTTGGTTTTAACTCTGCAATTGTTCAGAAGCCTTAGAGAAATCTAGGGCTTCTTCTTTTATATACTTTATTTTTTTGTATATTACCATCAATTTAACCAAATTTTAGTCTAATGAATTTAAAAGAAAAAATTAAAAATGCACTTAAATGGAAAAAAACTTCAGAATATTGTGCAGAAAAATTAAGTATAACAGAAAAAAAATTTGATGAAATAAAAAAAGAAATTCAAACAGAAGGAAAAGAAAAAAGAAAGGAAGAAAAAGAAATGAACTATAGTACAGAAGATTGTACATCTTCATTTGATATGGAAACAGGTCAAGGAAAGATTTCTGGAACATCTCAAACAGAACCTAAATCTCCTGAAGAAATTATAAAAATATTAAATATTGATATAACACAATGGAAGCTATCTCAATATTGGAATAAACAAATGTCAGATCATTGGCGTATATCAGCTTTAATAACAAAACTTAAAAATGATGATACTGCTCATATAGAAGAATTACTTAAAAACTGGAAACCAAAAAAATTCTCTCCAGTTAAAAGAATAGCAAGTTCAGGTAAAAAAGATGTATGTGCTGTTTTAGCTTTACAAGATATTCATTTTGGTAAACAAGGAAATGAAACAATAGATAAAGACTTTGAACAAACAGTTATGGATCTTGTAGAAAGAGCAAGTGCTGGACATAATCTTAAAAAAATATTTTATGTAGTAGGAGGTGATTTAATGAATATGGATAGTTGGGGTGGTACTACAACTTCTGGTACACCACTAGATAATTGTTCTACTGCAACTGAAGCATATACTCAAGCTTTTGATGCAATGTATTGGAGTGTTAATTTTATAAAACAATATTGTGATCAATTACAAGTAGTATATATACCTGGTAATCATGATAGATTATCTTCATTTCATTTAGCTCATGCTTTGTCTAAAGCTATAGATAACATAGATATTATTTGGGATACTGAATATTTAGAAAGAAAAGTACATACATGGGGAGATAACTTCTTTGCATTTGAACATGGAGATGTTAACACTAAAAATTCACTTTTACTTTATGCTACAGAGTTTTCACAACAATGGGGATTTACTAAAAATAGAACTTTATTTACAGGACATCTTCATCATAAAAAGAAAGTAGAATACATTACTACAAATGAAAGTACAGGCTTTATGCTTAAAATACTTCCAAGTCTTTCTAGAACAGATTACTGGCATTATCATAATAAATTTGTAGGATCTAAAAGATCAGGTGTAATAGAACTACATGATTATAATAAAGGTAATATATGTGAACTTACATATTCACCTGAATAAACTTGAATAAGTGACCTTTTTTTTGTAAATTATACTGTATGGTAATTGTATGTTAAGTAATTTTAAAAAACCCAATTTAAACGCTCCAAGATATAGAGATAAAGTCTTGGGTTTACTAAATGCAGATTTAATAAATGAATTTAAAGAAAAAAATCCTATATATTCAAATATAGATAATAATAAATTTAAAAAAGTTATTAAACTATTTAATGAAAGAATATGGAAGGAGGTAATAGAAAACAGGGATGGAGTTGAATTACCTGATTCTTTAGGTTATATTTTTATTGGGACTTGTCCCGCTGCAAAAAGTGTAAATACTGATTATGCATTATCAAAAAAACATGGTAAAGTTTTACAAAATAAAAACTGGCAAACTGATGGTAAAGTAGCTAAAATATTTTATACAAATTATTCTACTAAGTACCGTTTTAAAAATAGAGAGCTATGGCAATTTACTGCTGTAAGACAATTTAAAAGATCTGTAGCTAAAACTTACCCTAAAAAATGGAGTAAGTATATTAAAATGGAAACTAAAAAAAGAGTGGCAGATATGTATAAAAAAAAGGTTTAAATTATGACAACAATAGGTGAAGTAGTATCAAGAGTTAGACAAGCAATTAAAGCTGAAGTACAAGATGCTTTTATAACAGATAGATATTTGTATAGTTTAATATTAAAAAATGCACAGTTATTTATGAGGCGTCAAGATAATGCTAATAAACTAATGAAGTTTAATAGTGTTTGGCAAGCATTACCTTTTATAGAATTAATTGAAGTAGATAAAGTAGAAGCTAAATGTAGTGGTATACAAAGTGGTTGCACAATAAAAAGAACTAAAGAAAAATTACCAATATTTATGGAAGGATATTGGGGACCATTAATTAGAACAGTAAGTTCAATTGATGCATCTATAGAATGCCAACCAACTAATCCTGGTACATATACTTCAATGACTAAAACAACTTCTCATAAATATAATAAAACAAAATATTTTTGGTTTCTAAATGATTATCTGTATTTACCAAATGTAAATTGGGATGCAATTAAACTTGAAGGTGTATTTGAAGGAGATATATCTCAGTGGAGTTGTGACATATCTGATGATTGTACTCCAAGATATTTACAAAATATTTATATACCAGAATTTTTATTTGCAGAAATAGAAACACAAGTATTGAATCAATTATTAAATACACAAAAAACACCTATGGAAGATTCAGATAATAAAATAAATATTAATAGATAATGAGTGTATCACAAAAATATAGAACATTTAATCAATTATTAGAAGATGTAACTGTTGACTTTTCAACATATGCATTAGAAGGTATGATAGAACCTCAACAACTTATTAAAGTTGCAACAAGAGTTAACTATGATCTTGGCTTAAGAATACATAGAACTAAAGAAGCAGTTTTAGATATTGAACATAGTAAAGCAAAATTACCAGAAGATTTTGCATATTTAAATTATGCATTTATGTGTAACTCTTATACTGTTAGTAATACAATGCCTTCTGGTACAACAGTAGATACAACATATACTAAATATGTACCTGATCCAGGTGATCCAAAACAATGTACAACTCCTACAGACTGTAAAGATGTTTGTGTAGTAAAAACTTGCCCTACAACTACAGGTACTACAACAACATATGATGAACATATTGTAGTACAATTTGTGGGTGCTGAACAATATAGATCATATACAAATTATGCTCCTTTAAGAATAACATCTTCAAATAAAGTTTTATGTGATTGTCCAAATGTAAATATGCAATCAATGAATATTGCAGAAATTAGAGATAATTTTTTATTAACAAATTTTACTAAAGGAAATGTATATATAAGTTATCAAGGATCTATGGAAGATAATGAAGGTAATTTATTAGTAATAGATCATCCTTATTGTAATGAGTATTATGAATATGCATTAAAAGAAAGAATACTTGAAAATATGGTTTTTAGTGGAGAAAATGTAACACAACAATTAGGTTATATTCAAACTAAATTAAGAGCTTCTAGAAATAATGCATTAGGATTTGTTAATACTCCAGATTTTGAAGAAATGAGAAAACTATGGGAAGTGAATAGAAAAGCACAATATCATAATTACTATAATATGTTTAAAAGTCATCCTACATTAGGAGGCTAAAAATAACTTACTATGGCTAAACAGCAACCTCCACAATTACAAAATACGTCTCAGACGGATACTACCATTCCTATAAAAGGAATGACTAAGGATCCGAATAGTAGCCTAGTGAGTAAAGAAAATTGGACTCATGCAATAAATGCTATAAATAATTCTGATGATGGTGATGTTGGTACATTAGGTAATGAGCAAGCAAATAAACTATGTGGAAATGCACCTTTTACTATAATAGGGGCTATTCATTTATATGGAGATAAATGGATTTTATTTTCTACTAATAATGAACAAAGTGAAATTGGAAAATGGGATGATAGTGAATGTAAATATGAAAGAGTTATTAATGACTATGTATGTTATAATCCATGTGAATCTGAAGTTCAGCAATTTGCAGGTGCACCAATTGTTACTACTACTTCTGCTTCTACACCATGTTTAAATTTTAAAACTCAACATCTTATTTCAGGAGCTTCTAAAGAAAACTTTGATTGTTCTTGGCAAGTATATTGGGATGATGGTTTTAATCCTTCTAGAACTCTTAATTTAAACTATATACCATATATACAAGAACAAGTAACTGGACCACCAGTTGATCAAGATGATTGTATAACTTTTCATGATACAGAATGTATTGATTGTGAAAAACTTAGACTTGCACCTTTACTAGATATACCTTGTATTGAATTAAGTAAATCACCTGATGGTGGTCAATTAAGAAATGGTTCTTATCAAGCTTTTATTGCATATACAGTAAATGATCAAGTTATAGGTGATTATTATGGTATATCAAATATACAACCTTTATTTGCTCATGAAGATTTATTATCAGGATTAGAAATAAAACTATCTAATTTAGATACACAGTTTGAGTACTTTCAACTTGTTGTTGTAAGTAATAATCAAAATGAAATGCAAGCTAAAGAAATTGGTTTTTATAGTACACATCAATCAAATATAAGTATTGATTATATTAATCAATCTTTAAAATCTATTCCTTTAACAGCAATTCCATTATCAACTCCAGCATTTGAAAAATCAGATCATATGTATGTGGTTAATGATTATTTAATTAGGCAAGGTCCCACACAACAATATGATTTTAATTATCAACCATTAGCAAATGAAATACATACACATTGGACATCAACAGAATTTCCATCTGATTACTATAAAAAAGGTGGTAACAAACCTACATTTATGCGTGATGAGGTCTATGCATTTTTTATTAGATTTATTTATAATACAGGAGAAAAGTCTTCATCATATCATATACCAGGACCAGATACAGCTATAAATTTTAATAATGCATTTAATCCTGTAAATCCACTTCAATTTACTTTAGACGATGGAATTGTATTACCAGAAGATAGCCCTATGCCAGGAAGCAATGATTTATCTACAGTAAATTGGATAAATGATGGTTCATCTGGTACAGCACCTCCAGGAGATATGGTTTTTGAAGTGTTTAATACTATGCCTAATGGTGGTAGTAATACTTGGACTCTAAATCAAACAAGTACAGATTATTTTGAAACAGATGATGGAGGTGTAAGTATTGCTGAAGGTCATATGGGGTATTGGCAATCAACAGAAAGATATCCTAATGATCCTGTTAGATGGAATGGTGTTTCAGGATTAGCTACTCATAATTTATGTGGTAAACATATAAGACATCATAAGTTTCCAGATGAAACATGTAGTGTAGGTGGGCCAGGTGGACCATTAGATAGATCTGATATAACTGGACAACATATAAATGTTTTAGGTGTTAACTTTTGGCATATTAAATGGCCAAGATTTAGTATAGATTCAGGTAATAATATAGTTGATCCAAATCAAGGTTTACCTTTAGGACCACTAATTCCTAACATTGTAGGATATGAAATATTAGTTGGATCTAGAGAAGGTAATAAATCTATTATAGGAAAAGGTATTGCAAGAAACATGAGACAATATACTATTCCTGCTAGTGCTACTGGTAAAATTGAAGATGCTGGTGTTGTAACAGGATATATTCCAAATTATCCTTTTAACTCTGCTCAAGCAGATCCTTATTTATCTAGTGCAGCTGGTTTTACATATGGAAATGCAGGTACAGTAACTCCAGGTAGTAATAATTGGAATCCATATCCTGGTATTAACACATCAGATCATATATTTACAATTCATTCTCCAGAACTTTCTTTTAATAGACCATTTCTTTCTCCATGGGAAATTAGAACATATGGTATGTGTACAGGTACATCTATAGGAAGATTTATACCTTCTGAAAAACATCCAGGAGAAAAACTATTAAGAAATATTTCAATGTGGGTTGCTATTATAGTTGGTATAGGTTATGCTATACAAGAAATGCGTGGTAGAAAAAAGAAAAAAATAATGCCTCCAAAAGCATTAAGTATTGGTTTAGACACTAGAGGTGAAGAAGTAGATGGAGGAGATGGAAGTTTATCACCAAGTGTAGCTGTTGCAACAGGTGTACCACCAGCTGCAACTGTAACTACTGGAACACTTACTCTTAATGCAATTAGTGGTGGTGATTTTGTAGGTGCTGCTCCGTCTAACAGTATTAATCCATCTGGTAGCTTATTACTTAATAATAATGCTTCTATGATGTCTGCATATACTGCAGATGCAACATCAATATTACCTATTGGAGAACCTGCAAGAGATACAACATTAACTACTGGTACAATGTTAGGTGGTCCAAAACTAGCTATGTTAGCATATGAAGCCGGTACTACTACAGCTTATTCTACTATGACTAATAATCCTTTAACAAATAGAGGTTATATAGGTGCAGGTGAAGAAATAGAATATCAAGGATCACGTTTTGAATCAGCTCCTTCTGCAACACAAGTGTTATTTGGTCTTTATAATTTTATGAATTTTACTGCTGAAGGTGGACAACATATTATTGATCTTATTTATAATCTTGTTAGTTATCAAGATTATGTTTATAAATATGGTGGGCATGGTCTTTATTTAAATACAACTCCTCCTGCATCTACTGCTATCCGAAGAATGCTAGTAGAAAAAGCTAGATATATTGGATCTACTATTCAAAACCTTTCAGCTAATATAAGAATTAATAATTTACAAAGACCAAGCACTGTAGCAGTATTAGCATCTTTTGTCAATAATGGATTTAGACTTCCTAATCTACCTGAAGATAATTCTAGATTTATTATTGGAAATTTTAATGGACATTATAATCCTTCACAATGGAGAGTTGCTCCTGTTGGAGCAAATTATATTTCATTAAAAGTTGCATTTAAAAATCAATATGGTCAAATAGATCAAATTAAACAATTACCTACAGGATGTTATTTTAATTTTAAAGATACTTTTCAGGATAGTGAAGATACTATAGAAACTGTAGATACTAATACAGAATTTTATACTCCAACAATTTTTGGAGGTGATACTTATATAAATAGATATACAGAAAAAGTTATTATGCCATTCTTTTGGGATTTCTTATCAGGACAACCAGATGGATTTCCATATGATTATAGATTGAGATCAAATGTACCACGTCCAATATACTGGATGAATACTGCTAAATATGATCTTTCAGAACTAGTGAGACATATAACTAGTTTTGCTTGGTTAACTGGAGGTGGAACTCCTGGTGCTACTGCTACTGGAGTTTTACCAAATCAAATGTTTTTTTTAGATAGACCTAATGCTGATATGGTTTCAGATGCGTTTGGAGGCACAACTGGTGGTGTAGGAGGACCAGGTGCTGGTGGAACCCCAACAGGTGCTTCTGGTGGTGCTCAAGATTCTGTTACTACTGGTGGTAGTGGAGGAAGATCTTTATTTCATATTAAAAATGGATATATGTATTCTCATTGTAATGGTGTGCAAGACTTTTTTGTTGAATCTACATTAAATATGGGTTTAAGAGATCATGAAGATACTAATGCTAAAAGACATTTTGATTTTGTTGAGTATACTAATACTGAAGCAATGTTTCATTCTGATATTGTAAGAGAAGATAATTTTTATAAATATGATGCATCTTTAAGTAGAACAAGATTTAATACTCAATTAATATCATGGGGTTTTATTCAACCAAGAGACTATGATCCTACAGTAGCAGCAAATTGTTATGCATATTATCCTAAAAGATTAATATATTCATTACAAGCTCAGAAAGAAGCTAAAAAAGATTTCTGGAGAGTTTTCTTACCAATGAATTATAAAGACTTTAAAAATAGAGTTAATGTAATTAAACCTGTAACTAAATCAGGAGCTTTAGTATTATTCCCTAATCTTGCACCAGCACTATTCCAAGGGGTTGATCAATTACAAACAGATTTAGGAACTAAACTTACTATTGGTGATGGAGGTTTATTTAGTCAACCAATGCAAAATATAGTAAATGCTGATTTAGCTCATGAATATGGATCATGTGAAAGTGCACGTAGTGTTGTAAATACACCATCAGGTGTATTTTATATATCACAAGCACAAGGAAAAGTATTTAATTATGATGGTTCTAGTATACAAAACATAGCAAATGCAGGAATGAAACAATGGTTTAATAAATATTTACCATCTGTTTTATTAAATCAATATCCTGAATTAGAAGATTGTAATGGATGGATAGACAATCCAGTTGCAGGAGTAGGATGTCAAACTGTATATGATCCAAATTATGATATAGTATATTTTTGTAAAAAAGACTATGAAGCTTTAGTTCCAGAATGTATTGACTTTATACCATGTGAAGGTTTCTATTATAATGAAACAAGATGTGGAGAAACAGAACAAACATTTAGTTGTCCAGATGGATATACATATAATCCTGATAATCCAATTGGTCAAGAATGTGAAAAAATTACTGATAGTGAAGCAAATATAGGAAATAGTAAATCAATAAAAGTAGATATAGTATTAGCTATAAGTAGTGCAGATTTAACAGTAGAAAATTACGGCAATAGATCTAATGTAGGAAATATGCAACAAGCAGCTAATGCTATAATTTCTGGATTAACTGCTGAATTAGATAGAGATGATGTAAGAATAGGTCTATGTCATTTTGGATCAGGTAGAAATACTAGAGATCCATTATTTAGTGGACAAGTTAATATTCCTAATAATACTGTTCCAGATGAAATGTTTGAACCTATTACTGGAACTTATACTACAGGATCTAATGGTTATGGAAATCAAATAACACTTACAAATAATCAAGATGTATTAGAAGATTGGCTTGGTCAATCATCTGGGCAAATTAATAACAATTTAAATTATTCATACTTTGGAGATTATTTACCAAATGTTAATTCTACTTATGGTATAGCAGCATCTCAAATTGATAAACCATTAGGATGTGATATTGCAGGAGGTATGTGGACTGCTCAAAACTTGTTATATGGAAAAGGTTCAAGAGAAGTCCGTAAAATTCTTATTGTACTAGATGATACATTTGCTTATAATGTTGGAATTGATGCTGGTAAATATACATCAAGTACTTATACACAAACTATTACAGGTAGTGATGTATTTGCAGATGATGGTGTAACATCTATGACTGTAAGTTCACCAACTCCAAATATGGATATTGGAGAAAAGATTTTTGTTTCGGATGATGGTAATAGTGGACCTTGGGATCAAAATTGGTATTTAAATGATAATCATGCAACTTGGGTTAATGAAAATATTTTAAATAATAGTCAATATCAAACATTAACATATGGGCAAATAACCATGAACATTATGTTTAATACGGCACAACCTGAAGGTGTACCAATTGATACTGAAGCATATTTTCAACAATTTGCAGATCCTAATCAACTTTATGTAATAGATAATGTAGGTAATGCATATACTGGAATTGATAATGGTCTTGCTACTTTTGATACTACTATTATTCCAAATAGTATTGAAGAACATACAAATAGTATTTTAAATCAAATATTAAGTATGGTAGGTAGCAATAGTACAGGAGAACAAGAACCATGTGATCCTGAATGTGAATTAATGTATAATAATGCTGATCAACCATTCTGTAGATGTACAGAGTATTTGCAAGGTACAATTTCTGATTCTACATCACTATTATCTTTAGATGATGAAAACTACTTTAAGGATGTATCATGGACAGTTAGTTATGATCCTAAAGCAAAAGCTTGGATATCATTTCATGATTGGCATCCAGACCTTACTATACCAAGTTTAAATCATTTCTTTACAACAAAGAACTTTATTGATTTAACTAATCCAGAATGCCCACCAGGATTTGAATGGGATCCTACAGGTGGAGTTGAAGGAATAGGTGCTTGTTGTAAAAATGAACAAGTAGAGTATTTAGCTGATGTAATTATTGAAGAAACTATACCAACAATACAAAATGCACCTTCTGCTTGTCCAACAGATATTGTATTTTCAATAGATACATCAGGATCTACAAAGTATCCACTTTCATCTCCCGATACTAATATTACACCACCTTATTCTCAAACTGTACGTGGAGATTTTCAAAGATTTTTAGATGCTTTTATAACAGTGTTTGCAGATGACATGTATGGAACTGATGGAACTGATGGAAATGTTCAAGTAGGAATAAATTGTTGGGGTAGTCCTGGATTGAATTCATTAATATTTGCTCCTGATGGAGGAGCACCATGGCAAACTATATCAATGAAAGCACCAGACTTAAGTGGTAATGCTGGATCTTTAAATGGTATTTCAATGTCAAACTATGTAGGTAATCAATTAACTGCTCCAATAAATGATCAATCAGGTACATATTCAGATATTAACTGGGGAAAATTTGTAAATGGTTCAGATGGAATGACAGCTTTTGGTTTAGCTTTTGAACTTGGGCAGATGCAGTTATCAAAAGTTGATTCATCTTTATTAGGTGATAGAACAGCAAATCCAAATTACAAAAGAATTCATATATTTATGAGTGATGGTGAACCAACTCTTGGTTCTTCTGAAAATCAATGTGTTCCTAGTACTATAAATGAAAATAATAATGGAACTCTTAATTTTTGTAGTAGAGTATGTGGTAATGGATTTCTTGAAGAAGGAGAGGTAGGAATGAATAATGCTTCAGATTGTGGAGAATGTAATGAAGCAAGTTGGCAATCATTTAATCCTGCTGTTGATAATGCTGGAATTATGAATGCTACTTTTTTTCCTTTTTGTGGACAAGGAGAAAGATTTCAAGGAGATATGGATTCAAATCTACCTTCAAATTCTTGGGGGTTTTTACAAAATAATGCTGAAAATGCAGGTATAACATCACTTAATTCAAATACATATGGTTTATTTAGACCTACAATACTTGCTACTGGTGCTGCATTGTCAAGAATAGGAAATGCTTTTTATAGAATACTGGCTAATATACCTTCTGGAATAAGTGGTTGGGATCCACAATATAATTTTGCTGCTAATGATATTTATGGATATGATAATGTTTTAGTTACAAATCAAATTGAAGAAAAAGCACAACTAATTGCTAATGACGTATTATGTTTTTTACCTAGTTGTATTTGTCCAGATGGATATACAAGAGTTACAACTCCACAAAGTATGTTACCAAATAGTTATGTACCTACTGCAATAGGATCTGAATCAATAGATTGTGATTCACCAGAAGGATCTCAAAACAATGGTTTATGCAGAAAAATATCTTGTGATTGTAATGTAGAAAATATTACAGATAGTATTGTTGAAGGATCATATTTTGAAACTGGAAGATGTGACGATACAATATCAAATGCTGTTGCAGATTATTATGCACAGAGTATTGTATTTCCTGATATAAATTTAGGAGATCCTAATTATTTTAATACAGATCCATTAATGTGTAACTACGATACACTTTGTTGTATTGGACCTTCATATGATAAAGGGGGTATATGGAAGCATAATGATAGATGTGATTTATTTACAAATTATTATGATAAAGATTATCCATGGGAAGTTGAAATTGTTGAATCATCAGGACAAACTGTAAATACAGTAAGAAGTGTAGAGTATCAATTAGAATCCTACATATACAATGGTAATTTAAATAATGATTGTGGAGATAGATTTCATGATTTAGATTTTAATTTTGATGAAGTAATAATACATAATACTGAACAGGTATCTGGTTTATTAAGATTAAATCTTAGTCCAAAAAATGATGCTCCTTTAATTACAGACTTTCCAATTATATCTGGTAATGATATTCAAATATTATATAGTAAAGAAGAACAAAAATATAGGTTTAATCAATTTTGGGATATAACAAAAGATAGAGGAGAATTTACTCAAAGTAGTCAATCAATATTTATAACAGAATTAAACGGGTACATTAGAGAATTAAATCAAGCAAATTTAAATTACTTTAAACCTGCTTTTCAACATAAGAAATTTAGGCACTATTGGAATAAAGTAATATTTAGAAGGATATCTTCTAGAAATAGAAAAATGATATTAAAATTAACAAACACAAAAATTAATGCATCTTTTAGATAATGAAGTATAGTAAAAATGGATATAAAAGAAACAGTAAGGATAGAAAAAATCCTTATAATGTAATACCTTCTGGTGACATTACTATGGAAGGTGTTGACTTTCCTGTAATGGGAACAGACAATTTTGGTAATCAAAAACTTATGATGCCAGGTGCTAACTATACATTTCCAGGTAATGAAGTATTTGAAGTTCCATTAGCACAAAATGGTGAAGAAACTAATTCAATGGATTATTTTTATGCAAACCCTAATTCAAAAGCATTGGGAGATGCATCAGGTTTAATAGACGGTAAATATTTAAGGTTAGCTAATGGTTATGAAAATGTAATTACTGGAGATTATTTAACTGAAGAAGAATTTAATACTCAAAAAAGAAACAACAACGAAGAATATTATAGATCTGTATTTGGTGATAAAGCATATGATAGTTTTCCAACTATAGAAGAAGCTGCAGAACAAAGGAAAAAACAAGGAACAATATCTGCTTCTCCTGAATCAAACAAAATAAATCCTTCTATAATGGGTATAACTGTTTCTCAATCTCCCGGTTGGAAATTACTATTTGAGCAAGGAATGAAAACAGGAGATTTTTCTGCATCAAATAGAATGCATGATGATTTTCAAAAAAATATAATGTATAATACAGTTTTAGGTGCACTTCCAATTCCTGGTCTTTCTACAGGTATTAAAAATCCTTTTTCTTACGGTTTAGGAGCTGCACCAGGAGCAGCTACAAAATATGTACCAGGATTTAGTAAAGGTTTATTTGAAGGTTTAGGTAAGGTTGCTTCTTCACCTTATAAAGCATTAGATAAAACAAAATTAGGTAATAGATTATTTAATTCTGAAAGTAGTATGTGGAATACACCAATAGGTACTGAATTAGGATTTGCTAATTCAAGTGTAACATCTAAATATCTTGCAGGTCAAATGCCTTCAAATATTTCGGGTATGAGAACACCAACAGTAAATGTAAATGATTTAAATAAACCTTTTATATCAAATTATAAAACACTTCCAGGAGGTACTCAAGTAAGAGTGGGTGATAAGATTAATCCTGCTTTTAGACAAGCTACTGATGATTTTACACAGAACTTACCAATTAATATAAAGAATGAATTTATAACAAAAGAAGGTATTGTTAATACAAAACTATTAAATAGAATGACTGATACAAGTTATAAAGGTCCTACTTCTTTAAATACTATTAGTACAGAGCAAGTTGTTCCCTTAAATATAGAAAGACCTTATTCTAATAGATCTTCATTTGAATCAACTTCTACTCTTCCTAAAAGTATTTCTTCTATATTATCAACTAATGCTGATGAAATGTATCGTACTAGAAGTGTTTTTTCAAATGCAAGATATAAGTTAGCTAAAATAGAAAATGAGGATATAACAAGAAGAAGAAAAAAGTATGAAGAAAGACTTGAAGAAAATACAAGAGTTCCTTCTAGTTTAATGGAGAACACTGAAGGTTATAATTATTTAAAAAATAGTGCACGTGTTTCTGAAAATAATAATGCATTTGTAAGTAAAAAAGATTTACTTGCTTATATAACAGGACAAAAACAATATATAGATTCTGGATTAAATAAACAATTAGCAAGTTATAAACCAAAACCAGATGAACAAAAATATTTATTATCTGTACTTGATAAATATTATCCAAATGCTGCAGAATATGAACCTATTATTTTAAGTGAATTTAAACAAGCTGCAATACAAGAAATTGCACCTGTTCAAACTTATACATCTCCAAGTCAAAATTATCAAGGCTATGGTATAGATAAGGGGTTTAAAAAGCAAGTTGGAATAGATCAAATGGACGAATATAATAATACAAAAAACAATCTTGTTGTAAATAATACTATTTCTATACCAAAAACTACAAAAAATGAACTTTGGGAATCATATAAAAAATACATTAAAACTAAAGGAGTAACTGATATAAGCAAAATAGGTATAGAGAGTAAAATAAAAAAAGATTTCTTTAATCATTTAAGTGGAGATGATCCATATGGAACATTTAAATTAGATATTAACAAAAAAAATCTAGATGGTACTATAGATAATACAAATTATCCTTGGAAACAAGTTGATATGTATAAATTATTTCAGGAAACATATCAACCTAAAAGTCAAATGTTAAATATAAAATCTGATGTACTTACTGATAAATTTGGTACTGCTATAGGATCTAATCAGCATGGCTTTCCATCAAATACATTAGCACATTTAAGAGAAACAACATATAAAGGTGGTAGTGCTAAAGATAAAATAATGGAGATAAATGAGTCCCAAGCAGACTGGCCAACAGATAAAACAAAAAGGCCTGGTTATAAGTATGATAAAAAAATAAATAAATTAAAAAATAAAATTGCTAATGACTTTAATGTTGATGGTAAACCTTTAAATATAGAATCAAAAAAACAAACAAATAAATTTTTTGATACAGCAAGTCCAGAAGATATTAAAGCTTTTAATCCTTTATTTGAGGAAATTAAATTGCAGACAAATATGAAAAATACTGATCCTAATTTTATAGACCAAACAACAGGTATATTAGGGTCTCAAGCAAATTCACTTTTAAAAGAAAATGAAAATTTATTATTTACTCAAATTATTCAAAATGCTATTAATAAAGGTTATGGTAAAATTAGTTTACCAACACCTCAAGATATTATAAAAAGTCAATGGAATGAACAAGTTTATGACACTCATGAATTGCAAACAAAAAGAATAGATAATTTAGAAAAACAAAAAACAAAAGGAAACCAAAACACTAATATAGTAGATAGAAGAAATAATCATGCTCAACAAATAGAAAATCTTTATAGAGCATCATTTAAGTTTGAAGGACCAATAAATAGATTAGAAGATGGAACTATAGAAGTTAATCCTAATAATAAGATAAAGATTAATAAAAGTAACTGGGAATTTGATCTAAGAAATTTTAAAAGAAATAGTGGAAAAAATATTATTAACAATGACTATGGTTCATTAGGATCAGAGTATACTATGTCCTCAATAGGTGAAAAATATATAAAACAATTAAGAAAAAAATATGATTTTAAAAGTATTCCAGAGGAAGGTGCAAAAGAGTTTCTTTCTAATTCAGATGGAACTTTAAAAAATAAAAATTTAAATGCTTTTAATAAAGAATTTCAACAACTTATAAGAAAAAAAATACTAAATGAACCTGGTAAAAAAGAAGAGTTAAAAGAATGGGTAACTAAAAAAATATTGCCAAAAAAAGGACCAATAACTGATAGAATGAGTAACAATGAGGTAGCTCAGTATATAAAAGGTCAATTAGATTATTATTTAAACTGGGAAAAAAATCAATATTTAAAAAATAAACAAGTTGAATCTTATGTAGAAGGAAATTTTGAAGGTGATGAATCTATTAGTGATAGTAGTAAAGGAGGGGGATGGGGTAGGCCAGATGATTTTTTTTATTCAGGGCGTGGAATATATAATAACGGGAAACTTGTAGGAAAGGAACCTCTTTGGAATTCAACACATGAAGGATCAAAAATATGGGATAAAGTATTAGCTAAAGATCGGGTAAAGTATATTTATGAAAAAGATATAAAAATTTTATTTAATCAAGATTTATATTTTGATTATAAAAATTTATGGGCAACAGGTGATAATGGAACAAAGAAGAGATTAAGTGAAAATCAAAACTTACTTATAAATGAACATGAGCTTTTTAATCTAGTAAATAAATTTCAAGAAGAACAGTTTGAACAATTGCAAATATTACAAAAACAATCTGATATTGGTGAGGATAAAAGAACAAAAATAATTAATAGTAAAATAAAAACAGCAAGACAACAAATAAAAAATGGAGATTATCCAACAGCATTACATTGGAAGAATGAATATAGTAGAGAAACTATTTTAAATAGATATACATACCCTAAGTTAAAAATACAAATTCAAGAAAATTTTCCAGGATATAATGTTGATGATATTCTTAAAAAAGTAACTGATAAATTTGGTAGACAACGTTTTATGATTACTTTACCTGAAAATTTAAGTAACAATAAAGGAGAACTTAAAGCTCTGCAACAAGGAGGTTCTATATCTGACACTACTATGCGTTTAAGAAATAGAGATTATGATGACAGAAGAGATAAACCATTTGCACAAACTGGATTAGAAACATTAGATTTAAATTTTGTAAATCCAGAAACAAAGATACCTTATAATACAATACCTCCAATAGAAAAAGAATTAACTGTTCCTTTAAATATTATGTTAAAACAATCTATGGCAGAATCATCACTTAGACCTGATGCAGTTTCTGATGCAGGAGCTATTGGTTTAACACAAGTAATGCCAAAAACTTTAGAAGATTATATAGAATCAACAGGAGATAAAAATATAGATTTATATAATTGGGAAGATGCTATAAAAGTTCAAAATTGGTATATGAATGATTTATATAATGCAAGTTTTATTGACAAACCTAATCAGTCAGATGAAGTTAGAATGGCAAAAACATTAGCTGCATATAATTGGGGTAGAGGACATATGTATGATCTTTTAACTGAACAAAAAGAAAAAGGTATAGATATTTATTCTGATGATATGAATTGGATAAAAGAATTGCCAGTTGAAACAAGTGAATATTTAGATAAAATATTATTTAATACAAACAAAAGATTTAACAAAGATGTTGATTTATTGTTAAATAATCCAGAAAATAAAGAATATTTAAATGCATATGATTATTCATCTTATGATGATAAAATGGATTTTAGAAATAAAATGTATGAAAGTTATATAACGCTTGGTCACCAACATGAAGAAGCTTTAAAAATGGCTGATGAGCAAGCAAATGTAGGAATAAATAAACCATCTTATTTTAAAGATGAAAAATATTATGGCCCTAAATTTTTGCAAATAATAGAAGATTCAAATTCTAAAAAATTAGGTGGAGAATTTACAAAGAAAATTAAAAGATTAAAACAACAATTAAGTCAATATAAAGATGGTAAAGAAATATCTTATATGGCAAAAAAAGAATTAATTAAATTAGGTTTAATAGACAATGTTCTTACACCTAGTTAATCAGTGAGATAATTATTAGCAAATTTCACTAATATTTAGTATCTTATTAAAGTAAACTATAACTATGTTTTTTTATAATAACCCTTACGTAAATACAAATTTTAACTCACATCTTCCTAATTTTCAAGATGCTGGAGAAACTATTTATAAAGAACATGATGATGCTTATGATTATAAACTTGTAGATGGTGTTTGGCAAACAAGAGCAAAAGGATCTGATGGAGAATGGGTTAGTTTAGAAAGTAATGAAGAAGCAACAAATAAATTAAATATAGCTTATCCTGATGCTATACAAGATCTTAATAATAATCAAGAAGATAATGATGAATATGTAGGGCCAACAGGTAACATAGATATAAATAATGCTAATAAAACTATAACAAAAAATGCAGGATTTGCTAATCCTGAATCAGGAACAATACTAGATAGTGTAGGAGATAATCCATTTCTATCTCTTATTCATGCTGTGGGAACAACAATAAATAGTTTTAAAGGAGAAAACTATTATGATCCTGGTACAAAAGAAGACTATATGAAATTTGGTATTACAAATCCAACTGATCAAGATATGTATATTAATCCAACACAATTTGAAAAAAGTCCTAACAAACCTTGGAAATATTTAGAAGATCAAGAACAAATGATAGAAAGAGAGTTTCAAGGATATTTAGATGATAGAAATGAAAGACAACCAGATAAATATGGAAAAGTAAATGACTTTGATTCAGATTTATATGAGCAAACAGGATATCTTAACTATGAAGATGGACAACAACAAGGAGATAAAATAGAAAATGAATTTTCAGATGCAACTCATTTAAATTGGAATACAGATGCTGATGGAAATTATACTACTGCTAATAGTTATATGCAAAATGCAAATGACAATTTACCAGCAACACAATTTAATATCAATAATCAAAATTATCAAGCATATCAATATCCTACTCCTGAAGTAACACAAGAACAATTTGGAGGTTCATTACCTAAAGCTCAATATGGTAATGCAGATAACTATCAATCACAAGGTATATTAGGTAGTGAGGGTCAAGGATATGATCCTTTAACAAATGTAACAGTTGATAATAATATAGGAGGTGCTAATTTTAGTCAATATGATAATACAAGTAACATGCAAACAAATATGATGAATGCTCCATCAACATCAGATAGTGCAGCTATGTATGCTAGTCAACAATCAGTTAATAGATCTATGGATAGTTTTGATGCTTTTAATGCTGATATGAATAAAAGAATAGATAATCCTGCTTTAAGTATGATGAATCTTAATACTAGTCCTTTAAGTACACCTGATTTTTCTTCAAGTACCCCAGAGTCATTTTTACAAGCTAAAGATAAAATAAACTATTTAACAGCAGAAAATGAAGGAAGAGTTACTCCAGATAATCAAGTAGTAAAATCAAATGAAGAAATGCAACAGCAATCTGAAGACTTTAATACTAAGATGGATGAAATTGGAAATCAAATACCAGAATACAAAGGTACACAAGAAGATCTTGATGATGAAATAAAATCAAAAGAGTTAGGATTTGATGATAGAAAAGATTATCAAGATTATAATAAAAAACAAGAAGAAGAAGAATTAGCAAGGGAGCTAAGAGAAGATGATATAAAAGATGCTAATAAAGATAATCAACCAAGTACTGGAGATAAATTATGGAATTTAAAAAATAGAATAGTAGATAGTAAAGCTGGGCAAACATTTTCCAAAATAGGTGCTGGTGCAGTTAAAATAGCAAAACCTTTAAATAAAATATTTGCAGATAAAGAAGCAAGAAAACAAAAAGCTAATATGATAAATAATGCATATTTATCAGATAATATGACAGCACCTATTGAAGCTGATGTAACTGGTTCTAAAGGTAATTATGATACTAATACAGGATTGTTTAGACCAGATGATAAAGTTATAACTGGTACTACAGGTGGTGCAAGATTTGGTACAGAACTACCATTAGCTCAAGATGGAGGAAGAAATTTTTTAAGTAAAAGATATCCTGGATTTGATGACTTAAGTCCAGATGAACAAAATCAAGTTGTTTCTCAATATAATAATACATATACTCCACAATCACAAAAAAATAATTCATTTGATGGTTACTCTGATCAGTATAATGAAACAATGCAATTTAAACAAGATAATAGAACTAGTGGTTATAATCCTTCAATAAATCAATTACCTTCTTGGTTAAGTGAACCTAGAGATAATAATGCAAGAGTTATTGTTGATCAAAATATGGCTGATTATATGAGAGGTCAAATAGCTGGTGGAAAAATTAATAATGAGGTTAAAGATAGTTATAATAATATACTTAGTACATATAAAGGAACATCTGGGTTTGGTGTTGATTCTCCTTTAGCAATTGATTATAACATGGATAGCATGAGAGGGCATGGATATACACATGGTTTACCTGGTGCTTCTCAATACAATACATCAAGAGGAAATTATGGTAAAGACACAATAGAAAGTTTATTAAACTTATCTAACAACAGAGTTAATACATCAAGGTATCCTGATTTAAATCAAAATGCTATAGATGCTGAAAATAATATAGCATTTAATAGACAAATGAATATGGATACCTATGAGTATAGAAAAGAATTAGATGCAAATGCAGATGCTTTTTTTGATTCTCCAATTAAACAAATACCTATGGATCAAGAATATGAAGAAGATCCATTTGCTACTGGTGATGTTTCTGTAGATATGGATGAAACAGATTGGTTAAACAGGAACCAAACTACAGTTGCTAAACTAGAGCCTATAACAGTTAACCAACTAAATACAAATACAAATCCTAATAAACTTATATCTCAGATTTCAGAAAATACTAATCCAGCAACAACTCCAGTAATAGAAGAAAATGTTGTAGTTTCAAATAATACAGAAGAATATATTCCACAATCTATGAGAAATAATACAACAAATAATAATAAATCCTCTGTTGTAGAAGCATCTAGTAAAAATGATGATGAGGGTGGATATATACCACAATCTATGAGATCATATGGTGGTGGTGTAATAAATACAGAAGCTTTTTATAATAATGGAGGAGAAGCAGAAATAGATATGAATACATATAAACAATTAGTAGCCGCAGGGGCAAAAATAGAAATTTTATAAATTATGAAAGTTAATATAAAATCATTACCAACTGGATATTCTATAACAAATGGAAAAGTATACCGTGATGGTGGTTCTACAACTGGAGATCAAAGTAACTATGGTTTAGTTCAATTTCCTTTATTAGATAATTCTTCTAATATTTCATCTCCATTTGATTCAGTTAATTATAGTTTATCACCTGTACCTAGAGATGAAGCTAATCTTGAAGCTGAAAAAGGAGAAACTGTTTTAACAGATATGAATAATGATGGTGATTTTGAATTATATGATATTCCTGGTCAAAGACATCATAAAGGTGGAACACCATTAAACTTACCACCACAATCTTTTATATATTCTGATACATCTAAAATGAAGCTAAACAAATATGAGTTAGCTGAAATGAATTTAGAATTTAATAAAAAAATGACTCCTGCAAAAATTTCAAAAAATTATCAACTGAATAATTTTATAGGTCTTTTAGATGATAAAAATTCTGATAAAATTACAAGAAATACTGCGGACTATATGTTAGCAAAAAATAAAAGATCATTATCACAATTAGCATTTTTACAAGAAGCTAAAAAAGAATTTGATGATGGTGTTCCTTTAGCAGCTTATCCATATTTAACAGAAAAAGGTATTGATCCAATTGATTTTTCACAAAAAGTAGAAAACATAAGTAGAGAAGAAGCAGAGCAAAAAATGTTAATGCAACTTCCTATAGAAGAAAGATTACAATTATTAATAGCTAAAGAACAATTGCAAGAACAACAACAAAGGCAAGGTCAACAAAATGAATTAATTAAACAAGGTCAGTTACCACCTTCAATGATTAATAAACAAGCTCCACATCCAAGTCAAGATATGGCTATGCAAGGAATGCAACAACAACCAATGCATCAAATGCCTGATGGTACAATGATGCCTGGAGCAACACATGGTGAGCCTATAAGTATGCCACCTCAAGGTATGATGCCACCTCAAGGTATGATGCCACCTCAAGGTATGATGCCACCTCAACAAATGCAACAACCAGCAATGGCAAGGTATGGTGGACAAATATCTAATTTATATAGAGCAGAAATGGGTGGAGCTATGAATCAAAATAGTTTATCAAATTCTCCAATAGTTTTAGAATTATTGTCACAAGGATATAGTGAAGAAGAAATAATGAGAATACTTGGAGAACAAAATAATATGACGGCCATGTATGGAACTGAACTTCCACAAGCATTTTGGGGTAAGGCTATGGATTATATGCAAACTGGCTTAAGCGGAGTAGGTATGATTCCAGGTATAGGTAATATTGCAGATCTTGCTAATACTGCTATATCTGGTGGTAGAGCTGGATATGCAGGTTTAACAGGAGATACAGAAGGAGCAAAAAAACATGCTGCTGCTATGGCTTTAAATGCAGTTGCTATGATTCCAGGTGTTGGCCAAATGAGTCAAGCAGCAAGAGGTGCTAAAACAATAGGAAAAGGAGTTCAACAAGTAGGTACAAAAATGTTAGCAAAAACTACTGATGCATTATCTAGTGGTACTGCAATGCTTGGTAAATATGGTGAAAAAGTTGCAGATGTTAAAAACATAGGAACAAATGTAGCTAATACCGTAAAAGGTACAACACAAGCAGTAAATTTAGCTAAGAAAACAGATTTTGCAACAGGTTCATATGGTAAAGATGCTTTAAAAGATGTAGCATCAGGAA
>TARA_R110000824_G_scaffold107055_2_pt1 | contig 33999 bp, 40 predicted proteins | sample TARA_R110000824 | Tara Oceans TARA_R110000824 (sample SAMEA4397747) | marine metagenome | biome: Polar Biome; feature: [MES] marine water layer (ENVO:01000295) within the mesopelagic zone...; material: water (ENVO:00002006), including particulate matter (ENVO:01000060) such...
CCTAAAGACATCAACGCTTTAATTAAGAGTTTTGAAAGCGTAGGCGCTGAACCTTTACTATTAAAAGCAGCATGGGAAAGAAATCTTTCAGTAAGAAACGAAAAAGACTGGGAAAGCTCAAAGTCAGCAGTTAGCGAGTAAAAATAATTATGAAACATTTAGTAACAGGCGGTGCAGGATTTATTGGGAGTCATTTAGTTGACAAGTTAATATCCGAAGGTCATGAAGTCACCATAGTTGACGATATGTCTAATGGCTTAAAACAAAATATAAATGCGTCAGCAAAATTTATTAATTTAGATATTAGCGATAAACGTAATAGACTTGAGTTATGCGAAGCAATGGATGAAGTAGACACCGTCTTCCATTGTGCTGCATTAGCACGAGTTCAGCCATCTATTGAAAATCCACAAAAATATCATAAAGCAAATGTAGATGGAACATTTAATATTCTTTTGTCAGCAAGAGATAGTAAGGTTCGCAGAGTTGTATACAGCGCTTCTTCTTCAGCTTATGGCGATCAATCACAAAGCCCACAAGTAGAAACCATGCCCACAGCCCCAATAAGCCCGTATGGATTACAAAAACTCATAGGAGAACAATATTGTTTTGTTTTTTCAAAATGTTATGGATTAGAAACTGTAAGTCTAAGATATTTTAATGTATATGGAGAAAGGCAAGTTGTCGGAGGAGCTTACTCTACAGTTGTTGGTATATTTTTAAAACAAAAAGAAGATGGCCAAAAATTAACTATTACAAATGACGGCAAGCAGACAAGAGATTTCACATATGTAGGAGACGTTGTAGAAGCCAACTTTTTAGCCTCTCAAAGTGAGAAGATCGGCCAAGGAGAAATAATCAATGTGGGAAAAGGAAGTAACTATTCAGTCAATGAAATTGCAGAAATTATTGGAGGAGAAACAGAAAAAATAGGCGAAAGGTTCGAACCAAAACAAACACTAGCAGATAACACTCGTGCAAAAGAACTTTTAGGATGGACGCCTAAAACTGACATTAAAGAGTGGTTGCAGTCAAAAACTCTTTCTCATTGGTCGTAAGTCAGCAATAAATGTGTTGACTTTATCTTAAATTTGATATATCATTTCTATCTTCAGTTAGCTTGAACTGCAAGTGTAAATACTTGAACATATGAATATCAACGTAAAAAAACGCAACAATAGATTAGTCCCCTTCGAAGTAGAAAAAATCAACAGATCAGCAGAAAGAGCTTGCGAAAGCCTAGAAAATGTATCAGCAAGTGAGATAGTCTTAGACGCGAAAATAAAACTTTACGATAAAGTAAAAACTTCAGAAATTGATAGATCTTTGATTTCTTCAGCAAGCTCAAAAATAGAAAAAGAACCTAATTACAATTATGTAGCTGCAAGGTTATTGCTCAATACAATTTATAAAGAAGTTTTTGGCGAAGGCGTTGATAGTCAAGCTTTTGAGTTGCAATACCATAAATCTTTTATAACAAATCTTAAAAGACTAATAAAAGAAGAAATTATTAATCCAGAGCTAGCAGATTTTGATTTAAAGAAAATTTCAGAATCAATAGATACGAAAAGAGATTTAAACTGGAAATATTTAGGCATACAAACTATTTACGATCGATATTTACTTCATATAGATGGCCGCAGAATGGAAAGCCCACAAGGATTTTTTATGAGGGTTGCTATGGGCCTTGCATTAGCAGAAAAAGAAAATAGAGAGGAATGGGCTATTAAATTTTATAATACGCTTTCTTCTTTTGATTTAATGTCAAGCACTCCTACATTATTTAACAGTGGTACAATGCACCCACAATTGTCTTCTTGTTATCTAAATACTTTTGAAGATTCTATTGACGGCATTTTTGATGGGCTTTGGCAAGAAGCTCGCAAAAGCAAATTTGCAGGAGGACTAGGTATGGACATAACTCCGTATAGAGCAAGAGGCTCGTATATCAAGGGTACGAACGGAGAAAATCAAGGGCCAGTATATTTCTGGAAGCTTTACGGTGATATGCTAGTAGCAGTAAACCAAGGTGGCAAAAGAAAAGGAGCTGGCTGTGCTTACTTAGAAACATGGCATGCAGATATAGAAGATTTTTTAGAGCTACGTAAAAATGTTGGAGATGAAAGAATGAGATCTCATGACATGAATACTTCTAATTGGATTCCCGACTTGTTCCTCAAGCAAGTAGAGACGGACGGAGATTGGTATTTATTTAGTCCAAATGAGACTCCAGAACTTCATGAAATTTATGGTGAAGATTTTGAAAGAAAATACTGGGAGTATGTAGAATTAGGCAAAAAAGGTAGCCTAAGAGTTTTTAAACAAACAAAAGCAAAAGAGCTTTGGAAAAAAATGCTAAAAGCCTTGTTTGAAACAGGTCACCCATGGATAACTTTTAAAGATCCATCAAATATTAGATACTCAAACCAGCACGTTGGAACAGTGCATTCTAGTAACTTATGCACAGAAATACTTTTACATACCAAACCAACTAAGTATAAAGATGGCAATCTACGCGAAATAGAAGAATATGGCGAAACTGCTGTGTGTAACTTAGCTTCAATCAATTTAAAAAACCATCTTAAGAAAAGAACTTTAGACTTCGATAAAATTGAAAAAACAGCTGAAATTGGAATGCGCATGTTGGACAATGTTGTTGATATTAATTTTTACCCAACAAAAGAATCAGAAAATGCAAACGTTCGCCATCGCCCAGTTGGACTAGGAAGTATGGGCTGGCACGACGTTTTTTATGCGTTAGATGTGGATTATTCAAGTGATGAAGCGGTTGAATGGTCAGATAAAATTTATGAGCATATTAGTTATGCAGCTATTTTAAGCTCTAGCAAATTAGCAAAAGAAAGAGGTAAATATTCAACATATAAAGGTTCTTTATGGGATCAAGGAGTACTACCAATTGACACATATAAAAATTTATTTAAAACAAGAGGACAAAGACCAAAAGCCACGACAAGTTTAGATTGGAGCATTATTAGAAATCATATTGCTGAGCATGGCATGAGAAACAGTAACACAATGGCAATTGCCCCAACAGCAACAATTTCCTATATTTGCGGATGCTCACAATCAATAGAGCCTAATTTTGGAGTTATTTTTGTATATTCTACTCTTTCTGGGGAGTTTACTCAAATTAATCAGCATTTTGTCAATGATGTAAAGAAAGCTGGATTATGGAGTCAAGAGTTCATTGATGTTATAAAATCGGTCGATGGAGACTTGTCTAAATTAAAAAACACCATTCCAGAAAAAATCAAAGAAAAATATAAAACCGCATTTCATCAAGACCAACTAAAATTAATTGATTGTGCTGCTGCTAGACAAAAATGGATTGACCAAGGGCAAAGCTTAAATTTGTATAATAATAAAACTAGTTTAAAATTTTTGAATGATATGTATATGCATGCATGGAAATCTGGACTTAAAACAACTTACTATTTAAGAAGTACAGCAGCAAGCACTATAGAAAAATCAACAGTTTCTGCTCAGAAAAAAGAATATACTGAAGAAGAGCTTATGGCCTGTTCTATTGAAGCGGCGCGTAATGGAGAAGAATGTGAAGCTTGTCAATAAATTGCAAGTGTAATCTATCTTAGCTATGAAAATAGAAATAAAAAAACTTCATGACGATGCATATGTACCATCGAGAAATACCTCAGCAGATGCGGGTTATGATTTATACGCAATTGGCCATGATGTAATCAAATCTGGAGAAATAAAACTTGTAAATATAGGGATTAGCATAGCGGTCCCACACGGCTATTATGGAAGAATTGCACCAAGGTCGGGATTAGCACTTAATCATGGCATAGATGTTTTAGCGGGAGTCATTGATTCTGGATATAGAGGTGAAATTTGTGCGCTTTTAGCAAACTTAAACGACAGAAGCTTCTCATATAGAAAAGGAGACAGAGTAGCTCAAATTATTATAGAGAGGTGCCACACTGTCGATTGGCAAGAAGTTAAAGAACTTAATGGAACCCATAGAGGCGAAGATGGATTTGGAAGTTCTGGGAATTGACAATAAACATAATATCTGTTATAATATAAAAATGAAAAGCGGAAACCTTTTAGAAAAAGAAACTGCGGGCGTTAATCAAATCTTACCGCACAAGCATAAGTGGGCTTGGGAACTTTATGAACAAGCTATAAAAAATAATTGGGTTCCAACAGAAGTTCCAATGGTGACTGACGTTCAAAATTGGAAAAACCCAAAGTCAGATTTAAGCGAAGATGAGAGATTAGTAGTTAAAAGATGTTTAGGCTTTTTTGCTGGAAGTGAGTCGTTAGTAGCTAATAATTTAATGACTTTAGCTAAGTTTGTAACTGACCCAGAATGCAGACAATATATGGCACGACAAATGTATGAAGAGTGCTTGCATAACCACACGATTGTTTATATCTGTGATAGCTTAAGCTTAGATATAAAAGAAGTTTATGAAGCTTACAGAAGCATTCCCTCGATAAAAGAAAAAGATAAATTTTTAATGGAGATCACTAATGATCTAAACAGGCAAGGCTTTTCAACTCAAACCCTAGAGGGAAAACGAGAGCTTATCAAAGCTGCTTTTACATATTGGATTATCTGTGAAGGAACTTTCTTTTTTAGCGGCTTTGCAATGCTTTTGGCATTGTCTGATAAAGTACCAGGAATTGCAGAGCAAATTCAATACACGCTTAGAGACGAAAGTCTACATATTAAGTTTGGCACAAGCCTACTAAACAAGCTAAAAGAACAGTATCCAAGCACTTGGACAAAATCCTTTGAAAAAGAATTAACAGAAATCATGCAAAAAGCAGTTGATTTAGAAATAAAATACGCAGAGGATGTTTTACCTAGGGGTATTTTAGGATTAAACTCTTCAATGTTTGTAAATTATATGCAGTTTATAGCAAATAGAAGGCTAGAAGCTTTAAATATGGAGTTTAGATATGAAAGCGATTCTAACCCATTTCCTTGGTTAAGTGAAATTATTGATCTTAAGAAACAAAAGAATTTTTTCGAGACTAGAGTTATTGATTATCAAGATGATTCAGCATTAGAAGATGACTTCTAGTTTTTTAAAAAAAATAGATAAATCCTCTTTTATGTGTAATATAAACTATGGCACTACAACTAACAGTTACAGGAGATAATGGGCTAGACATTAGTTACTGGAAGATTTCAGATCTTTCTAGTAAATTTGAAGGCGATAAGATTGATCTTAGATTCACCATTAACGGATACAAAGATGCGGAATGGAGAGGTAAGGATAGATCAGCAAAAAGCTTGACGTTCCATGTTTTAACTCAATTTAATGGAACTCCAGCGGTTCTTTATAACGAAAAAGATGAATCTGATGGAAGTATTCCCGAGGGAAAAAGTGTGGGAGACATTAAAACTCCAGCAGCCCCAGCAGGTACTAATCCCACAGACAGATCAGCTACAATTTTAGACAACATAGGTGGAGACCTCAGAGCTCCATTATATGCGTGGCTTAAGACTCACGACGCTACCGCAACAGATGGACCAGCAGACGACTACGGAAACGCTGAGCAAGTCGTAGACTGGTCTTCCGCTATAGACGTTTAATAGTTTTTATATTAATACCCCAGCTAACTGTTGCTGGGGTATTTTAGTCTAGCAAAATAATTTTATGAAAAAAAATATCAAACTAATCACTGGCATAGCCATCATAATGGCTTTACTAATCAGCGGAGTTCAAGTACAAGCTGATCACCACGGCAATCACAATAAAACAAATAGAGTGGACGTAGTCAAGGGTAAGCCTGCAAAGACTAACAAGACCGTTGATTGGCGAGCTAAAGGAGCAGAGGACGGGAAAAAATATTTTGCAGCTATGCAAAAAATCAGAAAAGCAGCCAAGTCAGGCGAACTTACAGAAAGAGAAGCAAGAAAGAAGATTGCCGAATTACGCAAAAAGAATCCATGGGTATCTAAGCGAGACAGAAGCCAAAGCAGAAGCGGTCGTGCAGAGATATTTAAAAAGTTTGATAAAAATAAAGACGGGAAACTAGATGAGAAAGAAAGAGCAGAAGCTCGTAAGGTTATGTCTGACAGAAGCAAGAGGCCAGAGAGTAAAAGAAAATCGCGTAAAGCAGACAAAAAAAGAGAAAGACCTTCTCGTAAAAGCAAAAAGTAGTTGACTTTTAGTTAAAGGGTCGCTATAATCGTCGGCATATATGAAAGCATTCTTTAATTATGAATACATGATAACGCCAGGTATCTTAAAGATACTAAGCTACGTAGCAGCAGTGGTTGTTTTTATCATGGGAATATTCGCCCTTGGGGCGGATGCAATAACAGGTATATCAATGATAGTGTTAGGCCCGATAGTAGTACGCATTTATGCAGAGCTAATGCTTATTGTCTTTGAAATCCACAAGGAACTCAAGAAAATAGGCGAGAAGTAAAACACTAAAAAAGTGATTGACTATCGGCTGGGTAGTTGGTATAATAACTAGCACATGAACGTTAGTTTAGTATCAGTTACCCAGCCTTTTCTTTCAGAACTCAAAAGCCCAGAAGATATTATTGCTTATTGTGCCAGAGTTTCTAATCCTACTAATCAATTAAACTCAGAAACTGCTCCAAAACTATTAAAGTTTTTAGTAAAACACAAACATTGGTCTCCATTTGAAATGGTTGACATGACTATGGAAATTAAAACTAGCCGCGCAATGGCGGCGCAAATTTTAAGGCATCGCAGCTTCTCTTTTCAAGAATTTAGTCAAAGGTATTCGCAAGCGCAAGTTCTAGAAAAATTGGAACTACGCAAACAGGCCGAAAAGAACAGACAAAGCAGTACTGATAAATATGAAAATTCAGTTTTGCAAACAAATGTGAGAGAACACATAGCTAAAGGAGTTAGCTTGTATAATAACTTAATCGAAGATGGTGTTGCAAAAGAGTCCGCAAGAATGATTTTGCCGCTTACTATAGAAACGACAATGTACATGAAGGGCAGCATAAGAAGTTGGGCTCATTATATAGATTTAAGAATACAAGAAAATACGCAAAAAGAACATAGAGAAATTGCACAAGCTTGTAAACAAATTTTTCAAGAAAACTTTCCAACAGTAAGCGAAGCGCTATGGAATTAAAAGAAGAAATAATGCTAGAGATCCGTAAAATGTACGGAGAGCAAGGCTACGAAGGCTTGGATAATTGGAATTCAGTTAGAAACCCTAACGCTTGGACTGATCTAAATATAAAAAAACAAAAAAAGAAAGAAATGTACGAAGCATTACAGGCTTCAAGAGGATTAAATTTATTTGTAGAAAAAACATTTCAAGAAAATATTGATTTAGTAAAAAAAGAAATGAACCTTCCATTTGACGACAGAGAACAATTTAGATTAGACCTACTATCCACTGCAATGAAGTTTGGCTCAAAAGACGAGCTTTGCGTACTAGATAAAGTAGACACTGTTTATGAGCTTGGGTTTCGTTGGCCGAGATTATTAAAACACTACCAACAAGCAGGAAAAAAAGTTATTGGTTATGATGTAGTAAAATTAAACGTTCTAATAGGACAATACTTAGGATATGATTGTCAATTTCATGATTTATCGTCAGATGAGCCTTTGTTTTTTGAAGAAAATAGCCTTATAGTCGCTTATGATGTTTTTGAGCACTTACCAGATCCACACAACGCAATTAAAAAAATTTATGATGCGATGGAAGAAAACTCTTTTTTTCACATAGAAGTACCAACAGAACATCAAGCCAATCTTTCTTTGGGGCATTTTTATGCATTTAAAAATGGAGAATTAAGAAGAGCTATGGAGAACTTCGATAAAGGTAGAAGTAAATTTGAAATTTTATCGTCTAATCTATATTCACCGCAAACCGTATCTACCCTTGTACCTCAATCAATTTTATGTACCAAAAATTAATATGAATAATCAATCTAAAAAAATACTAATCACAGGCATTCTCGGCCAAGACGGAGCGAACATGGCAGAATATCTATTATCTCTTAATGAAGAAACAAAAGTATACGGCATGATGCGCAGATCATCAAACGTGAACGAAACAAATATACTTTCATTTAAAGATAATCCAAGATTTTCTTTAGTTTATGGAGATCTAGCTGATGAAATATCTATAGATAGGCTTGTTAAGGAGATAGAACCAGATTATTTTATAAACTTTGCGGCAAATTCATTTGTTGGTTGTAGTTGGGATATGCCACTACAAGTATTTGATGTAAATACTCTCGGGGTAATAAGGTCTCTTGAGGCAATCAGAAAATTCAAGCCCGATTGTAGATTTTATAGCGCAGGAAGCTCTGAAGAGCTCGGAGATGTTGATTATTCGCCACAAGACATAAACCATCCAATCAAGCCGAGAAGCCCATACGGAGCATCTAAAGCGGCAGCAAGGCATATTGTAAAAGTCTACAGAGAATCTTATGGTTTATATGCTATGCACAGTATACTATTTAACCACGAAGGATTACGTCGCGGAGAAGAATTTGTTACGCGCAAAATTACAAAGGCCGTAGCAAAAATAGCTACCGCTATAGCTAATAATGAAGATTTTAAACCAATAAAGCTAGGAAACGTAAATGCACGAAGAGATTGGTCAGATTCCGAAGATTTTGTTAAAGCTATTTGGCTTATGCTCAATCAAGAAAAACCAAAAGAATATATTCTATCCAGTAATGAAACCCATAGTATTAGAGAGTTTGTTGAAAAGGCATTTGGATACGCTTACATATCTGGAGGTTGGCATGGCGAAGGTCTTGATGAAAAGTTTTTACATGAAGGGAACAATGTTGCACTAGTTGAAATTAGTGAAGACTTTTATCGCCCTGCTGAAGTAGAGTTACTTTACGGAGACTCTACTCCTGCAAGAATAGAACTAAAATGGAATCCAGAAATTTCTTTTGACAATTTAGTTCAACGCATGGTAGAATATGATTTGGAGTTAGAACATGCCAAAAGGTAGAAAAAAAACATTTGAGCAAAAACTAATTGAAAAATTAGTTATTTGCCCACATCCAAGCTCTCCAGGTCCAGAACTTAATTCGTTTTGGGGTAGAGAGATGAAGATACTAAAATCAGTTTTACAACAATTTCCAAATAAAGATTTTTGGGAAAAAGTAACGTTTGAAAAAAAATTCAAAAGCTTAGCGACTATTTTAGGAGATGTTGGAAAAATTTTTATAAAGAGAAAATATAGTGAGTTTCACTATAAGCCAAAAAAGATTGTCATGCCAGAAATTTATGATGAAAAATTTGGAGAAGATTTAGAAGTAGAAAAAAAGAAAAGATCAGTAAAGGACTATTTTAATGAGTAAAGACGTATTAACATCAGAAGAGCAGATAACAAGTTTTTTAAATGATAAAAATAACAAAAAGTATCATTACAACCACTTAAAACAAGAAGATTATAAAATATCTTCTGGCAGTCTTAATTTAGATTTGGCCATGGACGGAGGACTAGGCTGCGGAATTCATAGATTTACAGGAATAAATGAAGGAGGAAAAACAAGTTGTGCATTATCTTTTGCTAAACACTTTCAAGAACATTTTGGAGACGCAGGTAAGATAATTTATTTTAAAGCAGAAGGTAGACTTTCTAATGAAATGCTAAAAAGGGCAGGAGTCAATGTAGAAGAAAGAAATTGGTGCGTCATTGCTTGTAATATTTTTGAAAAAGTATTTGATCTTATCCGTGATTTAGTGCAAAACAACCAAGAAAAACGTAAATATATGTTTATCATCGATAGTATGGATGGCTTATGCCGCCAGTCTGATTATGATAAAGCATTTGGAGATGCAGAACAAGTTGCTGGAGGAAGCTTGATATCGTCAGTTTTTCTTAAAAAACAATCATTACCAATTGCTATGAATGGACATATTGCAGTTATAACAAGTCAAGTTCGCATAGAAATACCAACTGGATTTAGTAGAAGCGGAGCTAGGCCAAAGTCTGCGGGAGGTCATGCAGTTAAACATTATGCGAATAACATTCTAGAATTTGAGGAAAGATACAATGCTGATATTTTTTGGGAAAATCCAAATGCTGAAACAGTAGAAAAGAAAGGTAACCCTACAGGCCACATGTGTAAGATAGCTTTTAAGAAAACTGTTAACGAAAAAACAGGAGCTAAAGTCAGATATCCAATTAAGTATGGAAGAACTGACGGCAATTCTATATGGGTAGAAAGAGAACTTATAGACATGATGCTTCTTTGGGGATATTTTGAAAAAAGCGGAGCATGGATTAAGTTTTCAGAAGATATTTATCAAAAGTATAAAGATTTAGGATTACCAGAAAAAATACAAGGAGAACCAAAGCTATTAACTCTTTTGCAAGAAAATGCAAAATTAGCAAAAGTTTTAATTGACGAGTTTAAACAAGACATTTTAAAAAATGAGTAATCTTCAAAGACATGATTTATTTATTTCATCAGTTTGGACTAAGAAAATTTCTGATTCTCAAGAAATTAATAAAAATTTATTAAAAGATATATTTGAAAATTCATCCAAAAACTCTCATCCAAATGTATATGGCGGTAGGGAGACAGCTTTAACATCAACGCCGCATTTAACAAAAGTCTTTAATCATGCAGAAGAACTAGCCAAAGATATTGCTAATTTTATAGGAGTTGTTAGCGAGACGGGAAAATCACCAGAGATTTCTTGTTTTTGGGGCAACATAAATAAACAGAAAGAGTTTAATCCTCCGCATGTCCATGCGAATAGCAGCTTATCTGGAGCTTATTATGTGAAAGTGCCAAACAATACGCAAAAAACTGAAGATCAGTCAGTTTCGGCAGGAAATATTTGTTTCCATGACACTAGGCTAGAAAAGTGCGCAACAACGCCACTTTATGAAGAAAATTTAGGATATTTAGACCTAGCAAATTATTCTTTTAAAAAAGGCAGCACACATAATCCTTGGCTAGATAATGTCGCAAAATTCAAACCAGAAGAAGGTTTAATGATTATTTTTCCGTCATGGCTTTTACATTATGTAGAACCTAACTTATCAAGCGACGATAGAATTGCTATATCTTTTAATATTTCTTTTAAATAAAATGGAGTTTAAAACTATATCAGGCTCAATCAAACGAGTAAAAAATATAAAAAAAAGGATTATAGACTGGGAAGCTCCCAGTAAAAGTAAGCGACAAAGAGAAGTAAAAAAATTTTTAAAAAAATACTGGCAGAGTCACGTTGTATTTGAAGAGTTTCCAGTTGCAGGCACTAGACTTAGTATTGATTTCTATAATGCTAATAAAAGAATAGCTATAGAAGTACAAGGATCTCAACACACAAAATATAATAAGTTTTTTCACGCAGGAAACAGAAGTAATTATTTACAACAACTAAAAAGAGATGAAATGAAATTTAAATTTTGCGAATTAAACGAAATTTCCTTAATTGAAATATACGATTCAGACATAGTTGACCTTTGTTTATTTAAAAAGTTTGACATCACATTATAAATAGTGTAAAATATATGTATGAGCGCTCAAGATATTGATCCAGATAATTTGCCATTATTCCAGATACCAGAGTCTTTTTTAAAAAAGATTTTTGAATTAACTGGAAATGGATCCGATGGCAGGGGTTTTGTGTTATCTTATGTAGCACAAGACGGTAGGCCCTTAGTTTATGCAAGGGCGGATACTCAAATAATTGAAATGGGACTTCGTAAGGCTTTAGAAAAATACTTGATAGAAGTAGAAAGAGCCGAAGACGCACAAAATCTAAATTCAGAAAACGAAGATTAAACCTTGACTATGGCTAAGGTTTAGATTATAATCATCTTTATGATTTTTTCGCTAGAGCTAGAAAAGCAGTTGCTTGCTGGCTTAATTAAATACCCGCACAAATATTCAGATATTTCAACACTCACGACTTCTGAAGATTTTTATTGCGAAGATTCCGTCGTTCATAAAACTATTTTCAATACACTTGTTCAAGCAATAGAAAATAGTGAAGATGTTAACGAAGCCACTATTGCTCATAGAGTTCTGTCATTGGGGATTTCATTCGAAGATAATATCAGTATTGGTGACTATATTAATTCATTAAGCTTAATTAAAATTGGAGAAAATTTAATATTACATGTCGCTAAAGAATTAAAAAAGCTAACGGTCAGAAGACAGCTTTCATCTTGTGGTGAAACAATTTCAAAAACTATGCATAAACTAGATTCTTCGGAATCTTTTAATGATATAGTAGCTAAAGCAGATAAGCTTTATAACGGACAAATAAACTTATACGACGTCGGAGACAGAAAGCCAGAAAACATTTTTGAGGAAATGAAAGAATGGATTGAGTTTAGAGGAGAAAACCCAATCGAAGAGTTTGGCATGATGGGTCCGCATAAAAGAACAAATGAATTATATGGTTCTTTATTGAGGCCTGGAAATATTACAGTTGTATGTGCTAGAGCTGGAGTCGGTAAAACTCAATTTTGTATGGATTTTGCTACCAAGGTAAGCGCAGATTATGGGGTTCCAGTTTTACATTTTGATAATGGAGAAATGAGCAAAGAAGAATTAATAGTTAGGCAATGCGCTGCTTTATCTAAGATACCAGTTCATTTACTTGAAACAGGTTTATGGCGTCAAGCTGGTAATGACATTGTGAAGAAAGTTAGGGAAGTTTGGAATAAGGTTAAAGATATGAAATTTTTCTATTACAATGTTGCAGGCATGAGCTCAGAAGATATGATTAATTTATTAAAAAGATTTTATTTTTCCGAGGTTGGCAGAGGCAAGCAAATGATATTTTCTTTTGATTATATTAAAACCACCTCCGAATCAAATGATAAAAACAGATCTGAGTGGGAGCTTGTAGGAAACATGGTTCAAAGATTTAAAGATTGTATCCATAGAGACATCAAATTTGATGGAGAACCAGTAATATCAATGATCACTAGTGTTCAAAGTAATCGTCAGGGTATCGTAAATAACCGTCGTGCGGAAAATATTGTTGATGATGAATCTATTTTTTCTTTGTCAGATCGAATTATTCAATTTGCCTCGCATGCATTTATACTTCGCAAAAAAACTGAAGATGAAATGGAGCAAGAACCAAACTTTGGGAGTCACAAATTTAAATGTGTTAAGTATAGGCATCTTGGACAAGACGTAGATGGCGCAATCAATCCAATTAGAATGCCAGATGGCTCATTACAACAAAATTATATTCACCTTGATTTTAATAATTTTCATATTAGTGAAAAAGGTGACCTTCGAGACTTAGTAAGATACTTAAATCAAAACCCACAAATCGTTGAAGATGGAGATTAATACAATAGATGTTAGATCAGTTTTAGAAAAGCTAGGTTATAAATTATCTGACTTTGGAGATTCATGGCGCACTAGCGCCTTGTACAGAGGAGGAGATAACCCAACGTCTTTAAAAATATATAAAAATTCAGGAGTCTGGACAGATTATGTAGACGGTAATAAGAGCATGCCACTAGCAGCATTAGTACAAAAAACATTAGGAACTACAGACCGTAAAATAATAAGTCAATATGTTAATACAGAAAAACATAGTGATTTTACATATAATAAAAGGAGTTCAAAAATACAAATGGAAGAAACTTACCCAGAAGAAGCATTAGACAGATTACTACCTCATTATAAATTTTATAATTCAAAAAAAATCAGCGATGAGACATTGAAGTTTTATAGATGTGGATTAGCGACCACTGGAGCAATGAATAATAGATATGTCTTTCCAATATATAATGATTCAGCTAAAATATGTGGATTTTCTGGCAGAGATGCATCAAATAACTCTGACCGCGCAAAATGGAAGCATATGGGGAGAAAGACTAGCTGGAGTTATCCACTTTATCTTGGAGCAGGAGCAAAGCTACAAGTGTTAGAATCTATAGACCAAAAAAAAGAAGTTATTCTTGTTGAGAGTATTGGAGACTCAATGGCTTTATTCGAAAATGGCTATAAAAATAATTTAGTTACTTTTGGACTAGATGCTTCTCCTAAACTAATGACTACTTTAATTACTTTAAATCCAGAAAGAATTTTAATCGCTACCAATAATGACTCATCTGGAGAAAAAAATCGTGGATTAGAAAGTGCTGTTAAAATATTTATTAAATTATTAAAATATTTCGACATTGAATCGCTCATTATAAAACCGCCAAACAAAAATGATTTTGGTACCATGCAAGAACTAGAAATAAACTTTGATAATTGGTATAATAGATCTCCAGACAAAAACAAAATGTATAAATATATATTAAATTGCGGAAAGAAGTTTGGTAAAACAGTTTTTTCTCCAACAAAAGAAAAACTCATTAAATCTAGGATTTCAAATGAATAAACTTTCTGCAAGCAGGATTAAAGTTGCACAAACCTGCTCTTGGCAGTATTGGGCTAAGTATATACTTAAGTTACCAGATAAGTCAAATGATGGAGCTAAGAGGGGTAGCATATGCCACTTAGTATTTGAATGCTTGGGCAACCCCAGGCATAAAAAACATTATGTAAAAGTTTTAAAAGATAAAGATATATTTGCTTCAAAAGCAATTGAAAGATTAGTAATGAGACATGCTATAAAAGAACAAGTTGATGACGAAGAAAATATCTCACTAATTAAAAGCATGACATTGAATGGACTACAGTATGATTTTTTTGGAAAAGAAAATGGAAAACCAACTGAGTCAATTTCAGAAAAAGAATTTAATATAAATATAGATGAAGACGGAAAAAAATATGCTATCAGAGGATTTATAGATAAGCTATTTTTATACAAGAAAAAAAGATTAGCGATTATTCGTGATTTTAAAAGCAGCAAACAAATATTTAAAGGTAAAGAAGTAACAAATAATTTGCAAGATTTAATGTATTGTCTTGCGGTTAAGCATTTATATCCAGATTATTTAAAAAGACGCTCTGAATTTGTATTTTTAAAATTCGATCTTTCTAAAGATATGCTTGGTAAAACTGGAAAGGGTCTATTAGAAATGAGTACGATTGGTGAAAGTGAGTTGGAAGGTTTTGAATATGAACTTACGGAGATACAAAAATATTTAGATAGTTTTAATACGGCTTACGCAAAAAGCAATTTTGCAGCAGATCAAGACTATCCAAAAGATGGAACTTTCGGCGGACCGCTAGTATGTGGCAAGGAAGGTTATAAAAAACGCAGAGGTGAATTTTTATTAGATGCTCAAGGAAGTAAAATAGAAAGTTATATTTGCTCTGTACGCAAACCAATGGAGTACTATGTTTTAATTAGCAAAGATGGAAAAATTTTAGCTTCAAGTTTTAAGGGAGACAAGAAGAGCTTACAAAATAAAAAGAAAAAAGGCCAGAAAATAGAATTAAGAAAATATGCTGGCTGTCCAAGATGGGAAAAATAGTATTGACTTTAACAATTGGTTGTGATATCATATTGTGATGTTGCCTTTATTTAAAAGCCACTTTTCAATTGGTAAATCAATATTAACTTTAAATTTGCCTTCACAATGTAGCGACGAAGGATCAGATAGCGTATTTAAAATAGCTGAAGATCATAAACTTGATAAAGTTATTTTGGTTGAAGATTCTTTTAATGGATTCTTACAAGCGAAGAAAAACGCTGAAGACTTAAAAATGCAATTAATTTTCGGAATAAGATTTTTAATTGCAGAAGACATTGACGAAAAACTAAGCAGAGATAATAACAATAAACATAGAATTATTGTCTTCGCAAAAAATGACAAAGGAATCAAATCATTATACAAAATATACAACAGAGCATTCGCCAAGGGATTTGGACATTTAGATTATAAATTCTTAAAAGAAGCTTGGAGCGAAGACTTAAAACTAGCAGTTCCATTCTATGATTCTTTTTTATTTGCAAATTTAATTTCTTTTTCTAATTGCGTCCCAGATTTTAGTTTTTGCAAGCCAACCTTTTTTATCGAAAATAACAATTTGCCTTTTGATTTTTTAGTAGAACCTATTGTACGAAAGTATTGCAAAGAAAATAATTTTCAAATCGAAAAAGCAAAAACAATTTATTACAACAAAAAAAATGATGCTAAAGCGTTTCAGACATATAAATGTTTATGTTCTAGAGGTTTTGGTAGACAAAAAACACTAGAAGAGCCAAACTTAGATCATTTCGGAAGTGATGAGTTCTGCTTTGAAAGCTGGAAAGAAAAAAATGAGAATAAACTATAAACCAAAATACGTAGAAAAAGATTGGGGATCAGAAACTTGGTTCGCCAATAACCTAGAAAAAAATTATTGCGGTAAAATTCTAGAAATTAAAAAAGGCCACGCAACCTCAATGCATTTTCATATTGACAAGCATGAAGTTTTTTATGTTCTTGAAGGCATACTAAGAGTAGATTGGATAGACACAGAATCCGCCGAAGAGCATACTGCACCTATTCCATCAGGCATGTCAATGGAAATGCCTCAAGGCGTACCACATAGCCTAATTGCAGATGGAACAGATGTAAAGCTCATAGAAGCAAGCACATTCCACCGTGACGAAGACAGCCATCGTTTGTGGAAAACTAACAAACGAACTATTAAAGCATGAAAGACGAATTATTAAGATACAACAATAAACAAAAATATTTAATTTTTGACTTTGAAACTTCTAATTTAAATTTAGTAAACTTAAGCAATAGGCCTTGGCAGTTATCTTTTATTATAGCAACAAAGGATAAAGTGTTAGAGAAGCATGATCATTTTTTAAAATGGAAAGACCTAAAAGTGTCTGAAGGAGCTAAAATCGCAACCCGCTTTGATTATACAAAGTATAAGGTTAAATCAGAAGATCCGCTACCGATACTTAGAAAGTTTGACAAGTTACTGTACGATAAAAAATATAAAATTGTTGGCCATAATCTACTAGGATTTGATATTTATGTTCATAACGCATTAAGAAAATCTTTAGGACTTAAAAGCGACTTTTCATACTTAACTAGATTAATTGATACTAACTGTCTTGCCAAAGCATACAAAGAGGATATAAAGCTAGATTCAAAAGACTGCCTTTTAAGTTGGCAATTCAGATTAGACGGATATATAAAAAGAGGCTTAAGAACAAATTTAGGCGCAATGCTTAGGGAATTTGATATAGACTTTGATAAAGATAAACTACATGATTCAATGTATGATATTCAAATGAACTTAGAAGTTTTCAAAAAGCTTCTTTGGAAGATTGACATTTAGTATTTTTTATGTTAATATTACTTTTATGAGCTTCACAAAAGACTTTTCTACATATCAAGATTGCGCGCCCCCTGGAGTTAGGCTACCAAAAATTGAAATCGAGGATAGATACTATGATGAGCTAGAGCTTTCAAGAGACACTTCTAACTATGACTTTCTAAGGGCACTATGTTTAGACGGAGTAAAACAAAAAGGGATTGACAAGAAGAAAAATTCAAAAGAATATTACAACAGGGTTCGAGTAGAGCTTAAAATATTAAAAGAATTAGGCTTCATTGATTATATACTTTTAAATTGGGACATATTACATTTTTGCCAAGAGAATGACATCCCTACTGGCCCAGGTCGAGGCAGCGCCGCAGGATCTCTTGTATTATTCTTAATTGGAGTTACTCAAGTAGATCCAATTAAATACGATCTTTTCTTTGAGAGGTTTGTTAGTAAGTCAAGAGCTAGAAAAATAAAAAAAGATGGAGTAACATTTTTAGACGGTTCTCTTCTTGCAGATGTTGATAATGATATCGCATACGAAAGACGTGCAGAAGTAATTGATTACATAAAAAGAAAACATCCAAATAGAACTTGTAAAATTTTAACTCTTAATACCTTAAGCGGAAAACTATGCATTAAAGAGTGCGGTAAGATTGTTGGATCTTATTCTGAACAAGAAGTTAATATAGTAAGCGACACAATACCTAAAAAATATGGAAAAGTTGCGCCACTAGGTGAAGCTTATGAAGAAAGCGAACAGTTTAAAGAATGGGTAGATGAGAATCAAGATGTTTTTAAAGTCGCTAGAAAGTTAGAAGGCTTAAATAAAAATACTGGAGTACATCCATCTGGTATTGCAATATCATTTTATCCTCTAGATGAAATTTGCCCACTACAACAAACTAATGATGGTGAACTAGTTAGTGGGTATGATATGAATTGGGTTGCAGAGCTTATGGTTAAGTTTGATATTCTAGGACTTAGAACATTAAGCGTTATTTACGATGTTTGCAAACAGCTAGACTTCAACATGGACGAAGTAAACCTAGAAGATAAAAATATATATAAAAATTTAAAAAATGATTTTAGACATCCACAAGGATTATTCCAAATCGAAGCTTATACAAACTTTAATGTTTGTAAGAAGATTGGCCCTAGAAATTTAGAGCAGCTTAGCGCTGTAGTAGCTATAGCAAGACCTGGCGCCTTAGAATTCACAGATAGATATGTTGAGTATGCTAAAAGCGGTGAATCACAAAGTGTTAACGAATTTTTTGACGATGTATTAGAATATACTGGTGGTATTCCTTTATACCAAGAACAGTTAATGAAAATGGCTGTAAAGGTTGGTTTCACTCTTGACGAAGCTGAACAGCTCAGAAGAATTGTAGGAAAAAAGAAAGTTGCGGAAATGCCAAAATGGAAGAGTAAAATTGAAACAAAAATCAAAGATAATAACTTAGATGAAAAAGTTGGTGATGTTTTATGGAAAGTTGCAGAAGATAGTGCGAACTATTCATTCAATAAATCTCATTCAATAGCGTATGCGACATTAGCAGCTTGGACAACATATTTAAAATTTAAACATCCTAAAGAGTTTTTCTTAAGTTTACTTAAGATGAGTCAATTCGAACCCGCACCACACGAGGAAATAGCTAAGATAAGCACAGAGCTTCCTTACTTTGGAATTGAGCTATTACCACCAGACCTAGGTAGGTCAGATATGGATTTTAAAATAGAAGATGGCGACATTAGATATGGTCTCAATAGTATAAAAGGAGTAAGCCAGAAGACTTTGCAAGCATTAAAAGACTTTAGAGAATCAGAGACGCCGACAAAGTATGATATCTTTATAAGCGCAAAACAAGCTGGAATCAATATTGGAGTTTTATCTGCTTTAATACAAGCTGGAGCTTTAAATGCGCACAAAGTTAAACGTTCACGACTTGTGCTAGAAGCACAGTCATTTAATTTACTTACCGATAGAGAAAAGCGAAACTTTATACAATTGGGAGAAAAATTTAAGTATGATGTTTTAAAGACAATAGAGGCCGCTACAACAGGAGAGTTACTTGCAGATGATAACAGGAGATTAATGTCTGATAGTAGATTTGTAACTTTTAAAAAGAAATACAGTAAGTATAAAGAAATTTGGGAAAAAAATAGATCGTACGAAGACTTTGCTAATTGGTTTTTTGAGAAAAAACTTTTAGGCTATTCTTATAGTGTTAAATTAAAAACTGTTTTCTCAAGAGAAAAGCCTCTTATGAATACTTATGAGGTACAAGCCTCAGAAAATAATGAAAGAGTATACATGGTGGGAGTTGTAGAGGATTGCTTTAAAAGACAAAGTAGAAATGGTAACAAGTATGCTAAATTAGAAGTTTCAGATGAATTAGGATTTATAAACGGCATGTTGTTAGATACAGCCAGACAAACAAAGCTCACAGAATATCTTAATCAGAACGATAACAAACTACCAAAAAAAGAGAGCGTTGTATATCTTGAAGGACGTAAAGGAGATGATATAATCTTTTTAGATAAAGTTGTTATATATGATGATAAGATCTATATGAAACTAAGTGACTTAAAATAGTGTAATTTTTAATGATGGATAAGAACCAAATCAATTTTACGCCAAAGGCGCAAAAAATAGTTAAAGATGCTAAAGCGGAAGCTTTTCTACTTAACACTAAGTCCGCAGACTTAGAACATCTTTTCATCGCCTTTCTTGATTCAGAAAATTCTATGATTAGCGAAATTTTCGAAGAAGCCAAAGTGAACAGGGCTGAACTAAGAGAATTAGTTATCGAAGAATTCAAGAAAGATACGACACAGTTAAAGCCTGACGAAAACATTACATACAGTGCAAATATTAAAAATGCGCTTACTAATGCTAGAAAATTAGCCCTTAAGCTAGGACATTCGTATGTAAGCTGTGAACATTTATTTTATACTTTTTTAAAAAATAAACGCTGTCCTGCAATCGAGTTTTTCGATGCCTTAGAAATTGATACGGATAGAGTTTTAAGTAAGCTTGAAAAATATTTTGATATTGATGAGCCAGAACAAGAAGAAACTGAACCTCCTCAAATAAACGACAAAACCCCTGCTTTAGCATCTTTTGCCGTAAACTGCAATATAATCGCTTTTGAGGAAGGTTATGATCCAATGATTGGAAGGGAAAGAGAGGTTGAAGAGTTAGCTGAGATTTTGTGCAGAAGAAGCAAAAACAATCCAATATTACTTGGAGAGGCGGGTGTTGGAAAAACAGCTCTAGTAGAGGCTCTAGCTCAAAAAATAGTAACAAGAGAAGCTCCAGAGTTTTTGTTGAGCAAGCAAATTTTTTCTTTAGATTTAGGTTCTTTAATAGCTGGGACAAAGTATCGTGGTCAATTTGAAGAAAGATTAAAAAAGATAATCGAAGAACTCTCTATGAACGAAGATTTTATTATTTTTATTGATGAAATCCACACTTTAATTGGCGCTGGCGGAGCAGAGGGAACTATGGATGCAGCAAATATGCTAAAGCCTTTGCTTGCAAGAGGCAAAATTAAATGCATAGGAGCAACGACGATCTCTGAGTATAGAAAGACTATTGCTAAAGATGGAGGTTTAGATAGAAGGTTTGAAAAACTACACATATCAGAACCAACAAAAGTACATGCAGTAAAAATACTAGAAGGCTTGAAATCAAAATATCAAGAGTTTCACAATGTTGTTTACAAAGATCATCATTGTCAACTTGCAGTTAACTTATCTAGTAGGTATATTACTGATAGATATTTACCTGATAAAGCATTAGACATCATTGATCAAGCTGGAGCAAAAACCAAAACTAGATGCTACAAAAGGCCAGAGGTGGCAAAAAATTTAGAAAAGCTAATGGGAGAGTGCGAATCAGAAGATGAAATTAAAAAATTAACAGAAAAATATGAAGAAATAATGGTGGAATGGGCTTCTAAAATAGCTGCAAATCCGCCAAAAGTAACTGACGACGATATCTACAGAGTTATATGCCAAAAAGTCAAGATACCTCTTTCTGAATTAAAACAAGACGAAGCTAAGATATTTTTAAATTTAGAAAAAAATCTAAATAAGTTAGTCATCGGACAGCCTGAAGCAGTTAAAAAAGTTTCTCTTTCAATTTTACGATCTAAATCTGGAGTCAGAGACGAAGACAAACCAATTGGGAGTTTTTTATTACTAGGCACAACAGGAGTTGGTAAAACTTTTACCGCAAAGATGTTAGCAAAATCTGTGTTTGGAGGCGAAGACAATATAATACGCGTAGATATGAGTGAGTTTTCAGAAAAATCCTCAGTGAGCAGACTCATAGGCGCATCCCCAGGATACGTAGGGTTCGAAGACGGAGGTTATCTCACAGAAGCAATAAGGAAAAATCCATATTCAGTAGTATTATTTGATGAGGTAGAAAAAGCGCACCCAGAAGCTTATCAAATTTTATTGCAGATAATGGACGAGGGAGAGCTAAAAGATTCTAATGGAAAAGTGGCAAACTTTAAAAATTCTATTATTTTGCTTACTGGAAATATTGGTCACAATTCTTTTAGTTCTCAAAAAAGCATGGGATTTGGAGGCAAAGATGAACAGCCAGCATTTACAGAAAGTAGAATAAACGTAATAGGTGAGGCGAAAAAGTTTTTTAAGCCAGAATTTATTAATAGATTGGATGAAATCATCATCTTTAAACCTCTTTCTAGAGAAAATAATAAAAAAATAGCAAGATTAGAGCTAAAAAAATTATCTGAAAGATTAAAAAAACAAGATGTAAATATACAGTTTACTCCTAAAGTTTTAGACTTTCTAGTAGAAAAAGGCACTAGCCCTAAGAATGGCGCAAGATTTCTAAAAAGAGTTATTCAAAAAAACATTGAAGATAAAATATCTATAGCAATACTTAATAAAACAAAAGGGCACGATCAAACACTAAAAATAACAAAAAAAGGTGGAGAACTTGTAGTTGACGAACTATAATAGTGTAATTATTATTATGAACTTACTCAAGGGAAAAAAGACTTACCTAACTGCAGGTGCAGCAATCATCTTCGCGCTTGTTCTTTTCTTTTTAGGACAATTAGGCGGTACACTAACAACAATGTTTGTTTTTGGAGTGGCAATAGCGGTGTTTTTACGTCAAGGCATTAATGACTTGGCTGCAAAAATATCAGAATCAGAAAATAAAAAAGAAAAGTAAGCAATTAAGCTACTAAATGAGTCAGCTTAAAACAGCATTCATAGAGTGTCCTATTTGTAAATTCTTGCAGGAAACAGACAGCGCTTCTGTATATAACGAAATAACGTTAAAAAACACGTATGGAGCAGAAGTAGTAGTTTCAAGCAGCGAAGTTCAAGATGTTGTTTTTTGTGAGAAATGTACAACCGCTATATGGCCTAAGGAGTATGCACCTAAAAAGCCTAATGTTTTTAGCGAAAGACCTAAAAAGCCAAGAAAAAAAACTACAAAAAAGCGCTTGACAAAGAAGAAGAAATCAGTTAAAATAGACGCTTCAAAAGACAAAAATGAAGACATCTAGAAAAGTTAATCGAATCGTAAAAGCTATCACAGCTAATAGTGGCCGAATCTTCGGATTAACCACAACCAAAGAAGCCCTAAACGCTCGCTTTGTTAGCGAATCACCACAATATGTGACCGTTTATGATAATAATGCTCAACGCCAACGCAAGCTCCATAAGACAACTCTTAAGGGATTTCGCTCAGGTACAACTATTATCTAAAGGTTTTTCTTAAATCATTACTACTCAAGGCTCCTTTTTGGAGCCTTTTTTTATTTTTTAGTGTAAATATTTTCATGAAAGGTCAGCCACATTCTTTATTTCAAGTCGCAGGAAGCGCAATTGATCCTGGAACAGGTAATTCAGTTTATATAACATCAATTCATAACGGAACTGATGCCGTTATGGCTGCGGGAGTTACCCTATCCTCTAGCAGTAATATTATATTGGGCAAAAACGCATGCCTAACATTTAATCCGCCAATGAGATGCGCTACTAGTGAAACAGCCACGCCTGGCACAGGGGTTACCGTAACATATTTTATAGCAAAGTAAAAGAGGCCGTACAATGGAACAAGAAGTGATACAGCAAACCGCAGAGGGTTTTATTGGTAAATATGGCTGGCTTTTATTAGCGGGTGCAGTAACAATAATTTTTAAAGACATTGTTTCACAGTTTGCGGCAGGTTTAACAATTTGGTTTAGTAAAGAATATACTCCAGATGACATGGTTTTAATAGGCGGTAGAAAAGCTAGAATTGTTAGAGTTGGTATGAAAAGTACTACTTTTTACTTTCCAGATGCTAGCACTAAAAAAACTGTATCTAATGCAACTTTTACGAGTTTAGATATAGAGAGAAAAATAAAAGACTGGGAAGACAATACAAATAAAAAATAAAAAATGAGCTACAATAAACAAGAGATAGTTGCAGATTTTTCAGACAAAATCGCAATTTCAAAAATGGCCAAAGATGCTGAAGCAGAAATGGAAAAAGCTGAAGCAATGAAATTTAATGTCTTCTTAAAGAAGTGTATTCCAACAAAAAGTGGCACAGATAAAGAAAAATTCGGAGCGTGTCTTCTTGAATTTAAAAATATGAAGAAGTCTGACGCTGGAAGACAAGGCCCAAAGTCAGCTGCTCAAACCCCAGCTAAACCAGATGAAAGAAAAAAAGGCTCTAAAGTTAACAAACCAGGTTCAGCTGGAACAAAAAAATACAACAGCTCTATGGCCACCATAACGTTTTCAGAAAAGACCACTACAGCATTAAAAAATAAAGTCGCAGAGCATAACGAAAAATATTCTAAAAAAGTCACTTTAGGACAACTTAAAAAAGTTTACAGGCGCGGTGCTGGAGCTTTTTCTACTTCTCACAGACCAGGCCAGTCAAGAGGCTCTTGGGCAATGGCTAGGGTTAATATGTTTTTAAAAATGGTGAGAGGTGGAAAAGTAAAAAAATCTTATAGAAAAGCGGATCAAGACATTGCAAAAGCCAGTGAAATGTTTTTTGATACAGAAGGGCAAAAAAAAGCACCACTAAACAAGCCTTTTAGAACCCCTAAAGGCCCTAAAAAGTTTTCTGTTTATGTTAAAAACGAAAAAGGCAATGTTGTAAAGGTTAATTTTGGCGATCCAAATATGGAAATTAAACGTGATGACCCAGCTAGACGCAAAAGCTTTCGCGCTAGACATAATTGTGAAAATCCAGGCCCTAAAACTAAGGCGCGTTATTGGTCTTGCCGTATGTGGGAGTCCAAAAAGAGCGTTACGCAAGTAACAAAAAGCTCTACGGAAGACCCATTTTACGCAGATTTCCTTAATTTAGACTTACAAGATCATATATTAGAAGTATTCCCAGAATACGCTTCTGCGGAAGTTATTAATCCAGAACAGCATGAAGATTGTGGTTGTGGAACTGGATGCGGATGTGAAGAATCGAAAGCTACACACGATGGGGTTTATATAACTCACGAACCCGATGCGACATCTGATTATGAAATATCAATGATGAAAGCTCAACTTAAAAAAGCTTACGACCAAATTGGCGAAATTGTTGGAATGTTGAACGCAATGCCTTACGAAACAAATGTTGAAGCTTGGTTGCAGTCAAAAGTCACAAAATTATCAGACTACACAAACAGCGTTCATTCATATATGAAATATTACGAAGAAGATATAAGTAAAAGCATGTATGAAATGGACAATGACGAAATGAAAGACATGGAAGCAGAAGCTAGCCTTTGGGAAAACATAAAAAAGAAAAGAGACAGAATCAAGTCAGGTTCTGGAGAAAAAATGAGAAAAAAGGGTGAAAAAGGAGCGCCAACTACAGAACAAATGAAAAGAGCTAAAGGTAGCCCCGACATCAACAAACATTATTTTAAAACCGAAGAAGAAGCTCTTCAAGATGCAAGGAAAATGGGTTTAAAAGGCATTCACATGCACAAAACCAAAGACGGTCAAACATTATATATGGCTGGTCCAAATCATCAAGCTTTCATGAATCGTCATAAAGAAATACAAAAAGAAGCAGAAGCTTACCAAAATACTACTTATCTTACAAGAATGAATAAAGTTCAACAGTAAAAGGTTTACTAATGTGCACAAATAAACATTGCTTTGATGATACTTGCCAAGGTGAGTGCATAAAAAAATCTAAATAAAATGTAACTATTATGCCTTTACCATCCAAAAAGAAAGACGAAAAAGAGAACGAATTCATGTCTCGCTGTATGAGTGATGATGTTATGAAAAAAGAATTTCGCGATAATAAACAAAGAATTGCTGTTTGCATCAATCAATACCAAACAAGAAAAAAAGCTAAAGGAGATGCTTCTTGGGGCGATGTAAGAAAAGGTGATGCACTTGGGTTGATTTAATCTCACTGATTAATATAATCATAATATGGAATTAAGAAAAGGTTACCTTCAAAGCACATATAACTACTATGTCGCGGAAAGAGATAAAAATTTATTGGATTTAGAAGTTTATTTATCTAATCCTGCAGGAATAGGAGAACATCCTAATATTGGAGAAGAAATACGAAAAAAAGTAGAGCAGATAGATAAATATGATTCTGTTGTTTCAACACTTATTGCTAGATATGGAGAGGAAATGTTAGAATCAGAAAAATCCGAACAAGCCGAAAACGCCGCTAAGAACTAAGAATAAAAGTTTTAAATGTGAAAAAAGCCTTCACATTAGTTGAGCTATTGGTGGTTATCGCCATCATAGCAATTTTAATGGCTTTACTTCTTCCTGCCCTTGGCTCTGCAAAACAAACTGGGTGGCAAGCGTCTTGTTTAAATAATCAAAGACAACTTAACATAGCTTATACAGAGTTTGCTGGAGATCACGAAGATAGATTTCCTTACGCTTCTGCTTGGAAAAATGAACCATCTGGAATGTGGGCTTGGGTTGCAGATAGTATGAGTGGAAGTGGAGCATGGGGACAAACTGACTTACCTTTGTTTTATTCTCCATTAAAACCATATGCAGGTATGAAAATATTCCATTGCCCTGGAGATAAGTCTACTGTGGTATATGACGCTAATGCAGGTGCTTTTGGAACTCCAGAAAAATCAGTACGAGTTTCGCGACCACGTTCATACAGTGTAAATATTTTTGTTGGAGGCTGGTCAGGATGGCCGTTCATGGAAGATAATCAATATAAAGTTTATCATCAATATCAACAAGTAAAAGACCCTAGTAAGGTTTTTACCTTTATTGAAATGCCTCCTAACTCAATTAATGCTGGTAATTTTAGAGTACCCCCTGTATTAAAAGGAAAAGAAAAAGCATTTTCAATGGACTGGCCTGGAGTATATCATAACAATGGGTCAGTTGTTTCGTTTATAGATTCTCATGTAGAGTTTAAAAGATGGCTAGAAGAAGATACTAAAAACATTCCTAATCATCTTATGACGCCAACAACTGAACGAACTATATATGTTAGCAAAGACAATCGAGATTTAAAATGGCTAGGCGCGCGAGCGACACAACCAGATACTAATACTCACAAATGGTATTCCGTTATGAGTGGAATAGGCAGGTACAATAGAGATTGGAATATTAGAGATGTTGATGGAAAAGCATATGACTCATGGGGTTGGTATTGGAATGACAGCTGGGGCCATCATCCAACTTGGAAACCTTATAGATAATTTATATAATACCAATATGTGTTCTTTATGCGAGCTCAAAACTATATTAAAAGTTTACGATGATTCTGATTCAAGATGGATTATTATGGATTGTATGAGCTGTATTTTACCAATGGTAGTTTGGAGAGGTCAACCATTACATACTATGGAAATTTCTAAACAAGATTGGTCAGACATGGAAAATGCATTAATAAAAGTTGGAATAAAAGAGTTCGGAGAAGGAAAATTTTATATTGATAAAGTGCAAAATGAAGTTTTAGACCATTTACACTGGCATGCTCGCCCACACGGTTGGGTGTATACTAAACAAGAAAGATGAAAAAACTACTTTTAATATTTTTTATTGTTAATCTTCATGCTGAAGAACCAAATTTTTATCAATCAATTTCAAAAAGAAACGCTTTTAATTTGGCCAATGAAGCTGCTAGACCTATTATTTTACCACCTGTCTCTCAAATCATAAGGCCCGATGTCTTCTTGACAGGGATAACACGATTAAATGGTGTTAGAAAAATTCATTTAGTTTTAAAAAACGCAGGACAACCAGACAAATTTGTTTCACTCGCGACAAATGAAAAACAATATCAAGTAGAATTAAAAAAAATATATAAAAATTCAGCTTTAATTTCTAATAATGGAAGTGAGCAGTTAATGTCTTTTAAAAACAATGGCTTACCAACAATTATTAAAAAGTTACCTATACCCAGTAAGAAAACTTCTTCATCAAGGGATAAAAAAGAAGAAAAAAAGAGCAGTAAAACCACTAAGCCAATCTCCCAAAAGCCAAACGTCGTCAAAGTTCCTTCAAGACGCCCTAAAATAGATCCTCGTATTATACAAAAAGGGTTAGAATACATTGAAAGAATAGAAGATCAAGATAAAAAAGAATATATTTTAAAAAGATTAGAAAACCTTCAATCTGGGCAAGACTCTATTAAAAAAGACGTAAAAAACAATGAAATTAGACGTCAATACGACGAGCGACGAAAAAAAGATAAATAAAAGTGTAATCTTATGAGTGGAAACTCAACTCATAGACCCCCAAAGCCAAAAAATAATACAACAATTAATAGGTTCTTATGGCTGGCTTATACTTTTTGGTTTTTTAGCTATATTAGGTAAAGACGCATTACATAAAGCCGCAGAAGGCGCAATGGTTTGGGCGGGTAACGACTTCCAAAACGATGATATTTTGTATATTTCTGGCAGACAAGCTCGCATAGTTCGTGTTGGTATTTTTAAGACTATCTTTTATATGACAGATAGAAAGACTAAAATGGTAGTACCAAACGATAGGTTAAAAACGCTTACAGTCGAGAAAGCTTTACCTAAAAATGGAGGCTTTCCATATTTGTACAAAGGCGGAGAATCAGGCTATGAAGAACAAATCCGAAAAATTCATGGCGATGATGAAGCTCCAATAGTTAAGAAAAAATAGTTTAGGCTGAAGGATACTCTAACTTATTTTTAGAATAAAAAGATTCATCATTATTTTCTTTGTACATATATTTAGATCTTAAAGGAGTATGCTTTTCTTTTTCTAATGGTGCGTTCTCTGGGCCTTCTTCTTGTTCTGGGTAATGATTATAAAAGAAATAAGGGCTATTACCAAAGCTTCTGTCGATATCTTCTGATGTCATCGGGTTATTAAATATTTTCATTTTAGGCGGGTTATCCATAGGATAAGGCACGATAAAATCAGGGTTATGCCAGCGAAGTAGATTATTAGGAGGTATGGCGAAGTTTCCATCGTCCAATTCCAAAAAGTGATAACACTTTGAATCCTGATCGTTAGCATATCCAATATTAAGCTCATTTAAATCTCCTTCATAGTCGTCAATTGTAAATATATATTTTCCAGAACGCCATTTTTTATCTCTACAAAACATATCCACTCTACGATGCTGCAGGAAACCAAATGTTGTAACTGCGATATCATTGTCTTGGCAGTCCCATATTTGCAAAAGAGATAGCCTTCGCTGTTCGTCGTCAGAAATTTTATCATAATTTTCTTTATGAACAAAAGCAGATATAGGCATATTCCAAAACACAGCTCCGAAGTTGGACTGAAAATGAAAATGCATAGGTCTGTTTATCATAGACTTTACACCGAAGATGTATCCCTCTGTCAATCCTTCGTCGTCAGGGCCAAAAATATAACAATTTCTTATGTAGCCATGAATATAAGGAGTATTAGCGTTTAATTGTGCCATATAAACATATTACACTTGTATGTAGAAAAATAAAGTGTTGTTGATATAATTTAACATATGAGCTTACAAATTTATAAACCCAATGCAAAAAATGCTGGGTGTGCATGTAGCTTTAGGTTTGGGGTAGACATAAAAAACCAAGAGCCAGTAGTTTTCATAAATGCAATACAACAACATTCTTGGGACAATAACAATAAGATTGGCAGTTTTTCTGAAAATAGAAATGACCCAGATAAAAGCTTAACAGTTAAGTTAAATGAGGTCGAGTGTGGCGAGTTTATTTCTGCATTTGAAAACCGTCACGATTATTCTAGTTATCACGATTTTGATGATAATAAAACTTCTATTAAAATTTCTCCTTGGGATAAGAAGCGCAAAGTGTCTTTTAAAGATCCTAAAACTCAAAAATATGAAAATAAATTTGTTGCGGTTCCAGCTTTTGGGTTAAGTTTAATAAGAAACGGAAATCAAGTTTATAAGATTCCTCTAGATCCAGGCGAGGTTATAATGCTTAGAACGTTTTTAACTTTAGCTTTAACAAAGTTATTTGAAGTTAGACTTAAAAAACAACAAGAGTATCAAAAGCAACAACAAAACAAGTGAAAAAAAAGAAAATAGTAATTCATAGTAATCATTCGCGTGCATTTACTGGATTCGGCAAGCATACTAAAAATCTACTAAAGTATCTATATAGTTTAGATAAGTATGAAATAGTAGAATTTTCAAATGGATTATCTTGGGACGACAAAATAACTAAAACTTTACCTTGGAAGTGTTACGGCTCATTGCCAAGCGATCCAGAAAGAATAAACCAATTAAATAGAGATCCAAATCTTGGTCGTGCAGCTGGATATGGAGCAGAAATGATTGATGAAATTATTAAGCAAGAAAAACCAGATATATATGTTGGCATAGAAGATATTTGGGGATTTAGTGGATACTGGAATAAACAATGGTGGAATAAGATCAATTGCATGATTTGGACTACGCTAGATAGCTTGCCATTATTACCAGATGCAGTAAGCGCTGCCTCAAAAATTAAAAATTATTATGTTTGGGCTAACTTTGCTGTAAAGGAAATGCACAGATTAGGCCATAAGGATGTCGGCTTACTTAGAGGATCTTTAGATTCAAAAGACTTTTTTAAACTAGAAGCACAAAACAGAAAAGCTCTTAGACAAAAACATAATATTAATGAAGATGAGTTTATTATTGGATTTGTTTTTAGAAATCAACTCAGAAAGAGCGTACCAAATTTAGTTGAAGGCTACAAACTATTTATTGAAAAAAATCCCAATTCAAAAGCAAAGTTATTTTTTCATACTTCTTGGGCTGAAGGATGGGACATCCCAAGGCTTTTAAAAGAAAAAGGATTATCAAATGAAAATGTTTTAACCACTTACTATTGTAAACAATGTGGGGAATTTGAAGTTAAAAAATTTACTCAACATAAAGAAGATTGTGGAACATGCTTGACTAAAGGTAGTCAAGAAACTTCTAATGTAAAACATGGAGTTACAGAGTCACAGCTTAATTTAATTTATAACTTAATGGATGTTTACTGTCACCCATTCACAAGTGGAGGACAAGAGATACCTATTCAAGAGGCAAAGCTTACAGAATTAATAACACTAAATACTAACTATAGTTGTGGAGAAGACTCATGTACTGAAGAAAGCGGCGGTTTTCCTTTAGATTGGGCAGAATATAGAGAACCTGGAACACAATTCATAAAAGCAAGCACATTACCAGAAAGTATTTGTGCACAAATTGAAAAAGTTTTTAATATGTCTCCAGAACAGAGAGGAGTATTAGGAAAAAAAGCAAGAAAATTTGTTCAGGAAAATTTTAGCATAGATGTTATCGGCAAAAAATTTGAAAAAATAATTGACGCAATGCCAGATGTTAATTGGGATTATAATTTTAAAAAAATCCCAGCAGATCCAAGCTATAACCCTCCAAATATAGAGTCCAACGAAAAGTGGCTAGTAGATATTTATAAAAATATATTAAAAAGAGATGTAGATGATGTAGATGATGGGCACAAGTATTGGATGAGTGAATTTTCCAAAGGAGCAACACGAGAGCACGTATTAAATTATTTTAAAAAAGTCGCTATAGACACAAATAAACAAGATAAAAAAGTTGAGTTTCAAGATTTGCTCGATAAAGAAGACGAAGGTAGAAGAATCGCTGTTGTTTTACCGCAAGCATATAAAGATATATTCGCAATGACATCTATTTTACCGTCAATTAAAAGGTTATATCCAGACCATAATATTTATTTTATTACTCAACCAGACTTTTTCGAAGTATTAGATGGCAATCCATTTATTCATAAAATAATACCATACAATGAACAGCTAGATAATTTGTTTACACTAGAAGGAAGAGCAGACAATAATGGTTATTTTGAGGTGGCTTATTTTCCAAATATAGGTACTCAAAAATTCGTTAGCTATCCACATAACTGTAAGGACAAAATAGACTTTAATTTACAATGCACTTAATAGAACAATACGCTTTAGCGACAGGCGCAAAAATAGATAAACCATCTATTGAAACAAGCTTTTACCCATTACCTTTCGATAAATATATTGTAGTCGAAAATGGTTATCAAGGTCTTTCTTCAAGAATTTATGGAATGTGGAACGATGTTATATTACATATTAAACCATATTTAAATAAAGAGAACATCCATATTGTTCAAATTGGAAATAAAGAAAGCGAATTGATAGCTGGGTCTCTTGACCTTCGAGGCAAGACTGCGATTAAACAGCAAGCTTATTTGTTAAAAAATTCTTTATTACATTGTAGCACGAATGATTTTCTTCTAGACATAGCTTCTCATTTCAATACTCCTGTGGTTGCAATGTACGGAAACACATATGCAGATATCGCAAAGCCATATTGGGGCGATAAATCAAAGCATATAATTTTAGAAAGTCATAGAAATGGTAAAAAACCTTCCTTTCTAGCAGATGAAAGTCCAAGAACAATTGACCTTATTAGACCAGAAGAAGTTTCTTGTGGAATCTTGAAACTTTTAAAGATAGACTATAAAGAAAATTTTGAAACAAAATTTATAGGAGACATTTATACCAGTCATGTAGTTGAAGCAGTGCCTGATTTTACTCCGCCAGAATCTTTTAACCCATCTATGATTATAAATTTAAGGATGGATTACGAGTTCAATCTTCAAAACATGGTAAATTGGGGTGCGAATAAAAAACTTAACATTTTCACAAATAAGGTGATAGATTTAAATTATTTAAATGCGATTAGACAAAATGTTATATGTATTCAGCAAGAAATATGTAGCGATTTAAACATTAAATATTTAAGCTATTTAAATAGACTAAAAATAAATTGCGAACTTTTCACTAAAAATGAAAATGCGCTTGGAAGATTAAGGATGAAATATTTTGATTATAAAGTAACTCTTAAAAAAGAAAAACATTTTAATGATATTTCGCCAAGAGACTTTAATCTTTCTGACAATCTTTTTTATAAAAGCAATAAACTACTCTTGTCACAAAACAAAAAATATTTCACCGCATATGATTATTTTAATGACAGAAATTACGAGGGAAAAGACTTAAATGTAGTCGATGACCCTAAGTTTTGGCAAGATCAAGACCATATAAGAATTTACGAAAAAAAATCTTGACTTATAGGCTGACTTGTGGCATAATTTCTAAATGGCTAAACGAGGAAGACCAAGAAAAAATCCATTACCAGAGCAAGAAAATCCGCATGGCACAGTGATACTTGAAAAAGCGGAAGAAGGTACGTCAATTACTTCAGTGGATATTTCTACAGATAAATCAGTGCCAGACAAAAATACTTGGGGTTCTTCATTTAACGAAGCCTTGGCTCCAGACACTACAACTACAAATATTTCAGTCACAGAAGAGATTGAGTCAAATAAATATTCACGCGCAGAAGACGGATTACTAAAGTCAATCAATTACGAATACAATGAAGACGGCTCTGTAAATTGGCGAGCTATGGTTGACTCAAAGCATCTTTTTCCAAATAAATCTTGGTTTGAGGTAAGAAACAAACCATTACCAAGGTCAATAGAAGGTTTACAAGACAATCAACTTTTAATTAAACTTGCTGGTATCAAAGAATTAGCCAAGCTTCGAGGATATAGCTCTGTAATGTACGAAGTGATTAAGTGTGAAAAAGATTATGTAGCAATAAAATGTAGTATTTGTTGGTTAGACAATTTTGAAAGTTGTGATAAAGTAGTTTTTGAAGATATAGCGAATGCAACAATCGAAAACACCAGCAGCTTTGCGACAAAGTTTTTAGAGACAATCGCAGCAAATAGAGCATTTGTTCGTTGCGTCCGCAATTTCTTAAATGTTCATATCGTTGGTGATGATGAAATAGATAAATCAAACGGAACACCACAACATCCAGAAACGGAAGATGAAGTTGAGCCGTTAAAGAAATTAACACCAAACGGAGTTTTAGAAAACCTTGCTTCAACAAAGTTAAAATGCAATAGCTTTAATGACTTCAAGAATAAATTAAGAGAGCTATGGACACTAGAGCTTTATAGAAACGATGAAGCTAAAGAATGGGGCAACTATGATAGTATTCCAGCAAAAGAAGCTAGGTTACTAATAAATATTATTAAAAACGAAAACTAAAATAATATAATTTTATTGACTTTATATATACTTCGTGATAAAATACGTGCCATGAATAAATACATTAAAGCATATGCCGCGTTTTTCGCATTAACAATCGCTGGCCTATTAGGTTTAGGATTTGCAGCGGGAATCATTATGGCAATAATATTAGGGCCACAAGGCGCGACACAAGCAACTAGCTCATTTGCGTTTCAAGTTTTTGCAAATATTGGTTGGTTAATAATTGGATA
>TARA_R110000824_G_scaffold3839_12_pt1 | contig 33976 bp, 30 predicted proteins | sample TARA_R110000824 | Tara Oceans TARA_R110000824 (sample SAMEA4397747) | marine metagenome | biome: Polar Biome; feature: [MES] marine water layer (ENVO:01000295) within the mesopelagic zone...; material: water (ENVO:00002006), including particulate matter (ENVO:01000060) such as......
TTGACGCCAGTGCTGGAGAAGGTCGCGGCGCAATATGCAGATCGCGGCGTTATATTGGCGAAGCTCAATGTCGACGAGAATAAATTTATTGCCGCGCAGTTCCAGGTGCAGTCGATTCCTACGGTTTATGCGATTTTCCAGGGAAAGCCGGTTGCCGACCTGACCAGCGCGCGCACCGAGAGCCAATTGGCCTCAATGCTCGACCAGCTGCTCGAAAAGCTGCCGGTTGGCGGCGGAGCGGAACCGGAACAGGATATCGCGCCCTTGCTGGCCATGGGCGAAGAAGTGCTGGGCGAAGGCGATGCTGAACGTGCTGCCGGGATTTTCGCGCAGATCGCCGACATGGCACCAGATAATGTCGAAGCGGTCGGCGGACTGATTCGCGCGCTGGTCGCGGCTGACCATATAGAACAAGCCGAAGCCGCGCTCGCCGAATTGCCGGAAGAGCTGCGCAGCGACCCCGCGATCGAACGCGCCCAGACAACCCTGCAGCTGGCCAAGGACAAGCCCGATGCGGGTGCTTTGGAAGCGCTGGAGTCCGCCGTGGTTGCCAATGGCAAGGACCATCAGGCCCGCTTTGATCTAGCTAGTGCACTGATTGCCACCGGTGACCATGACCGAGCGGCCGAACATCTGCTGACAATCATCACCGCCGACAAGGACTGGAACGACGGCGCGGCGCGGCAGAAACTGCTGTCGCTGTTCGAAATGGTCGGCCTTGAGGACGAATGGGTCTCAGCGACCCGCCGCAAGCTCAGCGCCGTGCTGTTCGGATGACCGAAACCAAAAGACTCTCTATCTTTCCGCTGTCCGGCGCGTTGCTGTTTCCCGGGATGCATCTTCCGTTGCATATATTCGAGGAACGCTACCGCGCATTGATCAATGATGCGATGGCGCGTGATCGTCGGATCGGCATGGTCCAGCCGAAGGAAGCGGGCGATCACCCTGCCCTGTTCGATATCGGCTGCCTTGGCAAGATTATCGACATCGAGGCTCTTGAGGATGGTCGTTTCAATGTCGTTCTCGAAGGTGTGGCGCGGTTCCGGATTGTCGAGGAAATCGACGCATCGACTGCCTTTCGCCAGGTACGGGCGGAGATCGAGGATGATCAGGAACTGGACGAAGTGCTGGCCAGCGCCGAACGCGCTGCGCTCGAAATAGAGTCGCGTAAATTTGCCGAATTACAGGGCTATCAGGTTGACTGGGATAGTATCGGTCGGCTCGACGATATGGCCTTTGTCAATGGGATCGCGCAGATTGCTCCTTTTGACGCCGCGTCGAAACAGGCCTTGCTTGAGGTTGATGGCCTAGCCAATCGCGCCGAACTGATCATCCAGTTGCTGCAGTTTTTTGGGCGGCAGGATGGTGACGACGATCGAGTCACTTTGCAATGAGCACGAAGCAATGAGCGGAAAAGGGGCAGCAATCGATCCCGAGCTGCTAAAAATCCTGGTCTGTCCAATAAGCCGGGGGCCGCTTGTCCATGATGCGGAAGGCCGAGAGCTGATCAGCGAAACCGCTGGCCTGGCCTATCCGATACGCAATGGTATCCCGGTCATGCTGGTCGACGAAGCTCGAAAATTATAGACTATTCAGGCTGCAGCCTTGCCGATACGGCAGCCGCCCGAAAATAGATCGGGCGCAGCATGGAGGGTCAAGACCGTTTCAAGCCGTTTAAAAATTAGCGAAGCCTAGATGATGATTCAAAGGCCCGTGGGGCGTTACTGCGTCGGCCCGCTTTGCTTCAGGAAAGACGCCGCCCCTGCTCAGATCATCCTGTACCGCCACAGCTTCCATATTCCGCGATACGTCGGACAAAACGCCTTCGGCAGTACCAACCGGTACCATGAGAATCGCCAAGGTAAAGGCAGTAACAATGGCACCCCATGTTACAATATTACCAAGCAGCAGCTCCTGCTCTCGCTGGCTCAAATTTCTGATGTTTTTCAAATCCGATTTTATCATTACGCGATAATCTCTACTCTACTCTAAATTATACTACTCTACACAAACCAGATCGTTCCCGGTCAACCAGATGCTGACTCCAAGGCAGGATGATTCGGAGACACTCGCCTACCCGGACATTAACGGCGGGATATTAAAGAATTTGCCTCAAGCATCGCAATCATCTCCGGGTCGATCCAAGTGGGAGGGATATGGATCAACCCGGATTTGATTGTCCGAAGAAGCGAATCGGGCATGATCCGCCGCTTCGGATCGGCTTTAAGCACCATGGCAGCGAGCGAATATTGACCAGAATACTCGATTCGCTAAAAAAATGGCCGTTTAGCGAGGCAAACCAAAATTCAGAGCGACCCAAACCAGTATACCGCCGCTCCAAACACACCATTATCCATGGGATTTCTACCGGACGATTATCATTATGGTCTGATTATGAGCTCATCTCGAGTGTCAAACCGTATCACCAGCGGAAACGGGGTTACATATTAACCTATTCGCCGTGTAACCGTTGAAAACCCGTGAAAGTTGTGAAAATATTATTGGAATTTGTTAACCTTTTGTCGCGGTAACATCGGATTTTTCCTTGTCATATCCGGACAGAAAGAGATTTATCAATCACGAGTCTGACAGTTTACAAATATTATGGTCGTTCTTTTTTGCCAAATGGTCGTCGCTGACTTATGATTGAGCAATGACCAGTGTATTTTGTGATGACCTGAACGAGAATGAGAAGGCGGCGTTGCGCCTCCTTTTACTAGGACATGATGCAAAAACCGCTGCCCATGAAATCGGCGTGACACCCAATGTAATCAACGAACGACTGCGGTCTGCTCGACAAAAACTGCAGGTAACTAGCAGCAAAGCCGCAGCGCGTATGCTGGCTGACCATGAGGGAATTGCTCACAAATTTTTTGTGCCCAAGGAAATTGGGATTGTTCCAAAACCCAAATCCGACGCAATCTATCCCCTGCCTGGACAACAGGCAGCGTCACCGGACGGGGACAGGGTCAGAGAAATGCAGGCGACTTACCAGTCATATGCAGCCTCCTCCAGCCCGCTCCTATCCGTACCGCTCCGCAAGCAGGGAGAAACGGGTAATCATCTAAGCAAAGAAGCGCGTATCTGGGCGATCGCAGACCTGTCGGTCAAAATCGCCTTTGCATTCGCCTTTGTCTGTCTCGCGGCAATGCTTGTGAGCAGGTTGATCAGCCCAAATTAATCTCTGTGCTTTTTGCCCCTAGTAAACGTCGGCGTTCCCCGGCGTCCGGAGAGTCACATGTTGAACCAACGTATCGAAGCTGCCCGCCCCATCGTCAAAAAAATTCATGAAGTGGAAAAATCCCTCAACCTTACCATGGTTCAGATGGGTGAGTTGATGAGCAGCATTGCCGCTGCCCGGCTTGCACCTGGAACCCGCTTTTGCCCTACCGCAGGGATGGAAGCATCGGAAAAACTGATCGCCGCAGCGGCCCAGACAGCCCGCTGTTATCGGGAAGTTGTGGAAGCGCATGCGCATCTGGCCGAAGATCGTGATGATGCCGGATTGCGCGCCGTCAGTTGGGGTGATTTTTCCGAATGCCCGCCAGCAAAAGCAACCGGCACAGATGAAACACAAACCCCGCTTCGGGTTGTCGAAAGTGCCTAACGAAGCAAGCGAGACTTGACCGCACGCTCGTAATTTGGTCCGGTCTTAAAATGGGTCGGATCGATTTCTTCTTCTCTCTCCTGGCGGTCGTTTGCATATATTCGGCCATCAGGGGAGGACAGCCCGAAAGACGGGCTGTTATGATATTCATCGTCGGAATCGCAATGTCGATCATTGCGGCCACTCCTTCTGACCACAGATTTTCGCAACCCGAAATCGGGATCCTTATTTGTGACTTGGCTATGCTGTCAGCCTTTGTGATGCTGGCGCTATATGCAGAAAGGTATTGGACACTATGGCTATGCTCGATGCAGGTAATTCAGGTTCTGTCACATATACCGCTAATGTTTATCCCGGAGCTTCTTCCCCAGGCCTATTATGCAATAACGGCTTTCTGGGCTTATCCGATGCTGACCGTTTTAATGGTGGGCACTTACCGCCATCAGCAGCGCCTTCGGCAATTCGGGGCCGACAAATCCTGGAGCGACTTTTCGACCTCGCAAAGATAGATAATCCATCTGCAGTAGCCGGCGCGCTTATTTCAGAATTTGGCTCGATCGGAGGCGTTTTGCATTCCAAACCCCAAAAATCAGAATGCAGCCCTGCCCGGGCCATCTTGTCGTTGGTGCGCGAAGCTATGCTCGTTTCGTCAAAGGACGAGATGCTGGACCGCAAAAGCCTTTCCAAGGCCGCCGACGTGATCGAATATCTTGTGGTCGCGATGGCCCGGTTACCGGTAGAAGAAGTCCGCGTGCTGTTTCTGGATGGCAAAAACCGCCTTATCAGCGATGAGGTCGTCAGCAGGGGAACAATTTCCGAAGCACCCATCTATCCCCGGGAAATATTGAAGCGCGGACTCGCTTTGGATGCGACAGCGTTAATCTTGGCCCATAATCACCCGTCCGGTGATCCGAGCCCAAGCGCTGGCGATATCGAGGCCACCCGCCGGCTGATCAAAGCAGCAACGGAACTTGGGTTAACCGTTCACGATCATATCATTGTTGGCCGAGAAGGCTGGATCAGCCTGCGGGACTGGATCGATTTTCAGTGACCATTTTTCTCGTTCATAATCCGCGCATCTTCTGTCCGGGCAGGAAGCAAAGGCATTTGCAATAATGTTCTCTTCAATCTCCGGTGAGCGGCGCACCGCCCTGCTCCGCGCAGAAGCACAGACCCTCTTGCAATCGCCGGATTTCATCCGTTCGCCAGTGATGTCGCAACTGTTGAGCTATTTGATAGAAGAGGCCATTTCCAATCCGGACAACCCACCCAAAGCCTATCAGGTGGCCGTGGACGGGCTCGGTCGCACCGAAGATTTCGACACCCAGGCGGATAGCTATCCCCGCGTACAGGTCGGCAGGTTGCGCAAGATGCTATTTGCCTATTATGCAGCGCGCGGCACGGAGGAGCGGTTACGCATCCCGATTGGCCATTATGCTGTCGAGATTCAGATGGATGCCGTCGAACCGGAAGAGAAGCAGAGTGATGAAAAGGAGAATGATGAAGATTTCTCATTCCCTTCATTAGCGGAAACGCACGTCGATCGGTGGTTCAGCAACCGGCAGACAACTCTCGGCCTCGCTGGCTTCCTTCTTGTCCTCGCCATCGTCCTGATCTGGCTGCTGAACACAGCCAATCCCATTTCATCGGGCATCTCAGCGGATTCGGAATATTATACCCAGCCACCCAAAATATATATCATGTCGTCAAAACGAGAGGCTTCGGGAACCGCGGGTGACAAAGCTGCCGAGATAGAGAATTTTTTTGCCAATGCCTTTGCCAGTTCGTCCCAAGTCCGACTTGCGGCAGCCGATGGATCGGACATCATTCCGGACAAGGGACAGAATGTCTATCGGTTTGAAAGCGAAGCAATCGCTGACCCGACCGAGACCAAGTTCAAATTTTCGCTGACATCTCTGGTTCGTAACGAGACAATCTGGTCTGCAACATTGCCCATCCCGGATTCCACCGCTGATTATCCCGAAAAGCTCGGACCCGTTGCCAGCCGAATCGCCAGCATTTACGGCGTGATCGCCACCGACCAGCGTAAACATCTGCCTGATGATGCGATGATTGGCTATTCCTGTCTGCTCCGGTTTGAAAGCTATCGAGCCAATCGGGATCCCGATCTTTTGCCGGTCGTCGAAACATGCATCAAAAAGTCACTGGAAGCGGATGCGTTGGATAGTCAAGTTCTTGCAGCAGCGTCGTTCCTGGCTTTTTTGCGGGTTGAAGCTACTGGCAAAGAGCCGGATCCGGAAGCGGGATTGCAATATGCGCGCCGCGCAATGGTTCGGGGCAGAGAAGATGCATCAGCAAATTTTGCACTCGCCAGATCCAGCTTTTTCAACCGCAGCTGTGCGCGCGGCAAAGAATTTGCCGAGAAAGCGGTCGAACTGGACCCTTATGAAGCCACAATTCAGGCACAAACCGGCGGTTTTCTGTTTGGCTGTGGAGATCCTGAGGCAAATAAATATCTGAGACGCGCCATTGCCCTGGATCCTCGTGGTTCGATCGCCGCAGAAACAGGGCTGGTTTTGACCTTGTTATCGGAAGGCAAGGATAAGGAAGCATTGGAAATTGCCGAGAAAATCATACCCTCCAGTACCGGCGTAGGTCCATATTATGACGTTGCGATGGCGATGGTTTATGCCAAAAATGGCCGGATCGAGGATGCTCGGGAGTCATGGGACAGGCTCGTCGCTGTTTATGGCACCGACAATGAAAGCCAGGAAGAATTGATCAAACGCCTGATCTTCAACCCGTTGTTAGCCGATCGCGCCTACAAGCTGCTCCTGTTAACCGGCGTGATCAGCGATTGAACAGGAAGCGCTAGCGATTGTTCCAGAACGCGAAGAGATGGGCGATTGCCGGACGGGGCTGATGGCCGATAGTGGATATTATCAATGCCAGTCCCGCACCGTATGTCACGGCGGATCAGAAACTCGCGTTCAGACCGTCAACTACAAATTGCACTGCAAGCGCGCCCAGAAGAACGCCGAGCACGCGGGTGATCACCGCTTCAACCTTATTGCCCAAAATGCGCATCAGCGGGCCAGCGGCCAGCAAGCCAAATAACGTTAGCAACAGCACCGATCCCAAAGCACCGAGAATGATCAGTGCGTTGTCGATGCCATCATGCTGGGACGTCAGCAGCATCACCGCGGCAATCGAACCCGGTCCGGCAATCATCGGCATCGCCATCGGGAAGATAGAGACATCCTCGATCTCGGGCTGCTCGATAATTTCCTGCGCCCGGTCCTCGCGCCGTTCGGTGCGTTTTTCGAACACCATTTCCAGCGCGATCAGAAAGAGCATGATACCGCCAGCTATGCGGAAACTGTCGAGGCTGATACCCAGCGCACCGAGCATCTGCTCCCCGAAAAGAGCAAAGACCAGCAATATGATCGCGGCTACAAAGATAGCGCGAATGGCCATGATCCGTCGCTCGTGTGGTGGAGCGCTGCTGGTCAGACTGGCATAGATGGGCGCACAGCCCGGCGGATCGATTACCACGAAAAAAGTGATGAAGGCAGAGATGAAAAGTTCGATCATGAGCTTGGTGCGTCAACCCGATATTCATGCACGCGCCGAAAGCTGCCATCCTCGTTCGCAAGATCGACAGAGACGACACGCGAGCCGTCGGCGGTGAAAGCAGCATTCCAGATCAGGCTGCCATCGGCGGAAGCCCCGGACTTGCCCATTTCGGTCCGTCCCGTCGGCGAAACAGCGACAGGTTGCTTTGATTTGCACGATGCGACTTCGGTCTCGACATAGTCGGGTTCCGCAAGCGCTGTGGTCAGCGGCACGCCATCATCGAATATCCATTTCCACTTTACATCCTTGCTCGGCTTGCGTTGGCCGAAATCATCCTGATGCCAGATCGTGGTAAAATGGCCAGCGGCGCCCTTTGCGCTTTGCCAGGCACCGATGGAAACACCGATGCTGCCGTCGCAGGACATATAGATTTTATGCGGTTGCCAGCTAACGGCTTGCGCCGGATCAGCCTTGCCTTTCAGCCATTGTTGCGCGTTGACCAGATCGGGGGTGAACATGATCGCCTCATCGGCAGCGGTTTCGCGAAATGCGGTCCATTGCCCCTTTTCCTGAGCCAAGCGGGCGAAAGACAGTTCCGCTTTTACGATCGCGCTGGGATTGGCGACCGGCTTTCCGATTACCCGGTCGTAGCGTTCACGATCGTTAAGACGACCGCCGCCGGCACAGCTCGAAAGCATCAACGCGATTCCGATAGCGGCAAATATTCGCATTACAGACCCTTTGGTTTTTCCAGTCCGGCGCGCGCAGATGCAGCGACCAGCGTATTGCGCAATAGCACCGCAATGGTCATCGGGCCAACCCCTCCCGGTACCGGAGTGATCGCCCGGACATGGTCAAGCGCTTCGGCGGTGGCGACATCGCCAACCAGACGACCCTTATTCTGGCCCGGCTCAGGATCGAGCCGGTTGATACCGACATCGATCACGACTGCGCCGGGTTTCAGCCAGTCGCCCTTGACCATCTCGGCGCGACCAACGGCAGCGACGACAATATCGGCGCGGCGGACGACGTCGGGAAGATCCCGCGTGCGGCTGTGGGCCATGGTAACCGTGCAATTTTCGCCGAGCAGCAGCTGCGCCATCGGCTTGCCGACCAGGATCGAACGGCCGACAACAACGGCATCGAGGCCGGTCAGGTCGCCCAGCGTATCTTTCAGCAGCATCAGGCTGCCTAGCGGAGTGCACGGGGTCAGCGCCTCTTCGCCATTGGCCAGCCGACCAGCGTTGATCACGTGCAAGCCATCGACATCCTTGTCCGGGTCGATCGCCATGACCACGGCTTTTTCGTCAAGCCCTTTGGGCAGAGGCAATTGCACCAGGATTCCGTCGACGGTTTCATCGGCGTTGAGTTGCTCGACCAAGGCGATCAGATCGCTTTGCGCAACATCGGCCGGGAGACGGTGTTCGAAACTTTCCATGCCGGCAGCGAGCGTCGCCTTGTGCTTCGACGCGACATAGACTTGGCTCGCCGGATCTTCGCCGACCAGAACGACGGCCAGACCAGGCGCGCGGCCAGTTTGTTTTAGAAACGCGGGGACTGCGTCCTTGATGCGTTCGCGCAGACCAGCGGCGAATGCCTTGCCATCAATGATCTGCGCAGCGGTCAACTCAGCAGCGCCTGCGCGAGAGGTGGAAGAATCGCGTCCTGCAGAATGATGATACCGATAATGACGACCATCGGGGTCAGGTCAATGGCTCCGAAATCGGGCATGATCTTGCGAATCGGCCGATAGATTGGCGCGGTGAGTGCATCGAGCGTGGTCCAGATCGCACGGACGATATCATTTTGCAGGTTGATCACGTTAAAGGCGAGCAGCCAGCTCATGATTGCCTGGACGATGATGACCGTGATTGCCACGTTGAGCAGGATTGCGATGATCTGAAGAATTGCGAATGCCATGGAAGGACCCTTTATCGATAATCTGACATAGCGGCTAGAGGTTTGTCTCCGGTAACGCCAGTAATTTACTGTATCATCAATATAACACAGTTGAGCGATTATTCAACCGAATGAAAATCGTCCTTAACCAGCGTACCTGCGCCCTTGCTGGTAAAGATTTCGAGAAGCATCGCATGCGGAATGCGGCCGTCGAGGACAACCGCAGCGTCGACGCCTTCCTGTACCGCCTTCACGCAAGTCTCGAGCTTTGGAATCATACCGCCGGAGATTGTGCCTTCGTCGACCAGAGCCTGAATTTTTGTCGGATCGAGGTCGGTCAGCAATTCGCCCTGCTTGTCGAGTACGCCAGGAACATCGGTCAGCAGAAACAGGCGCGCCGCTCGCAGGGCCGATGCCACCGCGCCAGCCATCGTATCGGCGTTGATATTATAAGTGGCGCCATCTTCACCGACCCCGATCGGCGCGATGACCGGAATCATGCCGGCAGCGGAAATCATATCTACCACGGTGCGATCCACTTTCTTCGGCTCGCCGACATAGCCGAGATCGATGATCCGTTCGATATTGCTGTCCGGATCGCGTTCGGTACGGCGCAATTTCGTCGCTTTGACAAAACCGCCATCCTTGCCGGAAATGCCGATCGCGCTGCCGCCGGCCTGTTCGATCCAGCTGACCAGTTCCTTGTTGATCGCGCCGGACAGAACCATTTCGGCAATTTCCGCGGTTTCCTTGGTGGTTACGCGCAAGCCGTCGACAAATTTGCTTTCCACGCCGACTCGCTCGAGCATCGCACCGATTTGCGGTCCGCCGCCATGCACAACGACCGGGTTGATGCCGACCGCCTTTAGCAGAACGATATCCTCGGCAAAGTTGCGCGCCAATCTAGCATCGCCCATCGCGTGGCCGCCATATTTGACGACAAAAGTCTTGCCGGCATAGCGCTGCATATAAGGCAATGCATCGGTGAGCGTTTCGGCCTTCGCCAGCATGGCGGGATCTGGTGCATGATCGGTCATGGGCGTCTTTCTGTCTAGCCGTGCGGCAAAAGCAAGTATTTAATCAGCTTTTGGAGAGTGCTTTCACTTTTTCCAGCGTGCCGATGACATGGCCCTGCGGTTTCATCGCGCTGTGGACAAAGGCGATCTTGCCATTCTGGTCGATGACATAGCTGGTCCGGTTGGTCATCGCGAGTCCCGGCGCCATGCGGACCTGATAGTCGGCGATGATCTTTTCATCCGCCCGGGCGACGGCGAACTTGTCGCGGCATTCAGAGACCGAGAATTTCTTCAGCCCCTCGATATCGTCGCCTGACATGCCGATCACGGTGGCACCCGCTGCATTGAATTCAGCCGTGGCATCGGCGAACATATTGGCCTCGATCGTGCAGCCCTCGGTAAAAGCCTTGGGGAAGAAATAGAGCACGACGGGGCCGTCCTTGAGCTTGTCAGCGAGTGAAAATTGAAATTCCTTTCCGGCCAGCGCGCCGGTGGTGGTGAAATCCGGGGCCGTAGCGCCGATTTCCAGCGGCTCGGCATTGGCGCTGCGGGCATGATAGACAAAGGCACCGCCGCCAACGAGGGCCAGAGCCAGTAAAATCAATATCCACTTTTTCATAACTTCATTCCTGCTCGAGTTGTGCTTTCAGCGCATAAAGCTGGTCCAGCGCCTCGCGCGGGGACAATGCGTCCACGTCGAGCTTGCCCAAGGCCTCGCGCAAGCTATCGGATTTTTCTTCGACTTCTGCAAGACTGGCCGCAAATAGCGGCAGATCGCCGAGACCCGCCGCAAAACCGCCTGTTTCCGCCTTGCCAGCCTCCAGCTTGTCGAGCACCGATTTGGCGCGGTTGAGCACTGGCTTGGGAATGCCGGCAAGCTTTGCCACCGCGAGACCATAGCTGCGATCTGCCGGCCCCTTGGCGAGTTCGTGGAGCAGAACCAGATCACCCTTCCATTCGCGCGCGCGAACGTGGTGCAGAGACAGTGCGTCGAGCCGGTCGGCCAGCCGGGTCAGCTCGTGATAATGGGTGGCAAACAGGCAACGGCAGCGGTTAGTCTCGTGCACCGCCTCGACCACAGCCCACGCGAGCGCCAGACCGTCGTAGGTCGAGGTGCCCCTGCCCACTTCGTCCAGAATGACGAAACTTTTTTCGGTCGCTTGCGAGAGGATCGCTGCGGTTTCGACCATTTCGACCATGAAGGTCGAGCGGCCCTGAGCCAGATTGTCCGAAGCACCGACACGGCTGAACAGGCGATCGACAAGGCTGAGGCTGGCGGAAGAAGCGGGAACGAAGCCGCCGGCTTGCGCCAATATGACGATCAGGGCGTTTTGCCGCAGGAATGTAGACTTACCGCCCATGTTCGGACCGGACACCAGCCATAGCCGTTCATCCTGCGCCAGCGTGCAGTCATTGGCGACAAAAGCATCTCCTTTGGCCGACAGGGCGGATTCGACCACCGGGTGACGGCCAGCCTGAATATCCAATATATTGCCATCGACAAACTCGGGCCGGCACCATTGGCCCTCGGCGGCACGTTCGGCCAGCGCCGCAGAGACATCGATCCGGGCGAGCGCGTCGGCGCTTTCGCCAATTTCCTGTTTACGGACAAGGACCTTGTCGACCAGTTCTTCAAAATGCGCGGTCTCGGCGGCGAGAGCATGGGCACCAGCCTGAGATACGCGCACGGCCTCTTCGTGCAGATCGGTGGAATTGAACCGCACCACCCCAGCGAGGGTCTGGCGATGAGTGAAGCCCGAATCTTCGGCCATCAGGCTATCACCGTGCCGAGCAGGAACTTCAATGAAATAGCCAAGCACTGCATTATGCTTGATCTTGAGCGTGTTGATCCCGGTTGCTTCGCGATAACGCGCTTCCAATATTGCGATTGCCTTGCGGCCATCGGAACCGGCGCTGCGCAATTCGTCGAGCGCCGCATCAAAACCCTGCGCGATATAGCCGCCATGGGTCATGTCGGTCGGCGGCGCCTCGACCAGCGCCCGTTCGAGCAAGTCGACCAATGCGGCGTGCCCGTCCAGCGCGGGCAGGATATGGTCGAGCAGTTCCGGCAAGCCGGCCACTAGCGTCAGCCGCTCGCGCAAAATTCGCGCACCAGCGAGGCCATCGCGAATCTGGCCGAGATCACGAGGACTGCCTCGCCCTGCCGACACCCGGCCAAGCGCGCGGCCGATATCAGGCAGTGCCCTGAGTTCGGTCCGGACATCGTCACGGATCGCCGAGCCCTCGTGGAACCATTGCACCAGACCGAGGCGCTGGTTGATTTGTCTTTCGTCGAACAGCGGCGCCGAGAGATCGCGCGCCAGCAACCGCGCGCCAGCAGGTGTGACCGTGCGATCGATCGCGTGGAGCAGACTGCCTTCGCGCGCACCGGCCAATGTCCGGTCGATCTCGAGACTTGCACGAGTCGGACCGTCAATTGACAAAAACTCCCGTGTTTCTCTACGTTTCGGGGGATGTAAATAAGGCGTATTGCCCTGCGATACATGGTCGACATAAGCGACCAGTCCACTCGCCGTAGCCAGTTCCGCTCTGGAAAATTCACCCATGCCGTCCAGCGTCGCGACGCCGAAATGCTCCTGCAGGCGTTTTTCCGCTCCGAGGCTTTCGAAATGGTCCTTGTCCCAGGCGGTGGCATTGACCAGCCGAGACAACAAAGCGGGCGGACAGATTATCTCCGAAGGAGCCAGCCGAGCCAATTCGGCATCCAGAGCGTCGTCTGAAATCGTCGCCAGTTCAAAATTTCCGGTCGAAATATCCGCAGCCGCCAGCCCGATTTCTCCCTGGACCAGTGCCAGCGCGACCAGCACATTATCACTCCGCGCGTCCAGCAATGTGTCTTCGGTTAGCGTCCCGGCGGTAACATAGCGGATGATGTCGCGCGCTACCAAAGCCTTGTAACCGCCACGTGCCTTGGCTTCGGCCGGCGTTTCAATCTGTTCGGCAATCGCCACCTTGAAACCGGCGCGGATCAGTTTCGCCAGATAGCCTTCCGCCGCATGGACCGGCACCCCGCACATCGGGATCGCATCGCCGGCATTTTTGCCACGCGATGTCAGGGCAATGTCGAGAGCCGCCGAAGCGTGCTTTGCATCCTCGTAAAATAGCTCGAAAAAATCGCCCATCCGGTAGAATAAAAGGCAATCGTCCGCCTTTTCCTTGAGCGCAAAATATTGCTCCATCATCGGCGTAACCTTGGCCGCTGCCGGCGAAGGGTTTTTGACCGTGTTTTCCACTTTGTCCTGAGTCCGGGTTGCCATGGTCTCGCGATAGCCGAGTGCAGCGAGACATAAAAGAGTAGCGAGCACATCCTATTGAATTTTACTTGAATATTGCGGCTTCGCGACAAAGCGAGTAGATCGCGAACCGGGACGTGCACATCCAAACGGCGCAATCAAGCCGATCAGTGATAAACGGAGATATAATTTGGCCGACAAGAACGATAACAATCTGGATTTTTCCGAACGGGAAGCCCTGCTTTTTCACTCCCACGGCCGTCCCGGGAAAATCGAGATTATCGCGTCGAAGCCGATGGCCACCCAGCGCGACCTCAGCCTGGCCTATTCTCCAGGCGTCGCCGTGCCTGTCAGGGCAATCGCCGAAGACCCTTCGAAAGCCTATGACTATACCGCAAAGGGCAATCTGGTCGCAGTTATCTCCAACGGCACCGCGATCCTCGGCCTCGGTAATCTCGGCGCACTTGCCTCCAAACCGGTGATGGAAGGCAAGGCCGTATTGTTCAAACGCTTCGCCGATGTTGATGCCATCGATCTGGAACTCGACACCGAGGATGCGGATACCTTTATCAATGCCGTCCAGATCATGGAGCCCAGCTTCGGCGGCATCAATCTGGAAGATATTGCCGCGCCCGATTGCTTCATCATCGAACAGACTTTGCGCGACCGGATGAATATTCCGGTATTCCATGATGACCAGCATGGCACAGCGATCATCGCCGCTGCCGGGATCATCAACGCCTGCCTGCTGACCGATCGCAAGATTGAAGATATCAAGGTCGTCGTCAACGGCGCAGGCGCCGCTGCCATTGCCTGCGCTTCGCTGATCAAGAGTCTCGGCGTTCCGCACGACAATCTGACCATGTGTGACCGCAAGGGCGTCATCTACCGTGGCCGCGACGATGTCGACCAGTGGAAATCAGCCCATGCCACCGATACCGATGCACGCACGCTGACAGAGGCGCTTACTGGCGCCGATGTTTTCCTCGGCCTTTCCGCTGCAGGTGCCCTGAAACCGGAAATGGTCAAGGATATGGCACCGCAGCCAATCATTTTTGCCATGGCCAATCCTGATCCGGAGATCACTCCGCCCGATGCCAAGGCAGCGCGGCCCGATGCGATTGTCGCCACCGGACGCTCCGATTATCCCAACCAGGTCAATAATGTCCTGGGCTTTCCGTTCATCTTCCGCGGCGCTCTGGATGTCCGTGCGACCCGGATAAACGAAGAAATGAAAGTGGCTGCGGCTCATGCTATTGCCGAACTGGCGCGTGAACAGGTTCCGGAAGAAGTCGCTGTGGCCTATGGCGGATTGGCGCCGAGCTTTGGCGTCGACTATATCATTCCCGCTCCTTTTGATCCGCGCCTAATGGACGTGGTTTCGGCCGCTGTCGCCAAGGCTGCTATGGATAGCGGTGTTGCCCAGAAGCCGATCGAGGATCTCGATGCCTATCGGCAGAGCTTGAAGGCGCGCCTCAATCCGACGACATCGGTACTCACGCAAGCTTATCAGGCCTGCCGGGTCGCGCCGAAGCGGATCATCTTTGCCGAAGCCGAAGAAGATGTCGTGCTGCGCGCAGCGATCCAGTTTCAGGACGGTGGCTATGGTACGCCGGTTCTCGTCGGACGCGATGATCGGGTTCGGGCAAAGCTGAAAGAACTGGGTGTGAGCGATCCGGACCGGTTCGAGGTTCATAACAGCCGCAACAGCCCGCTGGTACCCGACATGGTGAACATGCTGTACGAACGGCTCCATCGCCGCGGCTATATGGAGCGCGATATCAAGCGCATGGTCAATCAGGACCGCAATATCTTCGGTTCGGCGCTGCTCACGATGAATCAGGGCGATGCCATGATCACCGGCGTTACCCGGCCCTATTCGCAATCCTTCCGCGATGTCGCCAAAGTGATTGATGTCGAGAAAGGGCGCACAGCCTTTGGCATTCATGTCATGGTCGGACAGCATCACACGGTTTTCATGGCCGACACCACGGTCAACGAACGGCCAACCGCCCACGAACTGGCCGATATCGCCGAACAAACGGCAGCGGTTGCCCGGCAGATGGGGCATGAGCCGCGCGTTGCCTTCCTCAGCTATTCAACCTTTGGTAATCCCGAAGGACGCTGGCTGGAGAATCTGCGGGAAGCCGTGGCATTGCTCGACCAACGGCGAGTCACTTTTGAATATGAAGGTGAAATGGCGCCCGACGTTGCGCTCAACCCGAAATTGATGGCGAACTATCCATTCAGCCGCCTGTCACAACCCGCCAATGTGCTGGTCATGCCGGGTCTGCAATCCGCCAATTTGTCGGCAAAATTGCTCCGCGAACTGGGTGGCGACTCGGTTATCGGACCGATGCTGGTTGGTCTGGAAAAATCGGTTCAGATTGCAACCATGGCGTCCACCGCATCGGAATTGGTGACACTAGCCGTACTGGCCGCCAGCGGTATCGCCAAATAAGGGCGACCGCCGAGGGCCAAATTGGTGGAGTGGTTAAGGTTTCGTCGGGTCGTTGCTTGGGCCCGACGCTCCAGGCGCGCCCACCGCACCAATATTACCGAACAATTCCTCAAAAAAGGAACGTTCACGGCCCAGAGTCGGCGTCTTGTCACCATCCGGACTGATGCTCGCGACCAGTTCCAGACCGGTGCGATCTACCGCTGTGACATTGCCCGCAGCATCAAATTGCACGCGCATCACCTGCTGGTCACGCGGACGCGGGGTGCTGAAACCATATTGGCGGGTATCGCGGGAAAGATAATACCAGGTATTTTCGTCAAACTGGCCAGTGAAGGTCGGACGACCGAGCGATGCCTCAACTGATTGACGGTTGTCGACGCCCGCCTGAATGGCCGACATCAGCACTTCATCGGCAACATATCCCTGATGACCGCGCACCTGGGTACATCCTGCCATCGTCATGGCACCAGCCATAAGCCCAAGCCACAAGCTGTGTTTTTTGATATTGCCGACCATCGAACTCATTCTCCACTATAAAGCCAGCACCGTACCGGAGCATGACTCGCCATCGCCCATTGCATCTCGCGCCATAAATATCAATATGCCCTGTATCCAGACTTAACAAACGACACGATCGTCCATAAACTTGCGATCCAACCAGCGGAACCAACAATGTCATTTTTCAGCAAGATATTTTCCAAGGACAAGCCCAATAACGGCATGCGTCCGCTATACCAGGCGATTGTCCGTGAAGGACGCGAAATCGCCTGGTACGAGAAAGGCCAGGTCCCGGACAGTATCGACGGCCGCTTCGACATGATTGCAGCGATATTTTCTCTGGTGATGATTCGGCTCGAAAAGGAAGAAGAAGCGGGTCAGGACGTAGCGTGGCTGACCGAGATCTTCATCACCGACATGGAAGGACAATTGCGGCAGATCGGTATCGGAGACATGGTCGTCGGCAAACATGTTGGCCGGATGATGGGTGCGCTTGGTGGGCGGGTCGGTGCCTATCGCGATGCGCTGGAAAAAGGCGCGGACCTTGAAGATGCTATATTGCGTAATATCTTTCGCGGCGAAAAACCGGATGATGCGGCGCTGGCCTATCTTGCCCAGCGATTGTCCGCCTATCATATGGCCCTGCAAGGCTGCGATTCTGGCGAAATTATAGCGGGCCATATCCCGGACAGCAGAGCGGCAAGCTGATGACGGCACCTGAATTTTCTCATATAGTCAAATTGTCCGAGATTGGATCGAAACCGAAAACCGGCACATTATTGGCTCGCGAGGACGAACGGAAAGCTCTTGCGCAGAGATTTGATTTGCCAGAAATCTCCAGCCTGAAGGCTAGCTATAAATTGCTGGGCAGCGAGCGCGGAATCGCGTTCACGGGTCAGATTGAATCTGACTTGCACCAGAGTTGTGCGATAACCGGAGACGCGATCTCGGTGGAGGTCCGCGATACATTTGACATCCTGTTCATTCCCAAGGCGGATCCGAGCGAACTCGAAGAAGAGATCGAGCTGACCGAGGAAGAATGCGACCTCGTCGAATATGAACTGGCGCAGCTCGATTTGGGCGAAGCGATTGCACAAACGCTATATCTTTCGCTCGATCCTTTTCCGCGCGGGCCGGATGCCGATGCGGTTGCTCGTAAAAAAGGACTGAAATCCGAAGCGGAAGCCGGACCATTTGGTGCTCTGGCAGCGCTAAAAGACAAGCTCGGCTAAGCTACGCCCTCTTCAGCCTTGGCTTCGGCAGCCTCGGTCAGGCGTTTTTGCAGTCCATTCAATCTTTGTTTGCTGGTGATTTTTCCACCCAATAAATCGGTGAGGTAGAAAGTGTCGACCGCGCGCTCGCCATAAGTGGCGATATGGGCGCTGTGCACGGTCACTTTTGATTCAAAAAGCGCATAGGCCAAGGCGTTGAGCAAGGCGGGCCGGTCCTGCGCGTTGACTTCCACCACGGTGAAGCGGTTGGATGCTTCATTGTCGACCAGCGCAAAAGGCGTGATTTCGAATGCGCCGGCCCGCGAATGCGCCAATGGTCTGGCTTCAAGCTTGGTGGACAGTTTGGACCGGTTGGCCAAAGCATCCTCAACCGCTTGCTTGAGCCGGTCCAGCTGTCCCTTTTCGGAAAATGGTTTGCCGTGCGGGTCCTGTACGAGAAAATTGTCCAGAGCCATGCCGTCCTTGGTGGTATGGATGCGCGCGTCGATAATATTGCCGCCAGAAACATGAATGCCCCCCGCGATCCGGTAAAAAAGTCCGGGATGATCGGCGGCATAGACGGTGATCAATGTAGCGCCGCGTTCGGGATAGACATCAGCAAAAATAGCAAGATTTGTGTCCCCGGCGTCAAGAACGAGCTGTGCATTTTGAGCAATGATGTCATCTGGTTCGGCAATCCAATAGGCATCGGGAAACCGCTTGACCAACGACTTGAATGTGGCATCCGGCATGTTCAGCGCCTCAGCCAGAACCGCCTTTTTCTCGTCAATCCGCTCTTTGCGCCCGCGCTGCTTGTGCCCGAGCAGCAGCATTTCCTGCGCGGATTCAAACAGATCGGTCAGCAGTTGCCGTTTCCAGCTGTTCCACACACCGGGTCCGACCGCGCGGATGTCAACGACGGTGAGAACGGTGAGCTGACGGAGACGCTCGACGCTTTTCACCTGGCTGGCAAAATCCTGTATGGTCTTGAAATCGGACAGATCCCGCTTGAACGCCACTGCCGACATCAGCAGGTGATTGCGGACCAGCCACGCGACCAATTCGGTTTCATGCGGTCGCAAGCCCAGTCGCGGACAAAGCTTCATCGCGACTTCTGCACCCAGGACGCTGTGGTCACCACCGCGGCCCTTGGCAATGTCATGCAGTAGAGTGGCGACGAACACCACGCGCCTGTTCTGCAATTTTTCCATCGTTGCGGTGCTGTTCGGATGATCGTCGGCCAAGTCACCTCTGCCGATTTTTGCGAGCAGGCCGATCGCACGAATGGTGTGCTCATCGACCGTATAATGATGATACATGTCGAACTGCATTTGCGCCACTACCCGACCAAAATCGGGAATGAACTGGCCAAAAATCGCCGCTTCGTTCATCCAGCGCAGCACCAGTTCAGGATCGCGCGGTGAGCAGAGCACATCAAGGAACAGTTTGTTGGCGCGCGCATCCTTGCGGATTTTATTGTCGATCAGCTTGGCATCCCGCCGCGCCGCGCGCATCGCCATGGGATGGATTTCCAGTCCATGTTTATCGGCGAGCCAGAAGATCTCGAGCAGCCGAACCGGATCTTCTGTGAAAAATTGTTCGTCGGGCAAGGCCAGCCTGCCGCGATCCAGCACGAAGCCCTTCAGCTTCTTTGGCTTGCGAGTCAGCGACGGCAGAAACCGGCGGACACCCGCGTTATGAGTCTCGTCGAGATGAGCGAGAAACACACCGGTCAGATTGCCGACCACTTTCGCGTTCAGAAAATAATATTGCATGAACCGCTCGACCGAAGATTTTCCGGGTCGGTCGGCAAAATGCATTCGCCGAGCGACTTCGGGTTGCAGGTCAAAGGTCAGCCGGTCTTCGGCGCGACCGGTAATGTCATGCATGTGACAGCGGACTGCCCAAAGGAAGTTGGCCGCCTTGCGAAACCGCTTGAATTCATCGGCGGTGAGCAGGCCGACATCGACGAGATCTTCGGCAGTCGCCACGCGGTGGATATATTTGCCGATCCAGTAAAGGGTCTGCAGATCGCGCATGCCCCCCTTGCCTTCTTTAACATTGGGCTCGACGACATAGCGGCTATCACCCATTTTCATGTGCCGGGCATCGCGCTCGGCCAGTTTTTCGGCGACGAAAGTGCTGTCGGTACCCGCGACGACCTCGTTGAAGAAACGCTGTTTCGCTTCATCGTAGACGCCGGTATCGCCCCAGATATAGCGGCCTTCCAGAAGAGCCGTACGGATTGAAAGATCGCCTTTGGCCATGCGCACCATCTCGTCGATCGAGCGGCTGCTTTGCCCGACTTTCAAACCGAGGTCCCAGAGCCAGTAAAGCATCGCTTCGACCGCCTGCTCGGTCCAGCTGGTGGCCTTGTGCGGCGTCAGGAAAGCAATATCGACGTCGCTATGCGGTGCCATCTCGCCTCGCCCATAGCCGCCGACCGCCATTACCGCGATGCGTTCGCCCGAGGACGGGTTGCTGACCGGATATTGGTGATGCACGGCTATATCGTGGATCAGTCGCACCAGCTGGTCGACCAGAAACGATTGGGCGGCTGCCATTTCATGGCCGGCCGACGGCTTTTTGCGTAGCCGTTGGCTGATTTCCGAACGACCGTCAGCGAGCGCTTCCTGCAATAGCGGGAGGATCTTCGCCCGGGCCTTGGGCATGCCATGTTCGGCAGTGATCTCCTCGATTTTTTCAGCCAGCGCCCGACGATCGATAATATCCCGCTGCCGGACGATCCGCTTTCCCGGGTCCGCCGGCGCAGCCGGAATATTGGCGCGTATATTCATCCTGTCGCAGCCAATTCGTCACGATGCTTTTTCGCCAGAACGATTTTGGCGATTTTTGCGGTGCCGAGTTTGGGCAGCGGCTCGTCATATTGCCAGACATGCACCGGCATTTTATAAGGAGCCAGCTGATGCTTGAGCGTTTCGAGCAGCTCCTCGTCGGTCAGGCTATGACCCTCCTTGGTGTGATAGACCAAGGCCGGCACTTCACCGAACCGCTCATCGGGAACCCCGAAAATACAGGCTTCGGCAACGGCCGGATTCGCATAGACAGCCGCTTCGACTTCCTGACAGCTGATATTCTCGCCGCCGCGGATGATGATTTCTTTCTTGCGGTCGACAATGAAGAGATAGTCTTCGGGATCGAGATAACCGATGTCGCCGGTACGGAAATAGCCGTCGTCAGTGAAAGCGTCCTTTGTCGCCTCTTCATTGTTCCAGTAACCGGTGAAATTGGCAGCAGTGCGGATACACACTTCACCGCGTTCGCCCTGCGCCATCTTGTTGCCATCGTCATCAAGGATCGCGACATCGACAATTGGCGGGGTTGCCCGACCGGTGCTGTCCGGCTTGGCAAGATAATTTTCATTCTGGTTGGAACAGCCGACGCCATTGGTTTCGGTCAGGCCATAGCCGATCACCGGATAGCCATCGCCCATTTTTTCCTTGATCCGCCGGACATGTTCGACCGGACGGGGTGCGCCACCGGCGGCCATAGTGACGCAGCTGCTGAGATCATATTTGTCGAAATGCGGATGCGAATAGATTTCCATGCTCATCAGCGGCACGCCGACAAAATAGGTCACGCGCTCCTTCTCGATCAGGCGCATCGCCTCTTCCGTATCCCATTTGTTGAGGAACACCAGCTTTCGACCCATCGCATAGCTGACCAGCACCAGCGGTACCGAGGCTGTGACATGGAACAGCGGCACGCAGACCATAGCGGTCGGCTGGCCTTCCGGCATTGTACCGGCTTCGGTCATGATATTGACGAGCACCATCACCGTGCCGACGAAGCTCATTGCGCCCTGCACCACCGAACGATGTTCGGCATAGGCACCCTTTGAACGACCAGTGGAACCGGACGTAAACAGGATCGTCGCGTTATCTTCCGGCGCCATCTGTGGCAGCGGCGTTTCGGCACCACCACCTTTTTCCAGCATGACCTTCAGCCCTTCAAGCGGCAATTTGTCATGTTCGAATATGAGCAGTTCGGCCCCGTGATTGCGCTTGGATTCGACCAGGCGCTGGGCTCGCTGATAGTCAGCGAAGACATAGGAACAGCCCACGTCTTCGATCCCGTCCGCCAGTTCATCACCGCGCCACCAGCCATTCAGCTTGGTTGAAATACCGCCTGCCATGGTGATCGCCATGTCGAGAATGACCCAGTTGGCCGAATTGCGCGCAGCAATACCGATACGGTCACCTTTCTGGATGCCATAGCCTTCTACCAGGCCGCCTGCCAAAGCGCGCGCAGCGGCATAAGTTTCTCCAAAGGTCAGGCGGATATCGCCATCGACCAGAAATTCCTTGTCCGCATGCAGATGACAGAAATAGGCAAAATAATCCGAAACATTCTGTGGTGCATTCTTGAAGATCGGCATGTCGACACCGTATTTATTGATGGTGTCGAGCTCCAGCAACTGACCAGGCTGAGTCAGCACTTCCAGCGTTTTATCAATTAGCACGTCCAGTTCAGAGGTCGCCATTATTCAAGTCTCCCGTTGTTCCCTCTTGGTAAAGGGGAATTTCCCTTTATATGGACAGGAAACCACGCGGGGAAAAGAGTTGATTGATATTATCTTGGCTAATGCGGCACAGTTTACGCAGTTTACGGATCTTGGCCTGTCTCCCAATGCGCTTGATCTCGGTTTTTTCCAGCTGAAATGGTATTCGCTGGCTTATCTCGCAGGGATTTTGATCGGCTACTGGTATCTGACCAAATTGGTCGACCAGCCCGGTTCGCCGATGGCACGGCGCCATGCCGATGATATGATCTTCTGGGCCACGCTCGGTATCATCGTCGGCGGGCGGCTAGGCTATGTGTTTTTCTACGCTCCCGAGATTTTGCTCGAACCAGTCAGGATATTGCAGGTCTGGAACGGCGGCATGTCGCTGCACGGCGGCACGATCGGCGTTGTACTCGCCTTGTGGTGGACCGCGCGGCGGGAGAAACTGAGTTTCCTGCGCATGTGCGACTATATCGCCTGTGTTATCCCGTTCGGCCTGTTCTTCGGGCGGCTGGCCAATTTCGTCAATGGCGAGCTGTGGGGTCGGGAAACCGATGTCGCCTGGGCGATCATCTTCCCGATGGGCGGCGAAGTCGCACGCCACCCCAGCCAGCTTTACGAAGCCGGGCTTGAAGGTGTTCTCTATTTCATCATCCTCTCTTTGCTTTTCTGGAAGACCGATGCTCGCTATCAGCCAGGGAAGCTGGTCGGTGCAGGGCTGCTGGTCTATGGCTTCAGCCGCTTCACGGTCGAATTTTTCCGCCAGCCGGATGCCCAACTCACCTGGCTGGTCGAGCAATCGGGATTCAGCATGGGCCAATGGCTGACGGTGCCGATGATATTGCTCGGTGCGTGGCTGGTGTTCACCGCGAAAGGACGGAGAGAGCGCATTGAACCGGTGACCGGAGACAAGAGCGTTGCCTGACGGCATCAAGGCGGACCTACCCAGCGCAGCCCATATAATCGCGGACAGGATCGACCGCGAAGGTCCGATTCCGCTCGGCGACTATATGGCCATCGCCAATGCCTATTATTATGCCAGCAAGGATCCGCTGGGCGAAGAGGGTGATTTCGTTACTGCCCCTGAAATCAGCCAGATGTTCGGAGAAATCATCGGAATCTGGCTTGCGGATCTTTGGCTTCGCAAAGGATCCCCTGCCCAATGCCACTATGTGGAATTGGGACCGGGGCGTGGCACATTGGCTCATGATGCGCTTCGATCCATGGCCAAGTTCGGCTTTACGCCGACGGTCCATTTCGTCGAAACCAGCCCGGTATTGAAAGCCAAGCAAGCGCAACTGCACCCGGATGCAATATGGCATGACGATATAACAAGCCTGCCGGAAGACGGCCCGTTGCTGATCGTCGCCAATGAATTTTTCGACGCTCTGCCAATCGAGCAATTCGTGGCAACATCTGGTGGCTGGAGACGGCAAATGGTCGCCCGGGACCGCAGCAAGTTTATCGCAACCCCGAGCATCGAGACGGCAGCAGAGCAGCTGAGTGGCAGCGGCAGCAGATTTCCTGACGACACGATATTGGAGCGCTCGCCGGTCAGCGTGGAATTGACGGGAGGTCTTGCCAGTCGGCTGGCAAAACAGGGCGGCACTCTGCTGATCATCGATTATGGTTACACCAGACCGGGAACAGGCAGCACGCTGCAAGCGATCAAGGATCATATGCCGATCAGCCCGTTTGACAGCCCGGGTTCATCCGACCTCACCGCCCATGTCGATTTTCACACATTGGCGAATATCGCGCGGACGCGGATGCTGGCGGTGCATGGGCCAGCGGAACAGGGCCAGTGGCTAAAATCGCTCGGGATCGACCAGCGCGCAGAAGCGTTGATGGCAGTGTCTCCGAAAGAAACCGACACGATATTGGCGGCTCATCAGCGACTCACCCATGTGGATGAAATGGGGCGCCTGTTTCGGGTGATGGCAGCCGCCTCGATCGACTGGCCCGAACCCGAGGGGTTCAGCTACGGCGAGGCATAAAGGTCTGCACTAATCCCTTAGCCGACCCATTTGGCAACGTCGGCCGCTACTTTATTGGCCGCCTTGTTCAAGCCTTCCCCGACCGAACCCGGTTCGGCAGCAAAGACCTTTTCACTGGCTTGGAATCGTTTTTTCTCGACCGGCTTGTCTGTGACCATTTTTACCGCATCATAGGTGACGGTGACCGTCAAGCTGGGGCCGTCGAGGCCGAAATCGACCAGTTCACCGGTGACATATGTTTGTGCGTTACCGCCGGCCTCGGTTGCAGTGAGCACCAGCCGATTATTTTTGGCAGCGATGGTTTCGCTCAGCAGATCCTGAAACAGGCGCGCCGGCTTGTCGACCCACACGGCATCTTTCAAATAGGCAATGCCAGTGCCCGCGGTCTGTACCGGCACCCGAATAGTATTCAGCTTCTGTGGTGCAGCAGGTAAGGCGACGACCAATGAACCAGTTTGCGGTCCGCTGCGCACAGCCCCGGCCGAGACTCTCTGGTCAGGCGATAGCGATAGCAGCGACGGTGGAGGTTCAGCGCCGCCAAAGCTCACGCAGGCGCTCAGCGCTGTTGTTGCGGCCAGCAGACCGACGGCTTTCAAAAATTTGCTCATCATATCTGCCCCTTCATTTTCCTGGCTCATAGTCCGGCAGCGCCGGTGCCGACAATAATGATCCGGCCCCGCCCTGATCCAGACGCTCGGTCACCTTGGTCATGGATTTGGTTAGGGCCTGCATATCCTCGACCAGTTGATCGATTTCCGGCAGTGTCTTATTCGAGAAACGCTCCGCACCGGGCTGTGCATTTTTCAATACACCTTCCAGAGCAAGAAGGCTCTTGGAGGCGGAATCCAATGTTGTAGCCAGATTTTTCGCCACTGGCTCGCCGTTATTGGTAAGAAAATCATTGGCACTATCTGCCACAAGCGACAGCTTCTCGGCGGTCTGGCCGGCATTGCGGATGGCGATCCGTGATTCTTCCATCAGCGCCTCCAGACCAGGTGCCTGTTTCGCCAGACTGCCGGTCAGCTTGTCTGTATTGGCCAATATGCCGCTGATCGATTTCTGATTATCATCCGACAGCAACATGGTTAGCCGGTCGGTCAGGGTTGCCAGCCGTTCCACTACCAAGGGAGCGCTGTTGAGCAATTCCCCGAGCGCACCCGGTTTTGTCGGGATGACCGGCACCCCTTCGGGGCCAAGATCGGTGATCGGCGGCGCTCCCTTTTTGGCACCATCGAGCTGAATATTGGGCGGAGCGGTAAAGCTGACACTCTGGATGGTCGCTGTGGTGCCTTCCAATATTGGCGTGTCTTCGCTGACTGCAATGCGGACGCGAACAAAATTCGGATCTTTCTTCCAAAGCTCGACCTTGATCACCTGCCCCGACGGCACACCGGCAAAGGTGACGCCGGTTCCCGAAGCCAGTCCGCCTACCGACTGAGAAAAGAAAATGTCGTATTGCTTGGTCGTACCGTCACCGAAACGGACGATCCAGACCAGAAAGGCGGCCACAAGGGCCAGCATCGCCAAAGTGACAACACCGACAAGGATATGGTTGGAGCGCGTTTCCATCTATTTCACCTCTATGACGAGCGGTGCCATCACCTGCAACAATTCTCTGAACCTGTTCAACATTCTCATCCCAGCATCTTTTTCCCGGCGGAAGCCATCCGGCCGCGCGGTCCGTTGAAATATTCCTGTATCCAGGGATGGTCGAGCGCGAGCAATTCGTCGATCGTTCCCACCGCGATCACACGCTGATCGGCGAGCACCGCCACCCGATCACAAATAGCATGAAGCGTATCGAGATCATGAGTGATCAGGAAAACCGTCAACCCGAGTGTCTGCTGCAATTCCTTGGTCAGATTGTCGAAGGCTGCAGCACCGATCGGATCCAGTCCGGCGGTCGGCTCATCAAGAAACAGCAGTTCCGGATCGAGGGCAAGCGCGCGTGCGATGCCGGCCCGCTTCCGCATCCCGCCAGACAATTGGGACGGATATTTGGGGGCGGCATCGGGCGGCAGTCCGGAAAGACAGACTTTATATTTGGCCACTTCGCGCCGGAAATCCCGGTCCATATCCGGATAGAATTCACGGATCGGTACCATCACATTTTCGGCCACGGTCAGCGTTGAAAATAGCGCGCCGCCCTGGAACAACACGCCCCAGCGCTTGCGAATTTCGATGGTTTCGGCATCCGATTTGCCCAGTATCTGCTCACCGAAAACCTTGATCTCGCCCTCTTTTGGCGTCTGCAGTCCGATGATCGAGCGCATCAATACGGATTTACCGGTACCGGAACCACCAACCACGCCGATGATTTCGCCACGGCGCACGTCCAGATCGAGATTGTCGTGAACCACCTGCTCGCCGAAAGCATTACGCAGGCCATGAACGCTCACGATCGGGCCTTCATAATCGGGGTTATATGTGATGGTCTGTGAATCGCGCATCAATTCCATCCGATCCAGGTAAAGAAGACCGCGAAAAAGGCATCAAGCACGATGACAATGAAGATCGCCTGGACCACCGCAGCGGTGGTCCGCTTGCCGACATCCTCGGCATTGCCCTTGACCTGCATGCCCTGATAACAGCCGGTAATCGCAATGATCGCACCGAATACCGGGGCCTTTACGAGGCCGACATAGACATCGGTAAGCGGAACAACCTCGCGGATGCGGGAGAAAAATGATGCCGGCGGGATGTCCAGTTCGACCCAGCTCAGCAATCCCCCCCCGATGATCGCGACAACCGAGGCGTAGAAGCCGAGCAACGGCAGCATGAAAACGGCTGCGATAAAACGGGGCAGCACGAGCGCTTCCACCGGTGACACGCCAATCGTGCGCATCGCGTCAATTTCTTCGGTGAGCTTCATGGTCCCGATCTGCGCGGCAAAGGCCGATCCTGACCGCCCGGCCACCATGATCGCGGTCATCAGCACGCCCAATTCACGCAGCGTCAGCCGACCGACGAGATTGACGGTGAATACTTCCGCTCCGAACTGCCGCAGTTGCACCGCGCCTTGTTGCGCGATTACCAGTCCGATCAGAAAACTCATCAGTCCGATAATACCAAGCGCACGAACGCCGACGACGTCAAAACGCTGAATCACGGCGTTCCATCTTATCTGACCGGGATGCCGCACCAACCGCACCAATGCCGTCATGATCGCACCGAAGAAGCCGACCAATCCGGTCATCGTGCTGAAGGCAAGGGTTGTCGCCTCGCCAATTTCGCTGACTACCCGGACTATCGGGTTAAGCGGATCCGGTCGGATGTCGGTGGGCTGATCTGCCCCGGCAACCGCAGCAATCAGCCGCAGGGCATCATCATTTGCGCCGACTATTTCGGCTTCCATATCGCGTGCCGTGCGGTGGATCAGCCAAGCGCCCACTGTGTCGATATAGCCGGTAGCAGAAATATCCAGCCGCTTCGCCTGGCTGGAATATTCCCTCAGGCGTTCCGGCAGGTCTCCGACACTGGCAATCGAAAGATCGCCGGAAAAATGCAGCGTAATCGCTCCGTCTTCGGCTGTCTCTTCGACAAAATCGCTGGGTATCGACATGACCTGCATAAGTGACCGAAATTTCCGCAAAGCTCAAGCGATTAAACTGCTCAAATATTTGGTGCTTTTGCAGGCGGGCTGCTATGGACCGGGTGAACGGGAATTTCGGGACGGCATGCAGAAAATATCGCTTTACGACATGGACCGCACAATCACTGTGCGGGGAACCTATACACCGTTTCTCTTTCACATGGTTTTTGCCAGAGCGCCGTGGCGGCTGATCTCTCTGCCGCTGCTGCCGTTCGGATTTGCAGCTTACGGCCTCAAGCTGATCAGCCGCGGGCAATTGAAGACCTTCAACCAGAGGATGTTGCTGGGCAGTCGTCCGAAGCTTTCGGCATTGCAGCCACATATCGAACGCTTCGCGGACAATGTGCTGCGTTCCAATCGCCACCGGAAAGCGATCGACCAGATCGAAGCCGATCGCGCTGACGGGCGGACACTGGTGCTGGTCACAGCATCTTACGAGCTTTATGCCGAAGCTATCGCCCGCCGCCTTGGCTTTCACCATCTGATTGGCACGCAGATCGAAGTCGACGGCGAAGGGCGCGTGCTTCCGGTGATCATCGGCGAGAATTGCTATGATGATGCCAAAATCGGCCGGATCGAGCATCTGTTCGCCAAGCAGGGCTGGCAGCGTGCTACATCCCATGTCCGCGCTTATTCGGACCATGTCAGCGACCAGGCGATGCTGGAATTTGCTGACGAGGCGATCGCGACGACACCGACACCCCCCTTGCGACATATGGCCAAACAGCGCGGCTGGCAGATCGTCGACTGGCGCTGAACGGAGCAACTCCGGACCCGCTCTGTATGACGCCATTCAATGCCGGTGGTTGACAGTCCGGCGCATCCATCGCAAGCGGCGCGGCATGGCTATTATCGCAACCATCATGAACAGCACCACCGGTCAACCGATTCAGAAAATGACCTTTGGCCGCATGCCCAAACCCTGGGTATCCTTTAGCCTCGAGACCGGCGAAAGAGTCACCGCCGAGCGTATTGACGTCGGCACGCCAGCGCATGGCAAATTTGTCGCGCCGATATCGATCTGGGTAACACCCAAGACACCCAAGGCCGGGGCCTGATCAATGAGCGTTGCTTTCCGCAGAGAAGGTGATGACGAGCATCTCGAGCCGAAGTTCGAGCATCCGATCCCTGTCGGCCCCAATCTGGTCACGGCGCGCGGGTTGCAGTTGATCAAGGACCGTGTCGCTGCGTTGCAGAAAGACGTAGCGGCGCTGACCGACGAGGTCGCGCTCAAAATCGCCAAACGCGATCTGCGCTACTGGAATACAAGGCAATCGACAGCGGAACTGCCACCGGTGCCTAGCGGCGACAAGGTGGCCTTTGGCACCAGAGTGACGTTCCTGCTCAACGGCAAAGAAAAGACTCTGTCCATCGTCGGTGACGACGAAGCCGATCCGGCCAGCGCGCTGGTTTCCTTTTCCGCGCCAATCAGCCGTGCGCTGATCGGACTGGAGCCCGGAGACTGCAATGATTTTGCCGGTCGGGAGGATGCGATTGAACTGCTGTCGATCGAAGTCGTCGCGCCATTATAAACAAGGCAGATTGATCCAGGCCCCGCAAAAATATCGCGGCAGTGGATCAAAAGAAACCTGACACAAAAGGCTGCTTTTATTTTCTGTGACTTTTACCCCAAAGCCTTAAATTTACAGGATTTTTCTGTCGCCAGTATAGCGTCGAGTGTGACCTTTACGGTCGGCCGTGAAATTGGGTCCGGTTGCCGTAAACAGGCGGGTGATATCGCCACAAAATTATCCCGATTGTCAAAGAGCCTGCCCCGTTCTTGTCGAAGGAACGGTCGCGAGGATAAGCGATTGGCAGGGGTGTAGGAAAGGGCAAATGACAGTTTTGTCGTAGAAGCGGACGCTTCACTTTGATCGTGTTGGATGGCGATAGGTGAGTGGACGGCAGGCGTACGTTTATAGCAAATACGGCCATTCCGAATGAACGTCATATTGCGTCGGACTAACCGGAATTAAGAGATGAGTTTTCTGGTTCGTTACTGACGCTTTATTGACGCTATTGCGATTGACTGTATCAGGGGTTTAGCTGATACATCGCTTAGCTATATCCGTGAAAGCGAAATTATGATGCTGCGAAACACCGCTAAATTACTCTGCGCGGCATCATTTGTCGCTCTTTCCACACCCGCCGCTATGGCGACTGCTCAAGCAGATGAGCAAGCCCTGGAGCAAAGCGTAACCACGCAATTGCCGCGCAACGCCGCCCCGACCCATTACCGTATCCATGTGACGCCAGATGCAGAAAATCTGGTGTTCAAAGCATCTGCTGCAATAGATTTTATGCTTTCGGAAGCTTCCACCAGCATCACGTTAAATGCCGCAGATTTAACCTTTGACAGCGCGGCCATCCGCCTGGATTCTGGTCAGTCCATTAAGACCCAAATCAGTATTGACCCAAAAGCCCAAACGGTCACTTTTGCTTTTGGTAAAACGCTTCCAGCGGGCAGTGGGACGCTGCTCGTCGAATATGCTGGCAAGATTTCCCAGCAAGCCAATGGCCTCTTCGCTCTGGATTACAAAAACGACAAGGGTGAGGAAAAGCGGTCTTTGTTCACGCAATTTGAAGCCCCTGACGCCCGCCGGTTTGTCCCCAGTTGGGATGAACCAAATTACAAGGCCACGTTCGATTTGAAAGCGACCGTACCAGCCAACCAGATGGCGGTCAGCAACATGCCCGGATCCGTTCGCGATCTGGGCAACGGGAAAGCGGAAGTCACCTTTTCCACATCACCAAAAATGTCGACCTATTTGCTGTTTTTCGGTTTGGGAGAATTTGACCGGATATCCAAACAGGCCGGATCAACCGAAGTCGGTATTGTTACAAGCAAAGGCAATGGCGAGAAAGGCCGCTATGCCCTCGATGCCTCGGCAAAAATAGTCGACTATTATGGTGAATATTTCGGCATCCCCTACCCGTTGCCCAAACTGGACAACATAGCTGGTCCGGGGGAATCCCAATTTTTCGGCGCGATGGAAAATTGGGGGGCGATATTTACTTTCGAAGGCATTCTTTTGATAGATCCCAAAATTACCAGCGCCAAAGACCGTCAGTTCGTTTTCCTGGTAGATGCGCACGAGATTGCACATCAATGGTTTGGCAATTTGGTCACAATGCAATGGTGGGATGATCTTTGGCTGAACGAAGGCTTCGCCAGTTGGATGGAAAGCAAGACCACGGTTCATTTCAACCCCGAATGGCAAGCAGAACTGGACCGAGTCTATTCCCAACAATATGCAATGGGTCTTGATGCCTATGTAACAACCCATCCGGTTATCCAGACCATCAAAACAGTGGAACAAACCAATCAGGCCTTTGATGCCATTTCCTATTCCAAAGGCCAGGCAGTCATAACAATGCTTGAAGGCTATGCTGGCGAGGATGTTTGGCGTGATGGTATCAGAAGCTATCTGAAAAAAAATGCCTATGGAAACACGAAGACTGACGATCTGTGGAATGAAGTTGAAGCTGCCGGGGCCGCAAATCTGATAAAAATAGCGCATGATTTCACGAAACAGCCTGGCGTCCCATTGATCGCCGTGGAAAACACCAGCTGCGCGAACGGCAAGACCGTCGTCAGTCTCGCCCAAGGCGAATTTTCGCGCGATCGCAAAGCTGATACCGATGTCAGTCCGCTACGCTGGAATGTACCGGTGATTGCAAAAATTGTCGGGCACGATCCCGTCGCCACCGTCATCTCCGACGGGGCGGGAAAAATGACGTTGCCAGGCTGTGGGACGCTGCTCGTCAATGCGGGGCAAAGCGGCTATTATCGAACAGTTTACAAACCGGACCAAATAGCTGCGTTGCGCAAGGATTTTGGCAAGCTCTCTGATATCGATCAGGCTGGTTTGCTGGTTGATTCCCGCAGCCTAGCCGACAGCGAATATCAAGGCATGGATGTGCCGTTCCAGCTTCTGGATGCTGTGCCGAGAGACGCAAGTCAACGGGTTACGGAACAGGCGGTTGGTGTGATGGGGGACATATATGATCTGTTTCACAAGGCCCCGGCTACGCAAGCCAAAATAGCGGCAATAGCCAATGACCGTTTTTCAGGGCATCTTTCCCAATTGGGCATGTCGCAAAAAGCAGATGATGCCGTCGTGGATGCCAACTTGCGCAGCCGCTTGTTAAGGTCGCTGGGCCGGATGGGCAATACCGATGTGAAAAGCGAAGCAAACCGGTTATTTGCGGCGCTGGAAAGTGATCCAAATGCACTCGATGGCCCGCTTCGCGCAAGTTGGCTTAGTCTCATTGCCTATAATTCCGATCAATCCGATTGGAATAAAATCCGCAAGTTTGGCCAAGATGCAAATAGCGCGGTGATCAAATCGACGATGTATCGCTTGCTCGGTTCCACAAAAGATCCGGTGCTTGCTACTCAGGCCCTTGAACTTGCCCTTAGCGATGAGCCAGGACCGACAATAAGCGCTGCAATCATTAGTGCAGTGGCAAAGGAACATCCTGAATTGGCGGTGGATTTTGTGCTTGCCAATCACGAAGCTGTAATGGCCCTTGTCGACTCAAGTTCACGTTCGCGTTTTGTCGCCACACTGGCTTCCGGATCGGATGATGAAGCCATGCCTGCAAAACTTGATGCCTATGCCCAAAAGTTTTTAACAGCAGACAGCCGAAGTAAAATTGATGAAGCGATTTCTTCGATTGAAACCCGTCTCAAAACACGCCCGCGTGTAAAAGCCGGTGTAATTGCGTGGCTCGATAAATAGGTATTTTGATGCGGTACGGCATTCTGAAAGCAACCGCTTTCTGCGAAACTCTCCTAAAAGCGGAACTTCCGTTTTCCACGCAGTTGTTGCCCGCAATTCTCTAGCGCATGGCGTTCAGGGAATTGCCGCTTTCGGGAACTGGCGAAGGCCTCCAGAGCGGTACCAATCGTGCGCGAAACGGGCATAGATTTATACTGCCGTAAATGTTCGAAAATCGAGAGTCAGCGGAAAAAGGGTCAGCAGATTTGCCGTCCGCTTACCCCCCTCCCCGCACAAACCTCAAACCGCCGCCAGCGCCTGATCGAAATCGGCAATCAGATCATCCGGGTCTTCCACTCCGATTGAAATGCGCACCAGATTGTCGGTGATTCCGAGCGCGGCGCGGCGTTCGTCGGGGACCGAGATGTGGGTCATCGCGGCGGGCAGGCTGGCAAGAGTTTCGGTGCCGCCGAGGCTCACCGCCAGTTTCGCGATTTTCATTGCGTCGAGGAAGCGGAAGGCTTCCGCCTCACCGCCCTTGATGAACAGGGAGAAGGTCGAACCGGCGCCGCTGCAATGGCGGTCGTAAATATCCTGCTGGCTCTCGTTCTCGATGAAGCCGAGATAGCCGAGGCCGTCGACCTTGGGATGGTCACGCAAGAACGTGCAGACCTTCAGGGCATTTTCGCCGGCACGGGTCATGCGCAGTTCGAGCGTCTCGAGGCTCCGCATCAACATCCAGGCGGTATTGGGGTCGCAGATCGTGCCGATCGTGTTCCGGATCGCGCGGATCGGGTCCATATGGGCCTTGCTGCCGAGCACGCCGCCAGCGACGAGATCGCTGTGGCCGCCGACATATTTGGTCAGGCTGTAGATGACAATATCGGCGCCATGTTTGAGCGGCTGCTGCCAGAGCGGGCCGAGGAAGGTATTGTCGATGGCGATTGGCGGTGCAGCTGCGTCACCGAACACCTGATCGCGGGCATCGGCGACGCCCTCGATATCGACCAGAGCGTTGGTCGGGTTGGCCGGGCTTTCGAGATAGATGATCGCCACCTTGCCGCCATTTGCTGCAGCCTGCGCCTTGGCCTGTTCCAGCATCGCGGCAACTTCGCTGGGTGCAGCACCGGCCGGGAAATCGAGGAAGGTGACGCCGAAGCGGCCAAGGATCTTGTTGATCAGGGTTTCGGTCGCGGCATAGAGCGGGCCGCTGTGGACGACGACATCGCCCTGGTTGACATTGGCCAGCAAGACCGTGGTGATTGCCGACATGCCGCTGGAGAACACCAGCGCGTCCTCGGCTTCGTCCCAGATACTCAGCCGGTCTTCCAATATTTCCTGATTGGGGCCGTTGAAGCGCGAATAGACCAAACCGTCCGAGCCGCCGGGACGTTTGCCGGTGATGCCTTCGAAAAAGCGTTTGCCGGCCGCGGCACTTTCAAAGGCGAAGGTCGAGGTCAGGAAGATCGGCGGCTTGAGCGCGCCTTCGGAAAGTTCCGGATCATATCCGTGGCCCATCATCAAAGTGGCTGGCTTCAGCTTGCGACCGTTGATTTCTTCAATCGGGGCCTTGGGCATCCGGCGCGTAACCGGAACCGCTGCTGTGGGATCATTTTGCTTCGCCATATCTGTCTCTCCAAACCGATGAATTTGAA
>TARA_R110000824_G_scaffold132891_1_pt1 | contig 33920 bp, 40 predicted proteins | sample TARA_R110000824 | Tara Oceans TARA_R110000824 (sample SAMEA4397747) | marine metagenome | biome: Polar Biome; feature: [MES] marine water layer (ENVO:01000295) within the mesopelagic zone...; material: water (ENVO:00002006), including particulate matter (ENVO:01000060) such...
TCTGTCGAAGGCTGGCTATACGTGCCCAGTTGACAGCGAACAGGATTTGCATGTGGTGCCTGAAGTAACTGAGACAGGCGAGCCTGATGGAGACTGAGCTACAGCCGGTGGAAGCGGTTCCAGTCAGGGTCTATCGACGGTCGGCTCTTGAGGCAATTAGTTGTCCGAAGCGGTTCTATGAAATCTACGAACGGGAAGACCCGATTGAGGATGGCAGTGACGAGGCGTTACGGGGTCAGGGGTTCCACGAAACAGCGAAACGGTATATCCATCGATTAGCCAGTCAAGGACTCCAAACGGATGCGGAAGAGCTTCACGAGGCTCTACGAGAGACAATCACGGAGCTTCGATTACCGGCCCATCTCGTGAAAGAGGTTGAGGCATTATCAGAGCGTTGGGCGTTGACGTTTGAACTCGACTTAGATGCGTATCTGCTCTCGGAGGAGACTCAGATTTTAGAGAACGAGGGTCTTCAATGGACGCCAGATTTAGTCTATGCGAGAGGATCTGAGCTTGAGCAAATCGACTGGAAGACATACTGGGCCGGGATTACCGACAGCGATGTTAAGAACCAGTTTCAAGCTCAATCCTATGTCTGGATGGCAGCGCAGAAGTGGCCGGGGTTCGAGAATTACAGGTTCACGTTTACTTATCCTCGTCTGGGGTATTCGTCAACGGCTGTCTGGTCTGCGGCTGAAGTTGAGGAGCTAGAGATTATCGTCAAGTCGAGGGTTGGCATCATTGACAGTTGCCGGGAGTCTGGTGAATGGAATGCGATTCCCGGTTCTCAGTGTTTATATTGCCGGTTAGATTGTCCAGTTAAAGATCACGGGTCACTGGATGTTTCGAGGGCGAAAAATGCGAAAGATGCGGAGTTGATTGCTAGCGAGTTAATGGTGTTCGACAAGGCAACAACGACTCGGAGACATGCGCTAAAAGCGTGGTGTGAGGAACATGGCCCAGTAATTGTCAATGATGTTCAGTGGGGTTTCACGCCGACCAAGATTATGCAATTTCCAGCCAATGATGTGATAAGAGTTTTGGACAGCCACGGAGTTAGCGACAAAAACTTCTACGTAACGAAAAGTGCGCTCAGGCCATATCTGGCAAAGAAGCACGAGGAAGTCGGGAAAGAGTTAAGCGAGATTGCGATTACAAAAAATCGAACAGTCTTTGGGTCAAAAATCAAGAGAGATTAGAAGGGAACAAATGAAATGGTTTCGCATGGATTCAGATACGCCGAATCATCCAACCGGCCGACGAGTTCTTAGAAGGGCAGGTAATCAAGGATTCGGAGCATTGGTCCGACTGTGGTGTTTCGCAGCACAGTTTGGTAAAGCTGAACCGGGGCGATGTGTTGATTCAGATGGTGATCCGGTCGAAGTCGAAGACCTTATAGACGCGAGTGGATTAAATTGCGAAGAGTTCCATGAACTCATCGAGGTGTTACGTGAGACAAAATGTATAGATATTGAAGCGTGGAACACTCGCAAAGAGCTAGCGTTTCCCGGCATGACTGCTCGGGCTGATGAGTACACGAAAAAGGTAAGACGGAATAGCGTTCGGGTGTTATCTGGAGAGTATCCAGACAAAAAACACAAACATCTCCCTACAAGACAAGACAGTACAGAAGAGTACAAGACAGAAGAACAGGGAAAGACGCCAGCCGAGGTCTTTGCTGAGAAAGAGAGAGCCAGAAAACGAGGAAACCCTAAGCTGTTAATGGAGTGGTGGAACGATATCACGAAATCACCGATCCCAAGATGCAGGGGCTTAAACGCTAAACGGATAAAAGCATGTCAGAGGGTAATGGATGAGTTTAAGAATGACGTAATCAAGGATGCGTTTCACAGGATTAGTTCGTCAAAGTTTTGTCAAGGCGAAAACGAGAGAGGGTGGAAAGCGTCATTTGATTGGGTGTTACAGCCTGATTCAATTTTACGGACATTAGAGGGTAAGTATCAAGACCGAACAAAGACTGGAACAACGCGATCTAAGTCTGGAAAATATGACAACGTGGAACGGGGGGATCTAAATTGAAGGCGCACGAGTTGGCAAACAGGGAAGCGTCACAGAGATTCAAACAAATCGAATCCCTAGGAAGCGCAATAAGGAAAATAGGATCAGGGCTTCGTGGTCCTAATCCACCGCACAAGGTCTGTTCGTCATGTGGAGCCACTAGTTCCGGGGCATGGGTGAATCCGCTACTTGAGGCTGCGAAACGCCTAGGACGTTACAGTGGCGAAACAACTGGCGGGTTGTGTGTGTGTGAGCAATGCGAGACACCGTTTAATTGTTCTAAGTGTCGAGATGAAAAATGGATTGAATACCAAGAAGATGGCGAGGAGTGCATCAGGGTGCGTCGGTGTGATTGTGCCGATAAGACACGACTGGTGACGGGGATGCCTCTTGAATTTTTAGATGCGACGATGGACAACTTTGTGTCTAATACTGACAGACTAGAGGCGATTGAATCGGGCTATCGGTTTCTCCGTAACGAGGTAAAGGATTTATATATCCGTGGGTCTGTTGGGGTCGGAAAAACAAGACTTCTTGCTTCGGTATTGAATAGGATCGTAGGACGGAATTCTGCTGCGTTTGTTCGGGTTCCTGAATTATTAGATCGAATGAGGATGTCTGGATTTAGTTCATCGTCTGATCCATCCGAGGAGGCTGAATACTTAGCAATGCACCGGAGCGTTGATGTGTTAGGACTCGATGATGTTGGAGCAGACAAAGGAAGCGACTATGCGCGGCGAACGCTTCAGGCATTATACGAACACAGAATGGATCACGGGAAACGAACGATTTGGACGAGTAACTTATCAGTTGCTGAGTTGGAGGAGTTTTTCGGTGACGAAAGATTATGTTCCAGAATTGTTGGGAATGCCGATATCGTAAATATGGGTGGTGTTGATATGAGGGTGGATGGAACTTGACCTCAGAAGATGTAAATGTTTAAAATAAACGAAATAATATAAACCTAGAAAAATGGACAATAGAAAGAGAGCATATGACAGACTTAGCCGAAGACTTGAGAGATTACAGGCTTGAAAACGATTTAACGTGGAGAGGCTTTGCCCAGAGAGTTGGGATGAGTGAGGCCGGTTTATGGAAGATCGCCCGTGGCAAGGTAAAGGCTGGCGAGTTGACCGAATACAAGATTAGGAAAAAGCTAGACCTGAGCGAAAGTAAAGTTGAAGACTCAATCGATGAAAAAAGTTGACCAGAGGCAGTCGATTGACGTTCGGTTTATTCAGTTTCACCTATCGAATCCTCACGTATACGACAAGCTAAAAGAGTTGTCCATTTTCGCCAAAAGAGGTGGGGCGAGGAAGATAGGGATAGCGTTACTGTTTGAGAGGCTGCGTTGGTGGTCAATGTTTGAAACGACTGGTGACATCTTTAAGTTGTGCAATGATTATCGGGCATTGTATGCCAGAATGTTGATGAAAAATGTCCCTGAGCTTCAGGGGTTCTTCGTGACAAGAGGGCGGTCTTTTCATGATCAGGGCAGCTAGAACGGATACAAATGCCAAGGACATCGACAAAGCACTTGAGAGGATTGGGGCAACTGTTGCGAAAACAGATGGTGTCGCGTCAGGGTTTCCAGATCGTGTTGTTGGGTTTAATGGAAAGAACATCCTGCTCGAATATAAGGATGGCTCTCGGCCACCTAGTAGGCGGAGGTTGAATCCACTTCAGAAAGAATGGCACAAGCGATGGGCTGGTCAGGTTGCCGTTGTGAATAGTCCAGAAGAGGCTATTGCTGTTGTTTTAGGGGTTATTAATGTTGCACCGAAAGAGACAGGCGGTATTGACTGATGCCTCACATAGAAGAACATGAGCCATACACTGTGTATACGTTTGGGCATACGTCAAGGACGCTTGCTCAGTTAGATCAAGAGGTAAAGAGACTCGGGGCGGTGGTCGTAGATGTTAGGATTCAGACGCATTCGTCTGATTTTAATAGGTCTAAATTGCAAGAGCGTTACCGTGCTAAATATGTATGGATCAAGGAACTCGGGGATAAGAATTACAAGACTGGTGGTCCGACTGATTACGTGGACGTAGAACTGGGGGTAAGGCGTTTGGGAAGTATTACGGCTGATGGAACGCCGGTGATATTGTTCTGTGCCTGTAAGGATTACGAAACCTGCCACCGGACGGAGTTAGCGAAACAGCTAAATAAAGAGTGCGGTTGGGAAATTCAACATCTTCCATACACTGGCCCAGAAATAGCGAACCTTTTTCCGATGGAAGATAGCCCAAGCTAAAGAAACTTATAACTATAAGGATATCAATGCTAAACAAAGTAATGCTAATTGGTAACATTGGTCGGGATGCAGAGATAAAGCAGATCGAGAACGGTTCCAGTGTTGCAAATTTTTCTATCGCGACGAATGAGAAATGGAAGGACCGAGAAGGTCAGCAACAGGAGCGAGTCGAATGGCACAAGATAGTGCTATGGGGAAAAGTAGTCGAGGCGATTGGTCAATACCTAGTTAAAGGCAAACAGGTATACGTCGAAGGATCGATCCAGTCAAGGAAGTGGAAGGACAAGGATGACAACGACCGGACAACTATGGAGGTGAAAGCCAATCAAGTGAGACTTCTCAGCAGTGGTAGTCAAGTAACAAATAGCCTAGAAGCACAGGAACGCGATCCGTTTGGCAGTGAATACCAGCGAAAATCTATCCGTGAGGAAGCAGAGGAAAGCGAAAGCAGACAAGGAAAAGGTCTGACAGTTGAAGACATCCCGTTCTAAGGGGACGTTGAAGTTCCCAAAGCCCGTTTCAAGAAAAACCGAAAAGAGAAAAAAGAAAGCCGAGAACAGCGCATGGGTATCGTGGGTGCGTGAACGTGTCTTTCTGCGCGAGAACAACCTATGTCGAGTGTGTGGAAATCGGGCTGAAGAAATGCACGAAATGACCTTTCGGAGTCTGGGTGGGTTGGTTAGTTTAAAAAATTCGATAGCGGTCTGCCGGTCCTGCCACGTGAAATTACAGCGACACATTCTTGACGTTCACGGCGACGATGCGAACGGGGAATTAACGTTTGCTCCTCATGTTGATAAAAAATCTAGATGGTAAGGAGGTTCTGTGACGAAGGCTCCGGTTCACATCAAGGATCTTGTCCCTGATTCTAAAAACAGAAGGAAACATACGTCTCGAAATGTTGGCATGATTGTCGATGCGTTAAACAAAGTAGGGGCTGGTCGGTCCATTGTCATTGATGAGAACAACCAAGTTCTTGCGGGGAATGCCACCATTGAAGCTGCTGGAGAGGCTGGTATCACAAAGCTGAAAGTCATTGAGACAAATGGGTCGGAAGTAATCGCCGTCCGTCGCACTGGCTTAACAGACGCCCAGAAGCGCGACCTCGCCATGTATGACAACAGGGCCGCAGAACTAGCTGAATGGGACATTGAGCAATTAACGGAAGACATGTCTGACAACGTCGACATGTCGGCATTCTTTTACGAAGGTGAGCTTGACGATTTACTTCAAGAGGCGAAAGAGGAAGGGATTCAAGCTAATGAGTATTCGTCCAAGGTAGACAGTCCCATTTATGAACCAAACCGAGATAAGCCATTGGTGTCGGAATTGTATGACACCAAGAAATACAAAGAACTCGAAGCGGCAATCGTGGACAGTGAACTCAGTGAGCGAGACAAGGATTTCTTAATTGTTGCAGCACAACGGCACGTCGTGTTTGATTATTCCAAGATCGCAGACTTCTACGCTCACAGCGACAAGCCAGTACAGGAACTCATGGAAGATTCAGCATTGGTTATTATCGACTTTAATAAAGCTATAGAAAAGGGTTTCGTGAAGTTGTATGAGGACTTTCAAGAGTTGGCAAACAATGACGGAGAATAATTTTTGTGTCTTTGTGTTGTCACATGGAAGGGCCGATAATGTTCGCACTGTTGAATCATTACACAAGCATGGATACACGGGTGAAGTAGTTATCGTTATAGATGACGAAGACAGTCAACGCGACGAGTATTACGACAACTTTCCTCGCGTGGAAATGTTCAACAAGGCTGAAACAGTTAAAACCTTCGACATCGGAGACAATTTCAGCGGTGATAAAAGCATCGTCTATGCGAGGAATGCGTGTTTCGATATAGCCAAAAGACTGAACTATACATACTTCATTGAGTTGGACGATGATTATCAGATGTTTGAATACAGGATGTATGACACGGAATTTCGCAAGCCTAGGCGCATTCATAATCTAAACAAAGTGTTTGAGCGGTTGCTGGAGTTTTACAAGTCAACTAATGCCGCTAGCATGGCAATGGCTCAGGGTGGAGATTTCATTGGTGGAATGAACAACAGAATGGCGAAACATCCGACACTCTTCAGAAAATGTATGAACTCGTTTATCTGCTCGACCGAGAGGGAGTTTAAATTCCACGGCAGGATAAATGAAGACGTGAACGTGTACACACATGGAGCCAGTAAGGGCTTACTTATGTTTACTGTCCCGTTCTGTAGTTTAGTGCAAGCGCAGACTCAGGCGTCAGGTGGTGGTATGACAGGCATTTATCTCGATCAGGGAACCTACGTGAAGTCATTCTATAGCGTTATGTTTCAACCTTCATCGGTATCGGTGAAAACAATGGGTGATACTCATCGTAGATTGCATCATTCTGTTACGTGGAACAATACAGTTCCGAAGATAGTTAGCGAACAAACGAAAAGTAAATAAATGAAACAGGTGGTATCGATAGTTAAGTCTGAACGGGTCGAGGAACTCAGGGAGGCGAGGGAAAGCTCGACTCGTTTTCCGTGGGAGCGACAGTTCAATGAAAGCCGAAAAGCATTTGAGGCGTTTGTTACCTATCGGGATATGGGGACGACCCGCAGTCAGGAGAAAGTAGGCAGGGAGTTAGGAAAATCGGCTAAGTTAATGGGGAGATGGTCGGCGAAATGGTCATGGGTGAATCGTGTCGAGGGGTGGGTTGACGAACAGGACAGACTTTCAAGATTGTCTCAGGTCGAGGCGGTTGCTAAAATGAATAAGATACACGCCAATCTCGCAGCAGTGCTGACAGGAAAGGTTATCGAAAAACTTACGTCAGTGACTGCGGCAGAGGTATCGCAAATGTCGTTGGTGTCTGTTTCTCGATTGCTTGAGGTTGGAGTTAAAGTAGAGCGACAGGCAAGGGGTGAAGCTGGCGAGGTTGTGAACGACAGAGTTGAAGTCGACAAAACTCTGGGACACCTAACAACAGAGGAGCTTGAGGAGCTTGAGCGCATCCACGATATCGCCGCTGAACGAGCGCAGCAGAATCAAGACTGAGCTAGCGGAACGACGACTATATAAGTTTGTTGAGCAGGTCTGGCCTACTGTTGAACCGACTACGCCGTTTCAGGGTGGTTGGCATATTGAAGCGGTGTGCGATCACCTTGAAGGACTAGCTAGCCGTCACATCAGGAACCTGTTAATTCTGATTCCACCGAGGCATACGAAAAGCCTTACGTCATCAGTCTGTTTTAACCCGTGGCTCTGGATACGTGAACCATCGGCTCGATTTATGTATGCGAGTTATTCTGGTGGTTTAGCAACAGAGCATGCGGTGTTAAGCCGACGAGTGATAGATAGCGACTGGTATCAGGATCGGTGGGGAGATGTTTTCAGACTCACTACTGACCAGAACATAAAGACGAATTATGAGAACACAATTCGTGGTTATAGGATATCTACGTCCGTTGGAGGGACAGTGACTGGACACGGTGCGGATTTCTTGGGATTAGATGATCCGCATAATCTCGAAAAGATTCATTCGGAGGTCGAGAGGATTAACGTCTATCAGTTTTACAAGAAGGTCTGGCACAGCCGACTAAATGATCCGAAAACTGGCTGTCGATTCTGCATTATGCAACGAGGCCATCAGGACGACATCGCACAGCATATGATCGATGAGTTTGGGTATGAAGTGCTGATGTTGCCAACGGAATATGATCCAAAGCGATCATCGGTGACGAGCCTTGGGTTTAAAGACCCACGGACCGAGGCTGGCGAATTGCTATGCCCGGAAAGAAAGGGTGCGCTGGAAGTTGCTGAAGACAAGCGCATCAAGGGCAGAGATTTTGAAACACAGGACAATCAGAATCCACAGCCCGAAGAGGGGATGATGTTTAAACGGGCATGGTTTCAAGTTGTTGATGTTATGCCGGTAGAGGGCAAAGTTGCGACTGCTCGATTTTGGGACTGTGCTGCGACTGAGGCGAGGCCGGGGAAAGACCCTGATTATACGGTTGGGACAAAGGTGTCCAAATTTAAGGACGGACTCTTCTATGTCGAGGATGTAATTCGCGGTAGATGGAGTCCTAGAATTGTGGACGAAACGATTCACCAGACAGCCATAATGGACGGAAAGAGTGTGAAGGTGGTAGAGGAACAGGAGCCGGGTTCGAGTGGGAAGAGTGTGGTCGCAAATCATATGCGAATGTTGGCAGGGTTTGACTACGAAGGGAAGAGTCCGACCGGTGCGAAGACGACGAGGTGGCGACCGTTTGCGGTTCAGGCTGAAGCTGGAAATGTTCGGGTCAAGCGCGGAGAATGGAATCAGGACTGGCTTTACGAAATGTGTACTGTCCCTGAATCCAGACATGACGACCAAGCGGATTCTGTGGCGGGAGCGTTTGAAAAGGTCGCACTCGGTCGAAGAATGGCGAGATTAGTTAGCACCAAGGAAATGTAATGCGATAATGTGAGAGCGTGAATAAGAGAAAAAACAATACGACAAGGTGGGACGGTATCGACAAGACGCCGACTAGCGAACTCGCTTGCGTATTTGGAACCCCGTGGCTTGACCATTTCGTTCAACCGACAGGAACAGGTAAGGGTTGCCAGAAGTGTGACGCTGTTGGGTTTCCGGTGTTTGATGGCGTCCTCGATACTGTGACAACGGACGGGTTTTGGTCGAAAGCGATTTCATCAATCAAGGAATTAGGCGAAGACGATGCGTGGGAAAGCTGATTACTTTCGACGGTGGTTGTTTCCGCTTCAATCGTGTCGCGTTTATGATGGCGACACTTTGATGGAGATGGTTTTGGATGTTGGATTCGGGATTTCGCTTGAGACAACGGGAAGACTTATGGGTATCAATGCTCCAGAAGTGAGAGGAAGAACAAGGCGCGATGGGGAGAGGTCGAGGGATTGGCTCAAGGCGTCACTGGACGGCGCGACTGCTGTGTATGTTGAAACAGTCGCAGACAAAGTGTCGAGACAGAAGGGCAAATATGGACGGTGGCTTGTGACCGTTTGGGCTGATGGCGTGAATTTAAACGACGAGATTGTCCGTCTTGGACATGCGAAGAAGGCGAGATATTAGTGGCTCTTGAAGAAGTGACAGACGGAATCGCCCAGCCACCTCCTGTTAAACAGGGACCGGCGACAGAAATTATTTCTGGTGTAGCAGGATGGGCGGTTCTACATAACATTGCGGATTCAGGGGTAACGCGATTTGAAGCTGAGTTCGTGAAACAAGTTGCGAGGTCATCCAATCTCAATCGTGAGGCTATCCTGTCAGCATTAAAAAACAGGAATAGGCAACAGGCGTTACAGATTGCGTCTGATACGTGGAAGCAACACAGCCAAGAGTGGAAGAAACAGGTAACGGAACAGCTTACCGGGACTGTTGCAAAGGCAGCGCAGACGGTTAGTGAGCGAGTTCTGACGAATCCTTCAGCTATTCAATTTGACGTAACGAATCCACTGGCAACGAAGTGGGCGAGAAGTCAGGCTGGTCTATTGATTGATAAGGTTGGCGAGAATCAGAAAGTAGTGATTCGGAACATTATCGCTGACGGGTTTGAACAGGGATTGACACCACAAAAGATACAAAAACAACTACTCGGCCAGATCGGTCTTCAGTCTCGACAGCAGGTTGCGCTTGAGCGATTCAGACAGGACTTAATCGCAAAGGGAATCAACCAAAGCAACATCGACAAACAGGTGGCGAGATATCAGAAAAAATTACTCAAAGCGAGAGCGAGGTCAATAGCTAGAACCGAGTTAATGAGAGCGTCGAATCAGGGACAGCAATTACTCTGGGAAGAGGCAATTGCTCAGGGTCACATGAATCCGGGCGCGTTTGAAAAGGTGTGGATTACGACGCCGGATGATCGGTTGTGCCCATTCTGTAGAGCGAAGAATGGGGATCGAGTCGGAGTTTTCGATTATTTTTCTAATCCGATTGGGACGCCTGAGCCGCAGCCGCCACTCCATCCGATGTGTCGATGTTCGACGGCACTGGTAAAGAAAGGCAAGGGTGCGCCGAAGGTTCCAGAGGGAGACACAAAGAGGTCAACCCCGACCACTGGCAAAGCCACAAAAGTCACCAAGAAGAAGAAGCCAGAACCAAAGAAGGGACCGGGACCACCAGTAGAGAACATGGAGGTCGAAACGAGGTTTCGCCACACGACTGGTGTCGATAAAGCTGGCAACTTAATCTACACAGCCGAGCGGTTGAAGCTCCATGACGAGATTCTTGAGTACACGCTGGAGGGAACCAGAGACAAGGCCGGAAAACTTATCGTTAAGGCGACGGCCCAAGAGAACCCAATCGCGGTCGTTCTTGGTGGCGGTCCAGCATCAGGGAAGACGGCAGCGAAAGAGGCATCACAATTGCTGGTAAAGAAGAATGTCGCCTCTGTTGATGTTGATGATGTGAGAACGTTTTTCCCTGAATACAAACGTCTTACGAAAGTAAAGTCTCCAAATGCAGCAGCGATCACACATGAAGAAGCTAGTGACCTCGCCAAGCGAATTGTGAAAGAAGGTCAGAGGCGAAAACTCAACGTGATTATCGATGGCACAGGTGACAACAAATACGAGAAGCTGGCGAAGAAAGTAAAGACGTACCGACAAGATGGTGCGACCAAGATAGTTGCTAACTATGTGACGATTGATACTGATGAAGCAGTAAAGCGAATGCTCTCTAGGGCGGCTAGGTCTGGTCGCTATGTCCCAGAGAAGGTCTTGAGGGAAACACATGCGTCAGTGTCGAAGATTCTTCCACGGGCCATAGATGATGATCTCTTCGACACCCTTGTGCTATGGGATAACAACGCCGAAGGGAAAGCAGCCGAGATCATCGCGAGGTGGGAAAAAGGTAAACCTCTGGAGATTCTTGACAGAAAAAAGTGGGAGAAGTTTGTTGCGAAGGGCGACGAGGGTCTTGTTAAGGGGACAGAGAAAATCTATAAATCGAAGTGGCCGATTTCCGACACTGGACCGCGAAAGCTCTTGCAGAAGTTTGAGAATCAGGTCGAAGAGAGTTATGGCCCGTATGTCAAAGGCTTGCCAAAGACGACACGGAAAGACATCGCGAGCTACACGTCAGGTGCATACAAAAGAATAAACAGGCGACTCAGGATGAATCCACAGCAACCGTTGTCCGGCAGGGATGCAGCGATACAACGAGCGACAATGAATGGCCCAAGCCCACCTCCTCCTAAATTGGTATGGCGAGGCGTGGAGACGAGATACTACGATGATGTTGCCGAGGCCGCTAAAGTTGGTGACGTGATTAAGCTCGACGGGTTCCAGTCCTGTTCAATCAATCCGTTAGAAGGTGCGCGGATAGGCAAACAGGGAATCGTCATGGAGATTAAACCGGCCCGTGGCGTCTGGGTTAAAGACCTGAGTACCTATAAGTTCGAGTCGGAATATCTGTTACCACATAGGGCGCAGTATCGAGTAGTCGGACGCAAGAAAGTGGTGATGGAGCAGCGGCTGACGTCCGACGGTAGACGAATTCGCAAACAGGTCGAGGTCATTCAGTTGGAGATGATACCGCCAGAGGTGGCTAAGAAGGCGGTTAAGAAAGTCAAAAAGGTTCCGGTTAAAGATCCGCCACAGCTTCTTGAAGTGGAAACGTGGAAGCGACATTCGGTCGGTGTTGATAAGAAGGGTAATCCGATCTATAGCTCACAACGACTGAAGCTCCACAACGAGATCCTAGAAAAAACCCTGAAAGGCGCGACGCCGGTTGAGCGTCCAGAAGTAGTGGTGCTTGGTGGTGGCCCTGCTGCTGGAAAGACGGCAGCCAAGAATGCGTCACGGGCAAGATTCAAGGGTAATGTCGCAGCCGTTGATGTTGACGACATCCGGACAATGTTCCCTGAATATGATGAGTTGCTTGGACTCACGGCGAAAGACCAAGGCCAATTGAAGGCGATGCGAACGAGGTTGGGAAAGAAGAACCTCAGTGAAGCAGAGATAGACAAGCGAGTTGCTAAATACAAGGCCAAGCTGGTCGAGGTTAAGGCGAAGGCCGGTCTAGTAAATACTGAGGCGGCAGCTATTACACATGAAGAGGCAAGCGATCTTGCGAAGCGAATTATCACTGAAGGCCAACGACGAAAATTAAACGTGATCGCCGATGGCACTGGTGACAATTCTTACAACAAGCTCAAGGGCAAGGTGGCTGGATATCGAGCAAATGGCGCGACGAAAGTCACTGGGAACTATGTAAGTATTCCCGCTGATGATGCAATGGGACGAATGCTTGGGAGAGCCAAGAGGACAGGTCGTTATGTTCCAGAAAAGGTGTTACGTGGCACTCATGCATCGGTGTCGAGGATTGTTCCAGATGCGCTAACGGACGATCTGTTTGACAGCTTTACACTGTGGGACAATAGTGGAGCAGCAGGAACGCCAGCTAAGATTGTCGCCAAATGGACAAAAAAGACACCGCTGGAGATTACAGATAGGAAGAAGTGGAAAAGCTTTCTCGCCAAAGGCGAAGAGGGTTTGGACGCTAAGGGAGTTAGGGATTATAAGCGTACTGCTCGGGCCGTTGACGGACTGGAGAAGGAGGCGCGAGAAGCATGGCCTGTATCAGATAGTATGGTGAGGTATACAGGGTCCGAGGAATATCAGGAACAAGTTCAGAAGAGGTATCGTGAATATGTCAAGAGGCTTCCGAAAAAAACACAAGAAGAAATCGAAAAGTATTCCAATGTCGAATTCTTCTCCATTAACCAGAGACTGCGGGACTTTCCCAATAGGCAACTGACGGATAAAGACTTGCTAATACAACGGGCCATAGATGACGCACCAAAACCGCCGCCTCCAGAGCTAGTATGGAGAGGTGTCGGAGACACTGCCTCTTCAGAAGAAGCGAATCGTGCTTTCAGTGTGTTCAAAGATGGCGACGTGATCGACCTTGCGGGATTCCAATCGACTACGATGAACCCACTGATGGCGAAAAATTGGGGAGGGTATACTGAAGGAACAACAAAAGTCGGTGGCACGGTGTTTGAGATTAAGCCTAAGCGCGGTATGTTTATTGGAGACATTTCTGCACACCCAGATGAGTTGGAGTTTCTAATTCCGCACAATGCGAAATATAAAGTCATTGGAAGGAAGAAGGTTAAAATAGGAGCAGAACGATACGAAACGCTAGACTATGACGTAAAGGCAACGACTGAGGAGTTGAGAGTAATGGCTATCAGGCCGGCCGATCAAACAGTGGAGGAAGTTCGGACATTCGCTAAATGGCGCAAAAGAGCAGTGAGCATTGAAAAACGAAAAGTGGAAGGTGAGATCACAGTTGTGCAATTGGAGATGTTATAGAGATGTCAGCTAAACGCAGGTCGGCAAAAGAATCGCGGGAATACTTTACGCAACCGGCTGATGGAGTTCGGTTTGTTCGTCATGATGAGATACACCCAGAACCAGCAGTCTCCCATGACGAGATGATCCAGATGACTAAAGATATTGCTATTAGACTTACTAATACCGGATCGGTTGATGCTGTGCCAGCCCCGGACGACTTCGATGATGCACATCGCCAGATGTGGAATGATCTACTGAAGGAGATTGACGAGATTCGACTAAAGGGCGGCATTGTCGATCTTCCGGACGACATTCCGTGAGCATGGGTATCAAATCAAAGATTTCCGGCTGGGTCGTTGGTCAGGTCGTGTCTGACGTTCTCAAGAATATGAGCGTTGGGAAAATGCATCGAGGCAAGGTTGTGAGGGCGGTAAGGAATATGATTAAACCAAGTGACGAGCCTGTTGCATGGCATGGGGTTATCGCGGTTGCTGTTGCATTGGCTGGCGCGTTTGGTCTTGACTTAACAGCGGAGCAGTTGGCCGTGACGGTGAGTACGATTATTGCGATTGGAACTTTTGTCGTACGTCGCAAGGTAACGCCAAAGAAGGATTAGATGCTTTTCTCTTCACGTTCTTTTCATGAGGAGGAGGGCGATCCGCTTCATAGGGCTTTCAGTAGAGAGGACGTTGTGTGGGCGTGTCTGTGCGCGTATACGACTTCGCCCAATGCAGAGAAGGAAGCTAAGTTCATGATTTGGCTCGCGGACAAGCGTGGAGATGAACTTGAGTCCATGTCTGAAGACTGCCGGATGACAAAAACTGGCTATAAATACCTGCGGAGAGAATGCGGCGAAAATCGGATAGCACTTAAAGGAGTGGAGAGAATGAAAAAATTCCGTGAGAGTGTTGCTGCGATAATTCTGAAAGAGGCGTATAATCGGAAAGCGATTGCGGCAATCAAGAAAGAAGCAAAGCTGCAAAACGGTCGAAAATAAAATTGATTTATTTTTGTTTGGAAAATGACATTTCTTTAAAGTTTTCTATTGACTCTGATTAATGGATGTGCATTTGCGCCCGAGGCGGCTGGCGTCGTTTTAAGCGATTCCGATTTTAGGAATAGGAATTCACGAAATGTGTAAAGACAATGGAATCAACAACTTACAGGAGCGGCACTTTTCGGCCATGCCTTAGCATTGCCGACTGCCCTGCATGCGCTTATACGGCATCCTACGGGGTCCACGATAAGTCTTTATTTATCAATAACTTGCAAGGAAAAGTTCACATTAAAAAACGTGCCAACTTTTTATGCGGCAATGGTTACTCCGCTTGACAATGATGATTAAGTCGTGAAAGTCTTTCTATCTGTTCTGCTCTCGTATGTTATTTTCGTTGTTGGGAAGATTCTAACGATCATTCTTGGATTTATCGGATCGGTATTGATAGCGATCTGTGGTCTGATTTTAGGACTTGTCTTACTGCTAGCGAAACCGTTTGAGTGGATTCAGCAGGTTAGGCAGAATGCGATAGGGAAATAGTATGCCTGTAAATTCTCCGAGAATCGAATACGAGATCGCCCTTCCAAGGTGGCAGAGGTGTCGAGATTGTTTTGAGGGCAGCGATGCTGTGAAAGCCAGAGGTGTAACGTATCTGCCATCTGTGGCAAGTAATTACGACGCTTATGTTAAGAGGGCCGAATTTTACAATGCAACAGCCCGGACAGTCATGGGGCTATTGGGTGCGGTTTTCCGCTCAGAGCCGACTTTAGAATTCCCGTCGAATATAGAGGAAGATTTAAGGGATGTCACGCTTACGGCGAAGCCGATTGAGGCGTTTGCGTTATCGGCATTTCAAGAGGTGTTGATTACGGGACGGTTTGGTATTCAGTTGGAAATGACTGATACGCCACCGCCGGGAATGACGACGCCGAGGCCATACTGGATACCCAGAAGGGCGGAGGACATTCTTAGTTGGAGAACTGTGGTCATTGGTGGACAGGAACGCCTGTCGAGAGTGGTGCTATCCGAAACAGTTGAAGAGGACAATCCGAAAGATGAGTGGGTTCCGGTGCTGGTTCCGCAGGTTCGAGTACTTGAGCTTCTTGAGGCAGAGTCCGAAAATCCAATCTACCAGATTCGACGCTTCCAACCCAAAAAGAAACAGGTTGACTTGAGTGCTGTGGGTGGAGATGCGTGGGAGGAAATCACTGACCCGTTTGTCCCGCTACGAAAAGGTGAACCGCTAACCTATATCCCGTTTCAGTTTTTCGCGCCGAGCAGTCTGACGCCGAGCATTGACAAGCCGCCGCTGTTGGATTTAGTCGAAGTAAACCTAAGCCACTATCGGACAAGTGCAGATCATGAGCATGGGGCACATCTGACAAGTCTTCCAACGCCGTGGGTGTCTGGTGTTGACATTGAAGGGAGCCTACCGATTGGTAGCGCGACGGCATGGATTCTGCCAGAGGCAAACGCTAGGGCAGGTATGTTGGAGTACACGGGTGATGGTCTTGGGTCGATTGAGCGACTAAGCGCAGCCAAACAAGACCGCATGGCGGCATTGGGCGCACGGATCATCGAGCAGCAGAAAAAGTCAACAGAAACAGCAGAGGCTCTACGGATACGTTCGTCGTCTGAGTATTCCGTACTGTCAACGATGGCGGCTGCATTTGATTTAGGTGTCGCGCAGGTAATGAAATGGCACGCATGGTGGGCTGGTGTCGATGAGGTAAAAGAGCAGGTATCGTTTAACTTGAATAAGGATTTCTTCGATACGCGCCTAGATCCGAAAGAAGCTCAGGTGCTTGTGGCTGCGTGGCAATCTGGCGCGGTATCTCATGATACGCTGTTCTGGAACTTGCAGCAGGGCGAATGGATTCAGGCTGGTCGAACTCTAGAAGAAGAGAAGGAATTGATTGCGTCTAGTGATGACAATCCGGGCGCAGCGGAGCCACGGAAGCTTGTCCCATCTGGCGGTGGCGGTAAAGGAAGTGATGAGGAAGAGGAAGATTATTTTCAAGCAGAAGGAGAGGAGTAGAGTTTTATGAGTGGATGGATTCAGATCGGATTAAAGCTCTTGCCGTACGTCGTGTCTGCGGTCAATTCGATTGAGCGGTTCTTTAAGGCTGGAAAAGGTCAAGCGAAGGAAGATGCTGCGGTCGCGACCGTGAGCAGCATTTTGGAAACGGTTGAAGCTGGAGCCGGCAAAGAGCTTTTAGATAACGAAAAAATTCAAGATGCTGTAAGGAATGTAATGAAGGCTATCGTAAGCCTTCAGAACATTATTCAGGAAGTAAGGGGAGAGGACTCCAATGAATAAGGAAGGACGTATATATGGCACTTAAGGCTGTGCTTCAGGGCCAAGAAGAATTCGATGAATTGCCGGAACCAGTTAGGGACCATTATGTCGAAAGCGATGGTGTATTTGCGCTATCGGTCGAAGGTTTAACAAAGAGAGAGACGGATCTAGGGTCCAAGGTGGTTGAGTTTCGCGACAACAATGTCCAGCTATTAAAGGACAAGATTTCGCTTTCGGGTAAACTGGAAGATATTGAGTCAAAGTTTTCCAATGTTGATCCACAGATTTACCGAAAACTTATTTCAGATCAAGTCGAGCTAGAAAAGAAGTCTGCGAAAGTGGTTACTAATTCAGACCTGTCGAGCCAGATACAGGAAGCCATCACTAATGCCGTTAAGCCAATACAGGCGCAACTGAATGAGTCACAGGAACGAGAATCGCAGTCGAAGCTCAGTTTGGATAAGGCGACATTTAAGGGGTTGGTAAACAAGGCGGCGTCTGATGCTGGTGTAAGGATTGAAGCCATTGACGACGTGTTAGGTAGGGCCGTAATTGCCGGATTTCAGTTACACGAAGGAAGTGCGAGAATCGTAAGTGACGGAATGGTAAAATTCTCGACGGACAGACCGGATGAGCCATACGTTCTGTCGGAATGGCTAGTCGGTCTTCAGAGGGACGGCGGGACGCATTTGTTCAAGCCTTCGATATCGACTGGCGATCAGGATCAGAGTGGGCCGGATGCTAGGTTAAAATCTGGTCAACTCAGAGATCCGTCAGTCAAACAGTTCGCAAGGAATCTTGAGGCGATCGCTAAAGGTAAAGTTACCGTTTCTCGTTCAGCGAATCGCGGAGAGTAGGCACCGGTTGCGTAAGCGAAATTAAATATCCAAATAAAAAAGGTGCGAACAAGTATTTTATGAGGTAGTCTAATCGCAGTGGAGTGACGGTGTCGCTCCTGTCTCCGGTGGAGATCCTAACCAGAGAAGGAGAGACCGTGGCTAACACTTGGACACAAGTAATACCAAAACTTCTTGCGCAGGGTCTTCTGGCTCTTCGTGAGCAAGTCGTCATGCCGAGAGTGGTGAATCGCTCGTATGATGAAATGGCAGGCGAGAAGGGTTCAACGATTGATGTTCCTATTCCTTCGTCTATCGCGGCAGTAGCCGTCAGCCCTGCCATTACGCCACCAGCGAATTCAGACAGTGCGCCGACCAAGGTCAGCATTGCCTTGGATCAGTGGTATGAGGCTCCGTTCTACCTTACCGATAAGGAGAGAATGGAAGTTATGGACGGTACGATTCCGATGCAAGCGTCAGAGGCGATCAAGGCTCTGGCGAACAATGTCGATAGCTATATCTGGGGCAAGTATTCAACGGTTTATGGATATGCTGGAGTCGCTGGTACTACACCGTTCGCGTCTGATTTAACCGTGTTTACCAATGCGAGGAAGCAGTTGGCGAATCAACTTGCTCCGATGGAACCGAGATTCGTTGTCATTGACCCAGATGCAGAGGCGAACGCGATCAATCTTCGCGCCTTTCAGGATGCGAGTTACGGTGGAGGTGACGGTGTCATTTCTAACGGCCAAATCGGGCGGAAGCTCGGTTCATTGTGGGCCATGAGTCAGAATGTACCAACGCATACAAACACTGGTGCCGGCACGATCATTGTTAATGATGCTTCCGTGAGCGTTGGTGATACGACACTTACGTGGGACGGCGGCGGAACTGCTCCAGCCAGTGGCGACGTGTTTACGGTTGCGGGTGATACGCAGACATATGCTGTGTCAAGCTCAACGGCAACAGTGATCACTATGTATCCTGCTGCTAAGGTGGCGTGGGCCGACAATGCTGCGTTAACATTCAAGGCGGATCATGTCGTGAATCTTGCATTCCATCGTGATGCGTTCGCGTTCGCGACACGCCCACTGGCTGCAAATGACGAGGATCGTAGGCTCGGCTCATTAGTTGAAAGTGCTTTCGACCCTGAGAGCGGATTAACGCTCAGGCTGGAAGTTACTCGCCAGCATAAACAGACCAGATATTCGTTTGATATCCTCTACGGCGCACAGCTTGTTCGACGCGAACTTGCTGCGCGTATGGCTGGATAATTAACGGAGAACGAAAAGGGTCGGGGTTCATCCTAGCGAATTCCGACCCGTTTGTTCATTGGAGGTCTGTTATGGGAACCGTCAAGACAGTGCAAGTCGTGGACTCTAAGGGCAACAGGATTGTCGTTAACGAGGAAGACGCCGGTAAGTATCAAAAGGCTCCTGCTGCTAGAGTGACTCCCAAGTCGAAAAGACGATAGACGATTATGGCCGTTTCAGCTTTGGTCGCCACGGCTGGTGCATCAGACGCGAACACGTATTGCACTCGGGCTAACGCGACACAGTACGACGACAACCACCCTCAGAGTAGCACGACATGGTCTGGGGCCAGCAACGACCTAAAGGATCAGGCATTGTTGATGGCAACGAGATTAATGGACGAGCATGTCGCTTGGACTGGCGCACCGTCTGACGTGATACAGGTTCTCAACTGGCCGAGGATAGGCATGTGGGACAGGAATGGTAACGCGATGGATTCGGATTCAATTCCGAATGACGTGAGAGATGCGACGGCTGAGTTTGCTCGTCAGATTATCGCTGCTGACAGAATGGCCGACGATGCTGTGTCAACGAAGGGTATAACGAATTTGAAGGCTGGTCCCGTGTCTCTCACCTTTAGTGGTAAGAAAGGCGCGAAGGTTGTACCGGACGCCGTGTATTACATGCTTGAAGATAGCTGGTTTCATAGTATTCGTAAACGGGGTCAGATGACGGCAGAGTTGGTGAGGACATGAGCTTGGCAAATGCGATTCACGACGGAGTAGTGGTCGCGCAGTCCATCACGAATGATGGTGGGTTACAGGCGACGTTTACTCATGAGGCTGCTACAACTACTCGGGATCGCCAAGGTCGACCAACTTATTCGACAGGGGTTTCGAGGACTGGATTGCTTTACGAGAAACAGGCGAAGGTATTGGATTCTACCGGAAATGAGAAGGTGTCGAGTACGCAGTTGGTGGTACTTGGGACAACGGCATTTGACGAGAAGGACAAGATCACGCTTCCGGGAAGTGTGATTCGTCCGATAATCAAAGCGGAGGCGATGGTCGATTCTGACAATGCTCCGTATGTGACGGTTCTGTATTTCGGCTAATGGCAACGATTTCTGAGGTTACGGCGTATCTTGTGGCAGAGAGTGTGGCTTCTGCTGTTGGTACAGATTTATTTGAGGATGCCCTACCAGAAGCTACACCGGACACAGCTATGGCGGTAATTCTGACTCCGGGCATTGCGTCCGAGAAGGAGTTCGGGGCGGTTGGAAATGGAAGAGAATTTCCGGCGATTCAGTTCTTGTCTAGGGCCGCTAGTTACGATACCGCGAGAGCGAATTGCGAACTGGCTCACGTAGCACTTGGAAAGGTGGACGCTGAGTCATTGTCGAGTACGTTTTATGAGTACGCTCGGCCAACGTCGCCGTTCTTGTTGAAGGTCGATGATAGTGGAAGGCCGGTCTATGCGTTGAACTCAACATTCGCGAAAGATCAGTCGTGACGGCCTGTGACAAATGCGGAGCGAGTCCTGACAAGCAGCATGTTCATGAGGGATTCGGCGGGATGAAGATTATTCTCTGTAAAGCATGCGGGAATGAAAGGTTCGATAAATGAGGCTCAAAGCTGTCGTAGGGATTTCATACCCAGATGCGTCAAGTTTGAAAATTGTCCAGAAGGCGGGTGGGCTGTCTAAGTTAACAGATGAGCAACGAGCAAAGGTGAAGATTCGGAATATCAAGGCCGGTGGATTCTGTGACGATCTGCCTGAGACTTCGCTTAGGAGCTTCTTGAAGTTGGGCTATGTTAAGGAAGTAATTTCTTCCAAGTCGATAGAGCCGCAAGGTAGGACCGGAAAGAAGTAGCGGAGGAGTATTATGGCGAAGTATGGACCGAGTTCTGTTTCATGGTTTCTCATTAGCGGGTATAACTTGGCTGGAGTTATGACGCAAATGACGTTTAAGAAGTCGGGGGCCACGGAGGACACCGACGCTCTTGGAGATTCGTGGAAAGAGTCAACGCCAACTGGGAGGTTGTCCGGTGAGTTGTATCAGACTGGATGGTTTGATGATGCCTCGAAAAGCTCCGTGGACGCACTTGTTACTACTGCTGGAACTGTGAGCAGGACAATTTGTGTGGCTCCTGCTGGCGGCACGGCTGGAAGTGCGATGACTGGTTTCTCGGGTGCGTTTGGTGCAGATATGGAAAGGCTCGTTGAAAAAGAGGGGCTAACGAAACTTAATTGCACTTATACGGTTAGCGGAGCCATCGAAGAGGGAGCAATTATCGAGGCTCTGACCGCACAAACGGCCACGGGAAATAGTTCATCAGTGGACAATTCAGCAAGTTCGGCCAATGGAGGGTCGGGCTATATACAGGTTACAGCGGAAACCGGAACAAGCCCGACGGCAGCGGTAAAGATTCAGCACAGCGCAGACGATTCGACGTTTGTGGATTTGATTACGTTCACGACGGCCAGTACGGTTAAAGCAGAAAGAATAACGGTGGCTGGCACGGTTAATAGATATCTCAGGGTCAATAGAACGATAGGGGGGTCTTCGACTCCGACCGTAACCTACATGGTTGCGTTTGCTAGAGGGTAATGTTGTTTTAACGGTAGGAGGCATCTGTGGCTAAATACGGTCCTAGTTCGGTAGCAATAACATTGGATGACAGCGGAGGAACAGCGCGTGTGCTGTCTCAGTACATCATTTCGATTGGTGGAATCAAGATCAACTCGGGCATGGTTGACTCGACAGGCTTTGGGGATTCATGGACAGAGAGTCTGTCCACTGGCAAGCGCACGATGGATGACATCACGATAGAGGCATGGTACGACGATGCGTCGAATACTACTGACGACGTGCTTGGTGATGTCGCAGTCGGGCCAGCAGATCAACAGAAAACTCTACTCGTCGCGTACGGTGGTAGTAAGACCACAAGCGTCGAGGGATGGATTGTTGACTACGAGAGAGTTCTAGACAAAGACAGCCTACATATAGTTCGCGCTACGTTTAGACCAAGCGGCGCAGTAACAGAGGCGTAGGCTTTAGTCGGGAGATCGTCCACTGGGCTGGCTCTTTGTACGCGCCCCGTTCCGCAGAGGGCTTGAGGGCGGTTTCCCGCACCTAGCGATACGTATGTTATGGAATTCGACGGCCTTGGGGAAACGGCTGACAACATTCGCAAAATAGGCGAAAGAGTTGAGAAGGAAACGGCTAGGATTCTCAACGAGGTCGGCCAGCCTAGAGTTGCGATTATGAAGTCGCGGACGCCCGTGAAAGATGGGCATCTCAAGGGCAGTGTACGACTGTCTCCTGCCAAACGAACACGCCAAGGTGTTGAAGTGTACTGGCAAGCTGGCGGCGTAACAACTGCGTACGCTTTAGTCCAGCATGAGGATCTAACCTTCAAGCATACGTCTGGTCAAGCGAAATATATAATTTCGGTAGTATATGAAGACGCCGTTAAAATGAGGACGGAAATCGGAGAAGCAATAACCCAGTTATTTAAATAGGAGTTTTATGCTTGTCAGCAAGATAGTGGAAAAGTTGGACGTTCCTCACGAGGAAGGCCAATGGATCGAAATCAAAAACCTGTCGTGGAAGGCAATGGAAGAAGCTGTCAACAATAAGCAGGAGCGCGACATTGGTCAGGTGAAGCGCATGGGTGGTGATGTGTTTGAGGCCATTATGCGGTCGTCCAACAAGGACGATGATGACAAGAAACCCGATGAAGGTTCCGAGAAAACTGTTCGCGGTGGAACATTTGAATCCTACGACATGGAAACACTGCTAAGGAAATCTATTATCGCGTGGAGTTACGACGGCAAGCCAACGGTCGAGAGGATTCAGGATTTGGATGCCAGAACAGCGAAATGGATAGCGCAGGAAATTTATGAGAGGAATAAGCCGGACACTGAGGAAGAGTCAAAAAACGGTTGATCGCTCTCCATAAATGTTTATCAGGGTTGGAGGGCGCAGAACCACCGGAAGCGTGGATTGTCTCGCGCATTTGTGAGGAATTTGGATGCTTGCCATCGGAGGCGGTCAACGAGCTAGAGGTTGATGTTAGGAAACATCTGTTTCAGATTATGCAATTACGATCCTATGCAGCAGCAAAGCGTCGATTTGATGATATGAAGCCGGGAGAGAATTTGGACGATGTTCCAATGATTGAAACGGTACTAAAAAACGACGTGGCGATTGCGAAGGGTGAAATCACGTAAATGGCCGAGAATGTCGGAACTATCGAAGCTACTCTACGACTAAAGGATCTGTTTAGTCCGGGGATGAAAAAGGCTGCGAAGAATGCCGAGGCCGCTGGGAAGCGTTTAGGTGAAGTCAGCAAACGGGCGACCGGGATCGGCAAGTCACTAAGCCTTGGCGTTACTCTTCCTCTGGTCGGGGCAGCAGCAGCCGCCCTTAAGTTTTCGACAGACTTGAATGCTGGAATGGCAAACGTCGCCAGTCTGATTCCTGATAGCACCGATAGGATTTTGGATCTAAAGAAGAGCGTCCGAGAGTTAGCCATCGAGACAGGCCAAAGCACAGACGATATGGCAGACGGTTTGTATAACGTGATTTCTGCCTTGGGCGATACGGCCGACACAGAGAAGATTCTGGAGATTAACGCAAGGGCAGCAGCAGCAGGTTTGGCGACGGTTACTGATGCGATCAATTTAACCTCTGGTGTTACGAAGGGCTATGGTGACACAACCGCTGACGCGACTCAGAAGGTGTCTGATCTCGCGTTCACTACGGTCAAATTAGGACAGACAACATTTCCAGAGTTGGCGGCTGCACTGGGGCGAGTGATTCCACTGGCGGCGAAGTTGAATCTTTCACAAGAGGAATTGTTCGCGACATTTGCTGCGCTGACAGGTGTCACGGGGAAGACCTCGATGGTGTCTACGCAATATGCAGCAGTGCTGACGGGATTATTAAAACCGACAGTGGACATGGCAAAGGCCGTCGAGCATCTGGGCTACTCTGGTTCGGAATCCATGTTAAAGACTCTAGGGTTCAAGGACACCTTGGACGCCTTGATTGGAACGACGGATGGGAGTGCAGAGTCTGTCGGAAAGTTGTTCGGTTCTCAAGAAGCATTGGTGGCAATTTTCGCGTTGACGGGCGCACAGGCTGATGTATACGAGGATAAACTTTCTCAACTCAAGCAGGTAGTCGGCGCAACTGACGAAGCCTTCAATGAACAAACTGAGGGGATTAATGCTGCTGGATTTGCGTGGAAGCAGCTAAAGCTACAGTTAACAATTGTCTCGCAGGAAATTGGCGACGAGCTTCAACCGACATTCAACCAGATCGTGACGGCGATTAAGGACGACATTGTTCCAGCGGTTCGGGAGTGGGTGACGTGGTTCAACGGACTAAGCATTGAGACGAAGAAATCCTATGTAGCACTCGCAGCATTGATCACGGTCCTTCCGGTGATCATTCTCATGTTAGGTCAGATCGGTTCAGCGGTAAGCGGGGTAATTGCGCTTGGTGCTGCGTTTGGGAAAACGACTGCGAGTATAAAGCTGTCCGCCCTTGCAGCGAAACTGTTCAGCGCGTCGTTTATGGGAATTCCGATCATTGGATGGGCCGTCGCTATTATAGCTTTGAGTGTAGCCATCTATAAGAATTGGGACGCGCTCACCGGGTGGATAACAAAACTTAAAGATGCCGGCAAGGGTTGGGAGTTATTGGTTGCTGTTCTTAGTGGCAATTGGGCGAAGGTGGTTCAACTCAAGAAAGGGATTAAAGAAGTCAAGGAGGAGTTAGAGCAATCCTTACCGGCGATTGAAGATAGCCAGAAAGCACTGTCAGAGGCCGGCTTAACTGGAACGGTTGAAGAACTACATGCGGCGATGGCGAACCTTAGCGGGGTGGCTGGGGGACTTGCCGACAATGAAATGAAGCTGATCGCTGAACGTGCGATTGAGCTTCGCGATAACGGGGAAGAATTAACAACGGCATTGTCCAACGTTGCTGACCAGTTTATCCGTGAACAAGAAGAAGCCGTAAGGCTATCAAAGAAGTTGAAAGACACTGAAGACAAACAAAGGGAACTTGCCAGAACGACGAAGTTGGCTGAAGAGGTGACGGCAAAATATCGAGAAGAGGTTGAAGACCTTGTCGGGGAACTTGTGGGGACAGGTCTTATTCGGCAGGTTGGTCAGCTTGAAGACGCGTACAAAAAACTGACGCCAGAGGAGAAGAAGAATGCGCTGGTAATGCGCGAGGTGTCTAAACGCGCCGTTGAGTTGCGACAAAATGGTCAGCTATTAGTGGGCACGTTAAAGGATATCGCTGATGCAGCGGAGGCGACATCGAGGGACATGAAGCAGCTTCATGATGCTGTGAAGATGGCCGAAGAAATACATGCGATCATGGATGCCTCGACCAGTGCGGATATGCCGAAAAGGGTATACCAGCTACAGATGGCGTGGACGAATCTCTCCGAGGCCCAGAGACAGAACACGAGGACGCTTAGATTCTACCGGGATGCTGTGGCCGCTGCCGAACAAGCTGGTGGCGTATTTGAGGGAACGCTTGGAGATTTAAGTACCACGGTTCTTGATGTTGAGGATTCGACGGAAGCTCTGCGGAAAAAAGTGGATGCGTTGAAGAATTCTATGGGACCACAGCAACTCCAATTGGAGGCTGAAGCTCTCACTGTGGGTCTTGCTGAAATGGGAATTGAGGGAACACTTACAGCACACGCGATGGAGGAGTTAGGCAAGAAAGCGTTGGCGTTGAGAAACAAGGGTGTAGTGCTTGAGGGGAACTTAAACGACCTAGCCGATGCAGCGGAGAATGCAAAAGAGGAGGCCAAGGACTTAGGAGATCAATGGGGCGATACGCTTGGCGATCTAGCAGATGCGTTTGATAAGTTGGCGAACATTGCAGGCGGAACGTTTAGTGGAATCGCCAAGTCGGTTGGGACGGTTATTGGATCCATGCAGGTAGCGAAAAAATCCTCCGAAGGTATGCAGCAGGGAATGAGCAAGTTAAAAAGTGGCGACATGCTAGGAGGCATTTCAGATTTAGCAACGGGTGTCATGGGCGTGGTCGGAGCCTTGGATGCAGCGACCGCAAGTGGGTCTAAGGCTCAACGTGTTCTAGGTGGAATAGCGGCAGGGGCACAGGCCGGGGCACAATTTGGTCCCATTGGGGCTGGAATCGGTGCGGCGGTTGGTGGGATTGTTGGATGGATTCGCAGTAATGGCGTAGATGCGGTGGAGAAAGAAGGACGCGCTCTCGTGACGGCTTTCTCGGACACTGTGGCCGCTTCACTGACTCAAGTGCAACTGGCCGAGGCCGGTGGCGTCAAATGGAAGCAGACCGTGATTGGCGTGCGTGATGCGTATCTTGCAGCGGGGCACAGTGCGGCTGAAGCAGAAGAGCAGGTCGCGCGATTGTGGGCAGCGGAAAAAGAAGGCCCAGAAGCTGTGCAGGAGGTCATCGATTCGATACAAGGTGTCATCGATGCTGGGGAAGCTATCAAGCAACTCACCGATGACACGGTTGACGGATTAAAAGGCTTAGTTGAGCAGGGTAAGCAGACAGGCGAAATCATGCCGTCGCACTTGGAGCCGTATCTGGCGACATTGCGAGAGCTTGGCTTGCTTACAGAAGAAGATGAAAACCTGCTGAACCAAATGGCTGACGGTGCCCATATTGACTGGAAGGCAATGAAGGGTAGTGCGGATAAATACGGCATCGCTCTCAGTGAATTGGGTCCGGCGTTTAATCGGAAGCAGTTGGAGGATGCCGCGAAGTCTATCGCTGCCGATTGGGAGATTCTGAACCAAGAGGGTGTCAATACTAAAGAGGTTCTAGAGAAGATGTCCGGGTCGGTACAGGATCTCATGGACGATGCGTTTGAGGCTGGCGTACGGATACCAGAGAGCATGAAGCCCGTGATTGATTCAATGGTCGAGCAGGGGCTACTTGTCGATGAGAACGGTGACAAGTTGACGGACATGAGCCAGTTGGAGTTCGCGAAACCGCTTGAGGAAAAGTTCGTCCAATTACTTACAAAGATCGATGACTTGATTACTAAGTTGACGGGGCCGTTGATTGAGTCGGTGAAGGAGGTCGGGGATTCAGTCAGGGATGATATCCCGAACGACATCACGGTTGATATCGGTTATGAGGTTCAGGAATTTCCAAGCATTAACGTGCCGCAGGGTATTAGGGTTCCGATAGGATACGACGTACAGGAAGATCAAGGTGGTTATTCTGGACGCCACGGAACGGGTGGGCAGTACGTCGATTTCGGGCAAGGGACGCTTGCCATGCTTCACGGTCGGGAGGCTGTGGTTCCAGAATCGCGGGATGGATCGTATCCGAATTTAACTGGTGGAAAATCGGAGGAAGCATTGCTGAAAGAAGTGTCAGGCTTGCGGCGAGAGATTCAAAATCTCCCGATCCATTTAAGGGACGCGATTCTATTAACGCGATAATGTCATGGGCGTAACAGCGACAGTGGCGGTCGTAGCCAGACTTGGTGGCTGGCTTGTTGGAATTGAGGGATCTGGCGAGGTTGGAGAGACGACCGTTGTTGGAGGAACTCTGACCGATGTGACTGCTGATACACGGGCAGCGGTTCAGCCCATTAACGTGGAATACGGAATAAGTGGATCAGGGCCGCTCGACCGAATCGCTGGAACAGGGATTATGACTTTTGCTCTCGACAATTCTGCCGGAAATTCTCACAGTCAGCAGGGAGCGTATAGCCCCGGCCATGCGAATGCGGTGACAGGATGGGATCTGGGCGCAGAGGTGTTGCTTAAGATTACGTACGACGGGACCACGTATTACAAATTCAGCGGAACGCTTATCGACATCAGTCCCGAAGCTGGTCAATATGGTCACCAGTCGGTTACCTGTAAGGCGGTCGATTGGATGGACGATGCGGTGAGAGCGAAGGTGAGGAACGTCAGCATTCAGAGCGATAAGAGGGCCGATGAGTTGATAGGTACGATGGTGACGAGCGCGGTTTCCAAACAGCCGAATGCTACGTCGTACTCGACAGGTCAAAGCACGTTTGCTACGGCTTTCGATAATTTGCAGGATGCTCAGACGAGCGTTTATCAGGCGTTAGCCGATGCGACGATATCCGAGTTAGGATTCCTGTACATCATTGGAGACACCGTTCAGGGAGGAACGCTTCGCTTTGAGGATCGCCATGCGAGGCCGAAGAAAGGGGCTGCGTCTGCGACGTTCAATAACACAATGGGGAGCCTGTCCGTTACGCGAACGAGGGGCATGCTCATTAATAGGGTTTACGTGGTGGTTCATCCAAGGACGACTGATGGGTCAGCTACGGTTCTCTACGAACTAACGACCACAAACGAAAATCCGCTCATCCCTGCGGGAGAGTCGATCTTGATTAACTGCCCGTTTAAGGAGCCTACGATCAACGCTTATCGCGTGGCTGCGGAGAGTCTGGTGACTCCGGTTAGTGGAACGGATTGGGTGGCGAATGCTGCTGCTGATGGGAGCGGAACGAATCTGACAAGTAGTGTCACCGTGAGCATTGAAAACTCGGCAGCAAACAGCGCGGAACTCAAGCTGGTAAATGCTCATGCAACGTCTACCGCCTACGTCACGACGTTGCAGTTACGAGGCACGGCTGTTAGGGATGTAACGGAAACGGTATTAAGTGCAAGCGACACGCCTAGTCAGTTCGTCTACGGTGAAATAGACAGTAGAGTTGACATGAAGTACGAGAGTAAGGCTGGCGAATTTGGCAGCGAGATCGCCAAATGGCTTTTAAATACCTATAAAGATCCGAAGTATTCGATTCAAGAATTTAGACTGTTGTCGAATAAAAGCGATTACGCTATGACTCATTCGCTGGCGCGAGAACCCGGTGACAAGATCACGTTTTCTGAGGCCGTAACCGGCATCTCAGCTACCGGCGCAAGTGGCGCAGAGATTGGGTATTTTATAAACGGTGTTAAGATGACAATTAACGCTCCGGGTATTATAGAAACCTCATGGATCTTATCTCCTGCTGAGAGTCAAGCGGCGTGGATCTTGAATCAGGTCGGTGCGTCCGAGATGGGCGTTAGCACAAATCTGGGATTTGCGTAATGGAAAAGATAGCGGGACCAATCGAGGGACATGGGCATTCTGGCGTGACTGATGTGAAGTCCTACAAGTTAATTCATGCAAGGATTACGAAGGCTGCTGAAAGGGACGTTCTTGAGGTTGGCAATGAGGTTTCTGCTTACGTGAATCACGGGCGATGGGTTGTAGATTGTGCCTGTAATGGTGCAGGGCTTACGGCCCCAGAATTTGGACTGGCGTGTTGTTTTGATTGCGGTCGAGTCTATACGAAGGTCGTGTTCCCCAAAGACAGGAAACAGATTGAAGGAGCGTTACTCGTGAGGGAAGACAAGGAGACAAGGAACTGGATTCCCGGTGAATCCGTAGCGTCTCTCAGAAAGGAAAAAGCGGGTTAATTATGGCGTGGACGGCACCGAGGACATGGGTCACAGGAGAGCTTGCGACTGCTGCGCTATTAAATTCCGCGCTTAGGGATAACCTCACCATACTCAAACTAATCGCTAACAATTCTGGGCGTCTTCAGTTTGCAGACGCAACTGAATTAACTATCGCATCTGGTGTTATCACGGTGACTCAGAATTATCACAAAGTTGATACGCAGAGCGACTCCGGGAGTGATGATCTTGACACCATTACGGCTGGAACGAATGTCGGTGCCGGATTCCTTTTAACTTTGCGTGTGGAAAGTGACGCCAGAACGGTAGTCATTAAAGCAGGGACAGGCGGGTCTGATAACATCGACATCGGTGACGACGTGACGTTGGATGAATCTTACAAAACGTATTCGCTGGTCTATGATGGATCTAAATGGCGTCCGTGGACGTATGTAGCCTCAGTTGCCTCTGAGTCAGACATCGGTATTGTTGAAGGTCGGCTTACGGCCACCAGTGGTCTTCCTGTTACGACTGCTGACGTGTCAGGTACGGCCAACGTTTATTTCGCGCCGTACGGAGGAAGTAGAATATCGCTCTACGACGGTTCATCTGCGTGGGAAGTAAAAACGTTTACGCAAATCACCATCAGCCTTAGCGGTTTAACTGCGTCAAAGCCTTACGACGTGTTTGCTTACAATAGCTCCGGCACCGTCACAATTGAAACACTGGTGTGGACAAATACGACTACTCGCGCCACGGCTTTGGCTACGCAGGATGGTGTTCTGGTGAAGACTGGAGCTACGACCCGTCGCTACCTCGGAACGGTCTATGTCAATGCGTCCGGTGGGCAGACTGATGACACAATCCTAAAAAGATACATTTGGAACTACTACAATCGCGTCTCTCGGACGCTACGGGTAATGGACACAACTGCATCTTGGACATACACTACCGCGACAGTTCGACAGATGCGAGGCAGCACGGCAAACCAAGTCGAGACTGTTATTGGCGTGGCCGAAGTTCCTGTTTCCTTGTCGCTGCGAATCGGCGCACAGAACACTCTCGCGGCTAAAAATATGTGGGCTGGAATCGGACATAACGCAACCACCGCGCCAGTGGCTACGTCGCAATCGAGCTATTCTACATCGCCAGTGTCCTACTATGTGCAGATGCTTGGCGCAGGATTGACAGTGTATCCGGCGATTGGGTTCAGTTATTTCTCGATGCTTGAGTGGTCGGTAGCTTCTGGGACGACGACATTCTACGGAAACAATACAGCGTCCACGCCAATGCGAACGGGGATGTCTGGATGGATAGAAGGATAATCATGGAAAACATGGCAGCAGCACTCGATCAGGCAATCCGGGCGGCAGGTGTTCAGATCATTGGCATTTCAATCGGAACACCGGACGACAAGTCTACGTGGACGGTCCAGCCTTCTGAGCGGCAAGGAGATGCACAGCCCATCATTAATGCGTTTGATATTGAAGCGCAAGAAGTGGCGGTGGGATGGGCGGAGCTTCGCAAGAAGAGAAACGTTCTATTAACGTCATGTGACTGGACACAACTTGGTGATGCACAGCTAACCGCTGCCCAAGTGACGGCGTGGCAGACTCACAGACAGGCACTCAGAGATGTTCCTAGCGCAACAGTTGATCCGGCTGAACCGGAATGGCCGACACCGCCGGAGGGGTAGCATGGCGAAAGGGGAAATTTTTTAATGGCGTGGACGGCACCGAGGACGTGGGTGAGCGGAGAGCTTGTGACCGCTTCACTTTTCAATACTCATCTACGGGACGACCTGTTAGCTTTGGATGCAGGTCGCTTGTCGATAGCCAGTCAAGCTGCTGGGGACGTGGTATATGCGAGTTCGTCAACGGCCTTGGCCCGACTTGCTAAATCCGAGGGCAAATTTCTGAAATCCGGTGCCAGTGCGGTGTCGTGGGCCTCAGTTGAGACAAACATCGGTATTGTTGAAGGTCGGCTTACGGCCACTAGCGGTCTTCCCGTCACGATTGCCGACGTGTCAGGTACGGCCAACGTTTATTTCGCGCCGTACGCGGGAAATAGAATCGCGCTCTATGATGGTTCGTCTGCGTGGGAGGTGAAGACGTTCACGGAAATCACGATCAGTCTCAGTGGTCTGACGGCGTCAAAACCGTACGACGTATTTGCCTATAACAACAGTGGGACGGTCACCCTCGAAACGCTGGTGTGGACGAACACTACGACAAGGGCCACTGCTCTGGTGCTTCAGAACGGCGTACTGGTCAAATCCGGGGCTACGACCCGTCGCTACCTCGGAACGGTGTTCATCAATTCTTCCGGTGGACAGACCGACGATACGTTGGCAAAGCGGTACTTGTGGAATTACTACAATCGGATATCCCGTCCACTGCAAAAGCTCGAAACAACCGATTCGTGGACGTATACAACTGGCACCTATAGACAGGCAAACGCCGCAGCCGCGAATCAAGTGGAAACCTGTGTCGGCTGGTCTGAGGTATTGCTTAGCCTGAACGTGCTTAGCCTTGCGGCTAATACTATTGGGGACAACAACTGCACGGTTCAGGTTGGGATCGACGAGGGCGGTACGTCAGCTAATGACGCGACGGCGTATAGTGCCCCGGAAGTCGCCACCTATAATGCGAAGCAGGTCGAAGCGAATCTAACGAAATATCCAGCAGTTGGTTGGATCAATTGGGTATGGACGGAAAAATCCACCGCAGTTGGGACGACAACATGGTATGGCGACGGGGCCGGTATTTGTAAATCGGGACTGTATGGGGAGATCGAAGGGTGAGTGATCTCGCCAGTGAACTCAACCCTGAGTGATAATTATGATCTTAAGTTCGCTGTTTCGTCTGGTGCTTAAATTTCTAGGAGTGGCTCACCAAAAGTCTCTTGCCATTGTGGAACGAGTAGCCGTGGCCCCCACGCTTGAAGATCCGCTGATTCCCCATATCGAAGTGGTCGAGCGTAACATTACACCCAAGACCAAGACCAAGCCTAACGGCCTTCGCCACGATTGGAGAAAAGCGAGGGCGTGTTGGCTGTATCCGGGATCGGATGAGTTTTTTATCAGCAGCCAACGGATCATGCACTGGGAACCAGAAAAGATTAATCGGTTTGCAAATCATCCGGATATTTCGGATTCCACTCATGTCATTGTGTGTCCAAATACTGGAGCGAGAGGGTCCATTTGGGAGAAGCCTTACAACGCTCTCGAAAACTCTGCGACCGAGCAACACGTCAGGGATGTTTTACGAATGCTTATCGAGCATGATCTGGCTCCGATATTGTGGTGCTGTTCTCAGGAGTTTTTCACCCAAACGCTGGGCGGTGATGTAAAGAAGTTGACGGCTCACTTAAAAGCAACGGTTGAGCTTTGCGCGGATCTGGTTCAAATGGCTTGCCCTACCAGAGAGCTTGGCGACCTGTTCGATGGAAGCCACATGGAAGAAAGAAATTCGCTATTCAAGGCGATGCGAGCCGGTTCGGAAAAGTTGCCGCTTGCAGAACATGAACGTTCTATGACGGAGGTGCCGGTTGACGATTTCCGAGGCGTTGGAGGCGATGTTATCTCGGGACTTCAAACTGGGTTCAATACCCCAACGGGCGGATCTAAACGCTCAGCGGATAGTGTCACGGATGGCGGTCACACCTACGACGGGGCTGCTGGATTTATACAATCGAATGGACTGAGGATGGCAGAATGGCAACGTAAGGGACGGATGGAACGACATACGAATGCGGTGTTTGAACATTCGATTCCAGCGATTTACCGTGGGCAAACATGGCAACCGACGCGGGATCTGAAATCGGCCCAAGAGCGTGGGAGAATTTTGCTCAAGCATGGGGCAGAGTTTGACCTTTCGGCTGGTGCGTCTAGTCCAGCATAAGGAGATCGACATGGTGTGGGACGTCTTGACTGGATCGGATGCGATGGAGATGTGTCTTACTGTTATTGTCGGCATTCTCATGGCGGTGTCGTGTCTCTAGATCCGCAGTGGATTAACCTTGGGCTATTGGTGTTCCTGCTTGTGTCTCAAATTGGCCGATGGACAAAGAGAGCAGAGGAGAAAACGGGACTTGATAGTATTCGCGTACGCTTAGATCCGGTCTTCGTTTCTAAGGAGCTTTATGAGTCTGAATTATCCGCTGCTGTTGAACGAATCAGGAGGCTGGAGAGGAAGGTCGGAATAGACAATGGCTCGTCCGATAAACGAGATGTCCACCAATGAGGTGTTGGATTTCATCATCGACAACTTTGAAGGGACAAGATTCGTCGATCATCCAGACGACCGAGGAGGACCGACGAAGTTTGGTATTACGAAAAAAGCCCTGAGTCGAGCCAAAGGTAAAGCGGTCAGAACTAACGACATCCATACCCTTACACGGGAAGAGGCGAAGGCGATCTATGCTGACGCCTATGCAAACCCTGTCAGAGCGAACGAATTGTCCTACGGGCCTCTGAGGTTAGCAGC